>JADMIO010835306.1_pt1 | contig 98313 bp, 76 predicted proteins | sample 8958161 | NCBI WGS metagenome assembly JADMIO01 (sample SAMN16585339, study PRJNA669376) | soil metagenome | isolation source: Crop rotation soil | place: USA: Cullars Rotation, Alabama | collected 2011
CGCGACAACTTGTCCACGTGGAATTCTAAGCTTAGGATCCCAATGTGCTGGAAAGGGCTCGCTACACTTCGAAACAATCCCCCGTCGCCGGCCGCAGGCTGTTCGACGCTGTGCAGTTCTCCTACCCGGAGGCGATCGAAGAGCTCGTCGTGGGCCTGGGAGGCACTGCGAGGCTGAGCGTCATCCATGCGGATGACGAAGTGCGCATCACGGACGTCCACATACAGCATCTTGCCCGTCGCGGCCGCCGCTTCGCGGTCGCTGTTATCGAGGACAGGACCGAAGCGTTCTACGTCAAGGCGGCGCTCGACGTCGCCAATCACGCCGCCCTGGTTCTCGATACGCGCGGCCGGATACTCGCGCACAACAAACTCGTTCACACGCTGTTCGCCAACGCCGAAGTCGGTGATGACGCCTCGCATCTGCTCGCCGATCCGGGGACGCCGGGCAAGTGGTGGGAGCCGAGCCTGTCGGGAAAACTCAAGCTGCGAGTCGAGATCCGCCGCCGCCTCTACCAGGTGACGAGTACCGCTCTGCCGCTGCCCGGCGAAGAGCAACGGATTTATGTCGTCGCTTTTCGTCCGGCGCAGCGAGAGACGCTCGGCGACCGCTCATCGATCACAGCGACCATGGTGCAACTGTCATGACCCGTACCCCCCTCACTCTGGGCTTTGCCCTGTTGAGTCTCACACTGGCCTGCATCGGGAGGGCCGAGGATCGGCTGACCTTCAGCGCCAACGGTTCCACATTGACCGACACCAATGGTGGCGGTGGCGGTTCCATCAGCTGGCTGCACAATTTCGGCCCGAATGCGCTGGCGGGCGTGGCGGTCGAGCACCAGCAGCTGGCCGATGCCCGCTGGCAGTTCGGATCGCTTTCAGGGGCCTATACCGGCGGTGCAGAAGGTCGCAAATGGAGCGTTTACGGCGAAGCGCACAAAGGATCGGGTGACGATGATGCCCACGATTTCAGTTACCAGATCGCAGCAGTGGGGACACTGCTGCCGCTCTCGCCCCGGCTGTCGCTGCAGCTGGAGGACCGTCAGATCGACATCGACACCACACACGGCAACCTGCCGAAAGCGGGGCTCTCCATGTCGTGGAGTCCAAAGTTGCAGACGGCAGTGGCTTACGCGCAGTCGATTGGCGGCAACCTGGGCACCAAACTCGGGACCGTACGCTTTGACTACTACGAAGACGTCGTCCATCTGATCGCCGGCGGCGCCTTCGGACGCGCCGATCCGGCCGTGGTGCACCTGCAGCCGGGGCTCGAACTGCCATCCCGGACGTTGCGCGAAGGGTTTCTGGGAGCCGCGAGAATCTTTCCCCGCTCGGAAATCCTGGTGCTCGCCGACTACCTGGAACTGGGTGACAGCGAGCGGGTCACGGTAACCCTGAGTTTCACACTGCATCTGAACCGCCCTGCTGCTGCGCAATGATCAAGGCCATTCCCAAAAGCGCGCTACGCTGGCTGCCGACGGTGGCAGTGCTGATCGTCGTGCTCGTTGCCGGCGGCAGACTTATCGCGCTGAGTGTCAGCGAGCGTGCAGAGCATCTCAGGGAAGCGGCGCAGGTTACGGTGAATCGCGCTGCGCGCCTGCTCGAGACTCAACTGGCTCGTCCGGCACCCCGCAGCGCCACGAATCCGGCCAATCGCAACGCCGATCGACTTGCCGCCAGCCCGGCATTGAAGCGGCTCGCCGCATCGGGGTTCAATTTCGAAGTGGCTGAAGTCGATCCGGGCAATCGATTCCGGCAGGTGCTGTTGCGATCGCAGACGCCGCCTCTCAACAAACCGGTTACGAGCAGAGTGCGCTCCCCGGCAGATTTCCTGGCTCAAACGCCCGGGGGGCATCTCGAGTTGTCCATCAGCCCGAAGGCCGGGTGGTATCCCACGCGGCAGCTGGCAACCAGCATTGGACTCCTCAGCATCGTTGCGTGGCTGTTCGCCTTCGGCGTCCATGACCTCACACACAGCCTGGATCGTGCCAAGTCGACCGTGGCCGCTTTGCGGATCCGGGTCCGGCGGCTCAATGACCGCCTGACCGGCGAGATCGATGCCCGTCAGCAGCTGCAACAAAGCTTCGAGCACGCGCGGTATCACGACGCCTTCACGGGTCTGCCCAATCGGCGATTCTTCATGGACCGGCTCGACCGGGCCTTGCGGGATGTGCGGGCGCGCCGCCGTCAGAAACTCGCCATCGTGCTGATCGGCATCGAACGTTTCCGGCTGATCAATGACACACTGGGTCACACCGCGGGCGATGAGCTGATGGTCCAGGCGGCGCGGCGCTTCGCGCAGGCGACGGAGAACCTCGAATGCACCTTTGCCCGATGGGGCGAGGATCAGTTCGCGGCGCTGGTGCTGGATGTGGCCTCGAGCGCGGCGGCGTTTTCGATCGCCAATGCCATGCAGGAAGCGCTGCAGGCACCGTTCGACCTGCGCCGGCACCGCCTCAATGTGACGGCGCGAATGGGCGTCACGTTCGTGGAATCCGGTACGCAGCGCCCCGAAGAAGCTCTGCGCGAGGCCGATATCGCCCTGTCCGTCTCGAGACGGCAGGAGGCGCTGCGAACCGTCGCGTACGTCCCGGCAATGGGGGGCGACGCCGCGAGTCTTGTGAGCCTGGAAGCTGACCTGCACACAGCGCTGGAACGCAACGAATTCCATCTGCTCTATCAGCCCATTGTGGACTTGCGCCGCGAGCGGGTCGTCGGCGCGGAAGCCCTGCTGCGCTGGCATCATCCGGTGGAAGGCACTCTCGCCCCAGCGAGATTCCTCGCCATCGCCGAGGAGGCGGGGCTGCTCGAACCGCTTACCCGATGGGTGATCCTCAGCGTGTGCCGCATGGCGGGCACCTGGCGTCACGAGCTTCCTGCAGGAACGCCGTTCTATATCAGCATCAACATCCCGGCTACCGTACTGCGCGACCCCGGCTTCGTCGACTACGTGGCGCTCGCGTTATCAGATACGAGAACGCCGGCCCAGGCGATCAAATTCGAGCTGACGGAAGGGGGCCTGATTGCCAATGTAGGCGCCGCGCGCGAGGTTCTGCAGCGCCTCCACGAAATGGGCATCGAGCTCATGCTCGACGACTTCGGCACCGGCTATTCGTCCCTGAGCTATCTGCAGCTCTTCCCGTTCGACTATCTCAAGATAGACCGGCCGCTGGTCAACCGTGCGGGCTCCGAACAGGCGAACAGCGGCATCACCCAGGCAGTGCTGCAGATGGCGTCGAGTCTTTCCCTGAAGACGATCGCAGAAGTCGTTGAAACGCCCGAAGTGGCCCACGCCCTTACTGAGATGGGCTGCGACTACGGTCAGGGATTCTATTTCAGCCACCCGATGGAGGCAGGTGAGGCGTTCGAGCGCATGCGCACCCAGAATGTCCATGCCGGGGCACCCACATTGCGATCGCCGGACGACACGCTTTGGGAAACCGAAGACGAGTCGCCCACTCTCGTGATGGCGCCGCTCGAAGAGAGCACGCCTCCTGCCGTGAAAAAGCGGGCGAGGTAAGCCTTCGGGCACGATTCTGGCTACTGCAGAGCCAGCGTTCATAGAGGGAGTCTGGAAATGTCCGCAGTGCTCTCGAGTGGCAAACTTCCGATAGCGACGATTTACCGCCAACGCGCCCGTCAGGCTCTGACTCTTGCGCGAGTCGCGCGCAAGCAGGGCAAGGAAGATGCGGCGCGCGGACTCGCGGACGAGGCGCTCCTCTGGCGTGCCTACGCGAGTGACTGGGATCGACGCGGACTCGCGGCGATCTAGGATGCCTCTTTCGCCGGTTCCAGAACGGGCCGGCCCTTGTCGATAATGAAAGTGGAGATCAGGCGCGCCGGGCCCTGCCCTGCATTTCGCGTTTCGTGAATCACGCCGCGCGAATTGTGAAACGCCTCACCGGCTTCAACCCGCTTTGGCGACTGTCCGTCGAAGAGAATCTCCACCGATCCTTGCACCACCGTTGCGAATTCATCGCCCGGGTGGCTATGACGCCCGAGGGTAGCGCCGGGCGCAAGCTCCGCCGAACCGATAACCACTTCCCGGGTGTCATCCCCGGTCAGCGGCGCTTTGATCAGCATCTTCGTTGAGATACCCGCTCTGGCAGGCGGCGGAACGTCTGCGCGCACGGCCGACAAGAGGGAAAAGACGAGGAACGCGGACGCAACAAGCAAAGCGGTTTTCATGGGCTGACACCTCGGTGCGGCAGCCGATGTTACCTCTACTCCAGGGCGTAGAGATTGCCGTCCATGCTGCCTATGTAGAGTACTCCGCGATCCACCGCCGGCGAGGACATGATGGCCCCGATGGATACATACCGGAAAAAATCGATGTACATGTCCTGAAAATCGCCGAATACCGGTGCGAAGGCATCGCGGTTCAGACTGCCATCGCCGCTCAATACCTTCATCGGATCCTGTTTCGACGCTTCGGTCTGAAACTCCCAGGCGAGCGTCCCGTTGCGTGTGTCCACGGCGTAAAGCTTGCCGTTGTGGCTGCCGAAGTACGCCAGGTCGCCCGCGAGCGCGGCGGACGAGAAGATGTAGGATTTGGCGTCAAAGTTGAATCTGAGCCGGCCCGTTCGGGCATCGATCGCCATGAACCGGGAGCTGTCGGACGTACCTACATAGACGACCCCGCCTCGCACGGCCGGCGTGCCGTTGACCCATGACTTGCTTGTCGGATAGTCCCATTTCTTGCGTCCGGTTGCGGCATCGAGGGCGTACACGTGCGCGTCGCGGCAGCCCACGTACACCGTGCCGTCCACCACAGCGGGCGACGATTGGAACCCCACCTGATTGTGGATACTGTCGTCCTCGCCGGACTTGAACGCCCACTTCTGCTGGCCCGTATCGGCGTCAATCGCGTAAAGGTAGCTGTCCCAGCTGCCGATGAAGACGGTGTTGCCGGCGATGGCCGGCGAGGCGTGTACGACATCCTTCGTCGCGAATTTCCACAGCAGCACGCCTTTCTGTGCATCCACGGCATAGACGTTGCCGTCTCCGCTGCCGAAGAAGACCTTTCCGTTCGCAACCGCCGGTGAGGATGTGAAGACATCCCAGGCATCCGGAACCGTCTGTGCCGGCGACGGATAGCCGTGAAGGTTCTTCGCCTCGAACTTTCGCTCGTATTCGATGGCATAGACCCATTTCGGCTGGCCGGTGGCGGCATCGATCGCCGCGAGAGATCCGGCGGAAGACACGAAATAGACCACACCGTCGGCCACCGAAGGTGAGGACGCGATGGGCATGCGTGACTTGAAATTCCACTTCTCCTGGCCCGTTTCCTGATCGATGGCATAGAGGTGCCCACTCAGACTGGCGATGTACACCACGCCATCAGAAACGGCAGGCGAAGTCACGATGGGACCAGCAGTCTTGAACGTCCACTTCACCTTAGGGGTATGGATTGGGCCGGTTCCGGCATACACACCGGAGCGAGCCACGTCGCCGTGGAAGGTGGATGAGGCCGGCAAGGCGGTCGCAAGGCCGGAGAAAAGTAAAACAGCGGGTAAGGCAAGCGTTTTCACGCGCTTAAGTTAGTCCGCGGCAACAGGCTGCGGTCGGCCGTTTGTCGCAGCCGGCGCGCTATTCGTCGATTCACGCATTGCCCGCGCACCTCGGATCGGCCGTTGCAGGCAAACAACGAAAGTTCGCTCATCTCGGTAAGGGGACAATTGGTCCCGTCAGACTTTCGTTTCATCCCTGCTTTGGTCTAGACTGAAAAAAAGCCCGATATCAGCCCCGGGCCACCTATTTCCAGGAGTAAAGCGCAATGAAGATTCGTCCCCTCGGATTGAGGATCGCGGCGTCGTTATTCGGCATCAGCGGAAGCTGGATCGCCGGCGCGGCCGGGGTGCCGCAGGTGCTGGCGCAAACCGATACGACTACTGCCCCGCAGGCCCAGGAAGAGGAGTCTCAGCAGACCGTTGTAGTCACGGGATCACGCATTCCATCGGTGCAGACCGAAGGACCCTCGCCAGTGACGACGATCACTCGCGATTCCATCGAAAAGCGCGGCTTCTCGACGATCCTCGAAGCTGCGACCTCGCTCAACCAGATCTCGGGACTCTCCCAGAACGAGACGGACACCAACGGCTTTACACCCAACGCCGGCACCATCAATTTGAGAGGCCTCGGCCCTGGCCGAACGCTGATCTTGGTAGACGGCCGACGCCCTACCGACTACCCCTACGCCTACAATAGCGAAAGCAATTTCGTAAACCTCAATACCATCCCGTCGGCCGCAGTCGAGCGCATCGAGCTGCTGGCAGGCGGCGCCTCTGCCATCTACGGCTCGGATGCGGTGGCGGGCGTGCTCAATATCGTCCTGCGCAAGAACATCGATTCACCGCTCGACCTAACCGCGCGCTTCGGCGATACGACGCAGGGCGGCGGTTCGTCGTCGCGCCTGCAGGCCGTGGGCGGGTGGCACAACGACCGTCTCAGCCTCACCTACGCCGCGGAATACCTGCACCGCAGTCCGCTGTACGGACTGGATCGCGATTTCATGGACTCGATCAAGGACAGCCCGGTCCCGGAAGCCCGCGTCAATCCCCGCTCATTGTTGCGGTCCGATCCGTTCGATCTCGACGGCGATGCGTTCACCTACGTCGATCCGGGCAGTGCCGCATGCGACCCATTCTCTAACATGGTGTATTCGACCCGTCCTGGACGCGGCAAGTACTGCGGACAGCCCAATGATCCGGCACAGGCCAGCATCCGCAACAAGGCCGATCGTGGCTCGCTGTACGGACGCGCCGATTTTGCTCTGACCGACACCACGAATCTGTATGGTGTCGCCAATTTCTTCAATTCGAAGTCGGCCCTCGACGCCAACTTCAGCTTCTATTTCCCGCAGATCTTCGACTACGTCTTCAACACGGCGACGGATCCGTACGGCGTCGGCGGCACCTTCGAGACCCTGCAGCGGTTCTTCCAGCTGGATGAGATCGGCGGCCACAAGGGTCGCAACTCCCGCTACAAGGAGCGTTCCATCGATGTCGGCGTGGGCGTAAACGGAGACTTGCTCGGCTCCGACAAGTGGAGCTATGACGTGAGTTATTCCACGTCGCGGTATCGGGCCACTAAGCGAGAGCGGATCCTGCTCAACGACGCAGTGGACAATTACTTCCTCGGGCCGTTGCTGGGCGTCACCACGGTGGACCTCGCGCCGGTATTCGGACAGCCCTTTGAAGTGATCGCGCCCGTGTACAACTTCGACATCGACAAGTTCTACGAGCCGCTCACCCCGGAGGTCTGGAATCAGCTGTCGGACATCAATCGGGATGAAGCGCACTCTTCCAACAACATTGTGCAGGCCGTGATCAACGGAGACCTGTTCAACCTGCCGGCCGGACCCGTTCAGCTGGCCGGTGTCCTGGAGTTCGCCAAGCAGGACTACAACATTGACCCGGATGCGCAATTGGTATCGGGCGCGTTCTGGGGGCTGCGTGGCACCGGCGGCGGCGGCGACCGCAAACGTTCGGCGGCCGGCATCGAGCTGAGGGTTCCGGTGCTCGAATCCGTAACCGCGCAGCTCGCGGGTCGTTACGACGATTACAACGACATCACGAACGTGAACGGCGCCTTCAGCTACAACCTCGGTCTCGAGTTCCGGCCCATCCGGCAACTCCTCCTCCGTGGATCGTTGGCCACGAGTTTCCGCGCACCGGATATGCACTATATCTTTGCTGATCCGAGCGGATTCTTCACGTCAGTCACCGATGAGTATCTGTGCCGGCGCGATGAGCCAGGCGTGCCATTCCCGAACTGTGAAAACGGCTTCGTCAACATTGAGGGCACTCGTTCCGGCAACCCCGCTCTGCAGGAGGAGAAGGGCAAGTCCTACACTCTTGGCTTCGTCGTAGAGCCCTTTCACGGCATGACGGTCAAGGCCGACTACTTCAGGATCCGTCTCAACGGTTCGGTTCTCGACAATCCGCTGGACCGCATTCTCGAAGTCGAGGCTGATTGCCGTCTAGGTGAGACTGCAGGCGGCCAGCCGGTGGACATCAATTCCGGCCAGTGCCAGGACGCCCTGTCCAGAGTGGTGCGCAACCCCGATGATGGCAGTCAGTTCGCCGAGCAGATCCAGCTCGTCGGCACCGGTCCCATCAACTCGGCGAAGATCATCACAACCGGCATCGATGCCTCCGCGGGCTACAAGTGGATCCCGAACGCCGCGGTCGGCAGCTTCGACTTCGAGCTGGGCTGGAGCCACACCCTCAAGTACGACGAAACAGACTTTGCCGGAGACCCGGTCGATCATCTGCGTGACGACCTGCAGTTCTTCAACTGGCGCAGCCGCATGAACGCGAGCGTCGGCTGGAATTTCCGGCAGTTCAGCTCGACCTTGTACTTCGAACGTTACGGGAGCCTACCGAACTGGGCAGAAACGGGCCGCATCGGCTCGGTGCATTACTTCAACCTGTCCGCGGCCTACAGCTTTCTGAACGACAAGGCTCAGGCTTCGATCTTCGTCGACAATCTGTTCGACAAGGATCCGCCCAGGGACCCGACGTATGATCAGTATCCGTTCTTCTCGAGCGAGAACTACAGCGCGATCGGACGCGAAGTGTTCCTCCAGGTGAGGTACGCATTCGGCGGACCGTAAGCGAAGGCGGAGCTCGGTAAGCAGGAGGGGCCGGCGGCAGCGCCGGCCCTTTTCTTTTCAGGTTTGATTTGGTTTTTGAGCATGGTTCATTTCCATGCTGTGGCGCACCCTAATCTTATGTTGCATTACAAGATGCTCAGTCGCATTCTCTAGTCACCCGCAGTGCAGCAACAGTGCACTCCGCAGGTAATAAGAAACAATTCGATCGTGACGGATAAGCGAACGACTAGAAGAAGAATGGCGTCGGAGCATCACGGAGACGGACTAGCAAAGATTGTAGTTCCTTAGGGGGAGTTCAATTTGACGTCTCTGCGACTGGTGAGGCGCTTTACAACATTCCCATCATCGTTCCTCCAGGCTCCAACTCTCTTACCCCACGTCTTTCCTTCTCTTATTCCCATCGCAGCGGCAATGGCATCCTGGGAACGGGTTGGAGCATCGAAGGCCTTTCGATCATCTTTCGCTGCAATAAGACTGTTACTCAGGATGGCGCGGCTTCTGCGCCCACGCTTGTCCGACGAGAACATCCCGAAGATCCTCCAGCGTCTCAAAGACGACGTCGTTCAGCGCTTCGTCGAGAACCGGATCATCAGCGAGCTCGACATCTGGTCGCTAGATCGTAAGCACGCCGATAACCACGTCGCATAAGGGCGAACGCAACTGGATAACGCGTCATTCTGCACTGATATTGGGCCCCTGCTCTCCGCTGTCCAAAAACTCAATCACCTGCGCAAGATGTGAAGCGACGGCCACCACGGTTTGTCTGGACCTTTCGTGTGACCACAAGCTCGAGGGAAGCCACTGTGGTTTGCCCCAGAAGCAATATCGCTGATCCGAACGCTTCACTAGGACCCCCGATCGAATAAACCTATGGGGCGGTGAGAGCTCTCTTCGAGAGAACGCTATCTGAAATTTTGGATCGCCATATTTCCCGAATATGATATCCACGGAATCGATTTCTGAGCTGCGTCCACGCTCGAGGCGAATTTCATTGGCGTTCACTGTCCACTGAGCCTGGTGCAGAGCGATGTGGACCCGTTCGAAACCAGCCCCCAGCAAAGGGGGCAGGATATGTGCTTCGACCAGCTGGCTCATCTGTCGTGTCTTCTGGCCTACGCGTTGCTGCCAGAGTAGAAACTTCTTCCTGTGCTGAGTACCTGATTCTCTCGCTGACATCGAAGCGCCCCTCACCTGTAAACAAGGTCGTAGAACGGCCAGCTGCAGTTTTCGGGCTGCTCAAGCCGTTGCTGTGCCCGCTCCATTTCCCACGGCACCAACTTCTTGGCCAGTCGTTCTAGCCTAGCTGAAATGCAACGTCACCGTCGCGAGGGCCCTTTGAATGACCGAAGCTGCGAAGCTGGCTTTCGCCGAACTTTGCCTCAACACTTTTGTGCCATCCTTGGCATCTTGGACGACGTAGGGCGCACAGTCCCTACGTCCGCCACTGGGCTGCCCCAGTTGCTTGAAATCAGTCCGGTCGCGTTACCTTCCGCGCGGAACGAGCATTCTCATTTCCATTGAACATACGCAGCATTTGAACGGAACGCGCGTGGCGTGACCTGCCTCCGTCAAAGGATGCCTCCATGCCTCTCAGTTTTGAAGCCCGCGAACGGTGGCCTATCTACTCGATTCTGACTGCAGCCGCCGTAGCCGTCCCAGTGATGATCTTCTTCCCGGAACACTTTGCCGGGACACTCTTCGCGCTCTGCTTTAACTGGTTGTGCGCCGCGACGTTTGCGGACCCTCCGTCGGAGGGCACTTGGCAAGCGTCTGGGCAAAGAGCTGCACGAGCAAATCCAGAAAAACTGGTCGGGAGCCGTCCAATGGTTGTCGGACACTACAGTGGGCAAGGTGGATCATGATCGCAGTGCTGGTGACGTTGATGTTTTCCGGGAGTTTGAATGCCGCGGCCGCCGCGGTCGGCAACAGTCCCTGGCTGCGATGACTCAAAACCCAAAGTATTCGTAGACGAGAGCGGCCAAGCCATCATCGACTACCGAATAGATCCTGGTCGTGATGTACGTGGTGTCAACGGTTCCGTTCGCGTCGCTGTCGGTGGCCTTGGTGCTTTCGAGAAACTCCCCGTCCGGCCCGTAACTGTTCATCGTCGTTGAATTGATATTCGCCGTACCGTCGCCATTGGTATCGACGAAGCTCACTACGGAGAGCTCACGGCCGTCGGCATCGTACGTGCTCGTGTCCGACCTGACTTCATCGGGCGTGCCGTCGCCGTCGGAGTCAATCTCATGGACCACGGTGAGCGGACCATGCATGGCGTCGTAGTTCGAGTGGATCGAACTGCCTCTGAGAGATGGCGGCGAGAAGGATTCGGTGGTGCTGCTCAGGGCGGTTTCATTGCCGGATTCATCGTGCTCCCGTGTGCTTACGCTGTGGGAATCGACCGTGCCATCGTTGCCCTCATCGAGGTCCTGGTAACCGGAAATCGGGTTCCCATCGTCGTCGAACGTGTTGCCCAGCACCAGGTGCCAATCATAAATGCCGTCGCCGTCGAAATCGGCACGTCCATCCTGCATAGTGATGTTGTCCGCAGCGTCGAAGGTGTTCCTGATGCGCTCGCGGAAATTGATAACGCCATCGCCGTCGTCGTCGAACTCGGAGATGTACTGAATCTGGTTGCGGCGATCGTCATAGGTCAGCGTGCTGATACGACGCTGATCTGCCGTTCCGTCGAGATCCGCGTCGTTTTCGAATAGCCACGACGATGTCTGGCCGTTGGACCCGATGACATAGATCACCCGGCTGTGATGATCAGCCAGCCCGTCGGCATTATCGTCTTCATCGGTCTCCTGCAGGATAGCTCGCCCATGCTCATCGTACGTCGTCGTGCTTGTCTGGACGGAATCGATCAGACCGTCATCGTCGTTGTCGAAATCAATTCGATGGCCCAGCTCGCGGCCCATCGGGCCTGAAAAGGTCCTCGTCACCGATTCAGGAGTGCCATCGGCATCGGAATCGAAGCTCGAAAGGCTACTGCCATCGTTGCGGTAGCTTCGGCTCTCGACGAACTCAGGCGTGCCGTCACCGTCGAGATCTCCCGCCTCGCTGACGAGTGCGTGGGCCCGCATGTTGATCCCCAGTTTCCCGAACAGATACCTGACCGGATATCCCAGCGAAATGCTGACATTCGTGTCGTCCGCGAGACGTTCGATGGCATTGCCGAAGGTTCCCTCGTCCCGACCGACATCCAGGCTCGATTGAGCAAGCGTCGCGTCGCGGCCCCTGAGGTCGATGCCGTTATCCGGATCACCGTCGACATCGAGCGATAGGAGCAGCTTGGTGATCCTTGCCACCCGCATCATCTCGGAGTCCTTGCGGAAAACGGTGGTGAAGCGGGCGCGCACCGCCGCCTCGGTCGTGGGCGGTTCGATGCCAGCAAGCGTAAATGGCGAGATCTTGCCGGCTCCAGGCGCCGAGCCCAGCGTGATGCCACCGATGGAAAACGTGACGGTCTCGCCAGGCCGATATTTGAAATTACCGTCTGCGCCAGTGAGTCCGGTGCCGCTGGGAGTCGTGTAGCGCAGACCCTTGACTGTCCCAGCCTCGAACCGCCCGTAGAGATCGTCTACTTCGTGACGACTTCCGCCGCACCCGCCTGCGACAAGGCCTGCCAAAGCCACAAGCGTCGCGCGCAAATGGCCTCCGGCCCGCAAAGGTGCTGTCTCCATGATTCAGGATCGGCAGGGGAAGCGCAAACTTGACTCCCCCGCTACCGTCGAATCGCCCTTCCCTCCCGCCTTTGGTATAACGCTGCGCCTCACCGGGGAGAAAACTATGGTCAGCCGACGTTCCTTCGTAGGGCAGTTGGGTCTTTTGACCGCTGCCGCTCCCTTTCTGACTGAAGCGGCGCTGGCGCGAGCCGATGCGCCGCGCGCGCCCGGTCTGGTTTCCCTGGATGCCAATGAGAACCCACTGGGCCCGCCCGCCTCCGCGGTAGCGGCGATCGTGCGCGGCGCCTCCGACGTGGGCCGTTATCACATGGAGGAATTCGAGGGTTTTTCGGCTCGAATCGCTGCGGCCGAGAACGTAGCGGCGCAAAGCGTGGTGCTCGGCGTCGGCTCGAGCGACGTGATCACAATGGCGATATGCGCTTTCAGCTCGGCTACGAAGCCCATGATCACCGCGGCGCCCTCTTACGACATCGTGATCGGACTCGCTAGACACCTCGGCAGGCAGGTCATCGAGATTCCCCTGACCGATAAATGGAGCTACCCGGTTCAAAGCCTCGCAGCGGAGGCCGCGAAGGCGGGCGGCGGGCTCATCTATCTGTGCAACCCGAACAATCCCACCTCGTCGATCACGCCTGCCGAGGACATTCAATGGCTGGTGAACAACCTGCCGCCGCAGACAGTGTTGTTCGTAGACGAGGCTTACCTCGAATTCGTGGAGCCTGGAAAGATCGAGAGCGCGATCCGGTACGTCCGCGAAGGCAAGAACGTGGTGATCTCGAGGACATTCTCGAAGATCTTCGGAATGGCGGGTGCGCGGGCAGGCTACAGCTGCGCCAGGCCCGAACTCTCCGCCACGATGATGAATTTCATGGACAACAGCATTCCGATACTCGGCCTGCGAGCGGCGGATGCAGCGCTGGCGGAGAAGGCAACTCTCGTTACGGAGCGGCGTGCCCGCAATGCTCGCGTGCGCGGCGAGCTGTGCCGATGGCTTGACGAACAAAAAGTCCGGTACATCGAGCCGCACGCCAATTTCGTGATGGTCGACGTGCGCACAGACACCAAGACATTCGGCGCGGCTATGCGCGGCAAAGGAGTTGCGGTCGGGCGGCCATTCCCGCCGCTCGATCACATGCTGCGTGTGACCGTCGGAACGGACAGCGAAATGGAACGTTTCCGCGATGCGTTCCGGCAGGTGTACAAGGCCTGATGGCGGGCTCGGCGTCCAAAAAAGCGGTCCCCTTAAGCAAGGCTCAGGCGCGACTCATCTGGCTGCGCGCGCAGCGGCTCGACACGGCTGAGCCATTTGGCGCGGGCCCGGCTGCAACTCCCGCAGCAGTGGCGCATCTCGGCTACGTGCAGATCGACACGATCAACGTGATCGAGCGGTGCCACCATCACATTCTGTACACGCGCATTCCGGGTTATCAGCGCGAGCATCTGCACCAGGCGCAGAGCGTCGACAAGACCGTCTTCGAATACTGGACTCACGCGCTCGCCTATGTGCCCACGGCAGACTTCCGTTTCTACGTCCGCAACATGAAGCGTTACTGGCGCCGACGCAGCGTCTGGTTCTCCGCCGTCAAGGAGAAGGATATCCGCAGAGTGACGACGCGCATCCGCAACCACGGCGCGCTTTCCATCCGCGATATGAAGGACAAGGTGCTGATCGAGAAGGAACACGAATGGGCGAGCCGCAAGCCTTCGAAGCGGGCGCTTGAAGCAGCTTTCTTCAGAGGCCTCGTCACCGTGAGCCAGCGTGCCGGCATGCTGAAGAGCTATGAGTTGACGGCCCGCCACTTCGGCTGGGATCGCCTGCCGCGCGCCGCCTCGGAGATGGAAACACGCGAGTACCTGCTCGATCGCTCGCTTCGGTCACAGGGACTCGTAAGCCTGGATTCGATTTGCTACCTGGACGCACCAAGCAAAGCCGGCATACGGCGACTGATTCAAAGCCGTGTGCGCCGGAATCAGCTGGTGCCTGTCCATCTTGAAGGATCGGAAAAGCATCTGCACTGGGCGACGCCGGAAACGCTTGATATTCCTCTCGAAACGGCACCCGGGCTGGTTCACATCCTTTCGCCCTTCGACCCGCTGGTCAATCAACGCAAGCGGCTGCAGCTGTTCTTCGAATACCAGCACCTCTTCGAGGCTTACGTTCCCAAGATCAAACGCGTGCTCGGCTACTTCGTATGCCCCGTACTCGTGGGGGACCGCATCGTCGCGGCGCTGGATCTCAAGACGGATCGCGAGCGGCGCAAGCTGCTCGTTCGCAAGTGGATCTGGCGCGAGAAAGGCGCCGCCCGCACGCACAAGCCAAAAATAGAAGAGGCCCTGCACCGTTTCGAACGCTTCCAGCTTGCGCGATGAAAGAGACGCGCATGAAGCTCTCTGCTTACCTCGATCGCATCGGCTGCGACGGACGGGTGCGCGCGGATCTCGACACGTTGAAACGCATCCATCGGGCGCATCAGCTCGCCGTGCCGTTCGAGAATCTGGACGTTCAGCTGCGTCGCCCGGTGTCGCTGGATCCACTGGTGAGCTTCGAGAAGATCGTGACCCGCCGGCGCGGTGGCTGGTGCTATGAGATGAACGGCGTGATGGGGTGGGCGCTGAGGGAAATCGGTTTCGAGGTGCAGCGCATCAGTGCAGGCGTCATGCGCGAGAAGCTGGGCGATGCACTCCTCGGCAATCACCTGTGTCTGCTGGTCCAGCTGGATCAGCCCTACCTCGTTGACGTCGGATTCGGGGGGAGTCTTGCAGAGCCTATGCCGCTGCGCGAGTCGAAGCGAGAGGATAGCCCCTACCGCCTTGAGCTGAGCAGGACCACCGATGGCTATTGGCGCTTTACCGAAGCGCACAGCGACCCGGCGTCCTTCGACTTTAAAGCCGAAGCTGCAGACGAAGCACTGTTCGGCCGTATCAGTCAGACTCTTTGGGCCGACCCCACTTCATCGTTCGTACAGAATCTCGTGGTCCAGCGCCGTACGCTCCAAAACCATACAACTTTGCGCGGCCGCGTCCTGACGACCATGAGCTCAGCCGGCAGGGAAAAGACCCTGCTTGAATCCGCCGATGAGCTCGTTTCGACGCTGCGCGAACGGTTCGACCTCGATCTGCCGGAGGCGGCGGGCCTGTGGCCGCGCATTTGTGCGCGGCATACGGAGCTTTTTCCTTGAATTGAGACGGCATTCGGTATATCTAGAGCGCGTCCGGAGCAAGGGAGTAACAACCGTTGATAGAGCGGACCCACGGGAGTGGGATTCTCGTTCTGCTGGTCGCGGCTGGTCTGGCCGGCCCCGCCTCAGCGGGATGTGGTCTGCCAGCGGCGCCGAGCAAGGTGCCGGACGGCACCATCGCCACGGACATGGAGATGCGCTCCGCCATGCAGGTTCTCAAGCAGTTCGACCGCGACGTGACGGTCTATCTGAAGTGCCTCGACTTCGAATACAACCAGGGTCGCCTGACGCTGGAAGAGCGGGCCAAGCTGCACAACCTCGCTCTCGATAAGCTCAATGCCGCCACCAAGAAATTCAACGAGCAGATGAAGGTGTACCTGGCCGGCTGACCCTCATCACGGCTTGGCGCCCAGGCCATCGTCCTGGTGATAGTTCGGGTAGGCCGGACGCTTGTAGGTCGGCAGTGGATGCTCCTTCAGCTGCTGCATCACAACCTCGATCGCCTTTTCCAGCTGAGCATCGCGCCCGTCACGGAAAGCCTGCGGATCGAGTTCGACCTCGATGTCCGGCGGGACGCCGCGGTTCTCGACTTCCCACTCGCCGGTGAGCCCATAGATCGCAGCGCGAGGCGCGGTGACGTAGCCCCCGTCGATGAGGTCAGGATAACCCCCGATGCCAACGAGGCCGCCCCAGGTGCGCTTCCCGATCAATTGACCGATTGCAGCCTTGCGGAAGTACCATGGCAATGCATCGCCGCCCGAGCCGGACATCTGGTTGATCAGCATCACCTTCGGCCCGTAGATGGCCTGCGACGGGCTGGACCAGTCTGCGCCTTCGCGGCCTGCGACGCGGCTCATGATCGGCCGGCGCAGGTAGTCGATAATGTAGTCGGCGAGCTGCCCGCCTTCGTTGAAACGCTCGTCGATGATCGCGGCTTCTTTCCCGACCTGCGAGAAGAAGTAGCGATTGAAGCTCGTATAGCCCGCCCCCGCCGTGTTCGGCACGTGCACGTACGCCACGCGGCCACCCGTCGCCTCATCGACCCTGCGACGATTGTTTTCGACCCATGCGAGGTCGCGCAGGTTTTCCTCGCTGTCGATGGGCACCACCGTGACCAGGCGGGACCCCGTACCATCCGGTCGTGGACCCACTCTCAGCACCACCTGTTTTCCTGCGGTACCTTCGAAGAAGGCGAAGATATTGTCGGACGAGCGCAGCTCACGGGAATCCACGGCTAGAATGTAGTCGCCCTCCTTCACATTGACGCCCGGCTGAGTCAGCGGCGCCTGCAGATCCGGATTCCAGTTGCCGCCGTTGTACACGCGAGCGATCCGGTAGCGACCGTTCTCCAGGGAGTAGTCCGCTCCCAGCAATCCGCCCTTTACTTTTTTGACGTCCGGGCGCTCGCCTCCGCCGACGAACATGTGCCCGACCGTAAGCTCGCCGAGCGCTTCAGAGAACAGATAGGTCAACTCATCGCGTGAGGCGATGCCGGCCAGATACGGCGCATATTTCTTCTTCGCCTTGCCGAGATCCAGTCCGTGATAGCCCGGGTCATAGAAGAAGTCGCGCTGGATGCGCCAGGTCTCATCATAGATCTGCGACCACATGGCGCGCGGCTCGATGAACACCTGCCAGCCTTCGACCTTGAGCGGCCCGAGACCGGGCTTCGGAGGACCGTCGTCCTTGGGCGGCTCATCCGTGCCGGCCATCGTCCACTCCTCGCCCTTGCGATAGAGCAGCTTCTCGCCGTTGTAGGTCACGACGAAATCATTGATCTCGTCTATGAACTTGTCGACCTTTCGCTTGGCAAGGTCGAATTTGTGGAGTGTCTGCTTGAGATCCGGCGAATCCTCCTCCGTGATTACCATGGGTGCTTCGGAGAGGAACAGTTCTCCAGACTTGCCCGCCTGCAAACCGACGTAATTCCGCGGCGGTATGGGCAGAGCGAGAATGCGCTGGCCGATGCCCTCGATATCGATTCGCACGGCGACAGGCGCTTCTTTCTTCTGTTTAGGCTCGGCACCTTCTACAGGCTTGGTTGATGGCGTCGGCACCTCGTCCGTGGCCTCCGCCATCAGCCCCACGCGCGGCTTCTTCTTGTCGTCCTTACCTTTTTCGGCAGCGGCCTTCTCTTCGTCGCTCTCGGGATGAATCGGTGAGGTCTCATCCTTGTTCAGCACGACCACGTAAGCGCTGCGCGACACCCGATGCTCGTTGCTCGACATGTCGAGCCCCTGCGCCGTGAGCGCCACGTCCGTCGAAGCGGTGAAATACAGATACTTGCCGTTGCGATCGAACACAGGGTACAGGGCATCGCTCATACCGTCCGTGATCTGGAACGCCTTGTCCTGGGCGAACGAGTACAAATAGATCGCGTGCTGCCCGCTGCGCAGGTTCTTGGAATAAGTCAGCCACTGGCTGTCGGGAGACCAGGCAGGCGTGAAATCCGGCGTGCCGAAGCCAGCGAAATAATTCTCGTCAATGCGCTTCGGCATTCCGCTTTGGACATCCACGTACCACAGCCCGATACGCTTGTCGGCATACACGATCTTCTTGCTGTCGGGCGACCACCGTGGGTCGTAATAGAACGTCGGAGGCGTGCCAAGCGAGATGTGTTTCGCTTCACCCGTGCCGTTCTGATCGCGGATGGTCAGCTGGTATTCGCCGGACGCATCCGAAAAATAAGCGATGGACTTGCCATCCGGCGACCATGCCGGGCTGCGGTCCGCAATAGCGGGGCTGCGCGTGATGTTGCGGATGTCGCCCTTGTCCGTGGGGATGGTGAAGATTTCGCCCCACGCCTCGAACACGGCACGAACGCCGCCCGGAGAGACGGCAAAATGGCTGATGCTTTCCGGCTTCACGTCAACGAAGTGCGCTCGCACCGCGGCGATGTCGCCATTCACGCGAATGGGCACGTCTTTCGCCTGGCGCGATTCGAGGTCGAACAGCTTGATCGCGCCGAACTGCTCGATGACGATGGCGCCGGGTCCCGCGCTGGCGCGTTTGAAATCCAGGCCATCGCTGTGCAGGGCTTCCGTCACCTGCTGGCCTTTCACGTCATAAGCGAACAGGCTCACCGGGCCGTTGCGGTCGGAAAGGAAATAAATCGTATCTCCAACCCAAAGGGGGTAATTGTCGTTCGAGTTCTCGCGCGGCACCTTCACCACGCTCGAGTCCTTCAGGTCGGCGATCCAGATCGGCGTGGTCTGCCCGCCCCGGTATCGCTTCCAGGCCTGCTGCCACTGCTGGAATGGAACGTAGGCAAGATGCTCGCCGTCTTGCGAGAACGACGCTGCCTCCACGGAGGGCAGCGGCAACTGTGTGGGAAATCCTCCGGCCGCGGGTACGGTGTACAGCCGCTGCTGACCGTGACGAAAACTGTTGGCTTCGGAGGTGAACAGGATTCTGGAGCCATCCGGAGTCCATCCAACGACGAATTCCCCGGCGGGATGAAAAGTAAGCCGTTTCGGTACGCCACCTGCGCTTGGAATGACGTAGACATCCTGGTTTCCATCGTACTCGCCGGTGAATGAGATCCACGCTCCATCCGGTGAGAACTGTGGCGCTGTTTCCGTGCCTACCCCGGACGTCAGCTGGCGCGCGTCACCGCCATCGCGACTCACCGTCCACAGATCGCCGGCGTAGTTGAAGACAATCTGCGTCTGGCTGAGTGTCGGGAAGCGAAGAAGCAGCGGCGGATCGGCCGCCCAGGCGGCCGTGCAGCAAGCGAAGATTCCGGCAAATGCAGTTAACGGCGAGACCATTCGCATCATGCACTCCCACGCTGTGATTCTTGGAATTTGCGGTGACGCGATTCTCCCCTTCGGCCTGCGGCCGTTCAAGGTGCCTGGGACGAACCGCTCCTGATCCGAACGCTCAGGTGCCGGATTGCTGACTTCGCTGAAGCGAAGCCGCCAGTTCGCGCAGCAGCCGTGCGCCATCGCCACGATACGCGCTGCCATGCATGCAGGCGAGCGTGGTCGGCCTTTCCCGCGCCAGCCGATCGAGGGTCTGTGAGGTATTCGGCGCATGCGAAAAGTAATCCATCGGCCCGCGAAACGCCTCACTGGGGCCGAGGATATCCGACTCGGTCACCGCGACTTCCCCCGCACCGCCCTGTGTAAAGAGATCACCGCAGAAGAAAGTACGCGTGGCCAGATCCATCATCAGCCCGCACTCCCAGGAATGCGGCATGTGGGGCGTGTCGAACCACTTCACGACGTGCTTTCCCAGCGTAAGCGTCTCACCGTCTGCCAGCGGCCGAGGTGCGCGGTCCGCAAAGTCGCCGAACGACACCAAGGCAGCGATCTGACCGCATACCGGTACCGCTTCGGGCGCAGCGGCCAGAAGCAGATTCAGCGCGCCGCTCTCGTCGGCTTCAAAGTGAGATGAGCCGATGTACCGCAGCCGCTCGATCGGCAACACGGCCTTGATGGCTTCGCTCACCAGCGGGAAGAGCTGCCGTTGCCCCGTGTGGAACAGCATGGGCTCTTCGTCGGCGATGAGGTACTGGTTGAAACTGAACTGGCCCGCATCACCCGGGAGGCGAAATGGCGTGTTGATTCGAAAGATGCCGTCCGCGACTTCCTGAATGTTGGTGCCGGTTTGCGTATTCGTGATCATGGTTCGACCTCCAACAGAATCTTACCGATGTGCTCGCTGGATTCCATCAGTTCGTGCGCGCGCCACGCTTCCGCCAACGGGAACCGTGCGTAGATCGGCGGCGCGCGCAGCTTCCCGGACTCGAACAGAGGCCACACGTTGCGGCGCAGATCGCTGGCCAGGCGGCCCTTGCGCCCGACCGATTGGGGCCGCAGCAGCGAGCCCATGATCTTCAGGCGCTTGGCCATCACCCTGTGCAGGTCCAACTCAGCCTTTGTACCGGCTTGGGTCGCGATCATGGTGATCCGTCCGTCGACCGCTGCGGCTTCGACGTTACGGGCCAGATAGGGGCCGCCCACCATGTCCAAAATCACATCAGCGCCTTTTTCCTCCGTCAGTGCGAGCGTTTCGGAGACGAAATCCTTCTCCCGGTAGTTGATGGCATGATCCGCTCCGAGCTCCAGGCACGCTTTGCACTTCAGATCGCTGCCGGCTGTGACGATCACCACGGCTCCGAGCGCCTTAGCGAGCAGAATGCCGGTAGTGCCGATACCACTTGAGCCGCCGTGGATCAGCAATGTTTCGCCCGCGCGCAATGCGGCTCTTTCAAAAACGTTGAAATACACCGTAAAAAGCGTTTCCGGTAGAGCAGCGGCTTCTTCGATGCTCAGTGTCGCGGGCACCGGCAGGCACTGCACAGCTGGGACAGCAACGTACTCTGCGTAGCCACCACCGGCAACGAGCGCACAAACTCTCTCGCCGATGCGCGGGGTCGTTACGGTTTCCCCCTGCACGACGACTTCACCGGAAACTTCCAGTCCAGGAATGTCCGACGCACCGGGTGGCGCAGCGTATCGCCCCTTGCGCTGCAGGACGTCGGGCCGATTGACTCCGGCCGCCGCGACGCGAATCAGAACTTCCCCGTTCGCGGCTTGTGGCACCGGTCTGCGCGTAGCGCGCAAAACGCCGGGAGGACCGGGCTCGGCAATCTCTATGGCCGTCATCATGATCGCGCTCAATGCTGTGATTTACCGCGCCGCAGTCTTCCTGCTGACGATCATGAACGCTGCGGACGCGACGGCTAGCGCGAGGACGCTGACGTAAAGCTCTTTCGCGCGAGCCGGCGTCACTGCCATCGCGATCAGTACCGCCATCATTCCAGCGATCGCCGCATAGCTGGCCCAGGGAAATAACCACATCTTCAGCGCCGGCTCAGGACCTCCCGCCCGCTCGCGTGCCTGACGCATCCGGATCTGGGCGAAGGCGATGATCATGTAGATGAATACGACCAGGGCGCCGATCGTATTGACCAGGAAAGCGAACACGAGCCCTGGTGACACCGTGGCAGCGAGCACCCCGATCACGCCTGCAATGGCGGACGCCCACACGGAGCGAACCGGGACGCGGCGTGAGTTGACCTTAACCAGCGACTTCGGGGCATCACCCTTCTCGGCGAGCACCAGCAGGACGCGCGAGCAAACGTAGAAGGCCGAATTGAGACACGACAGCACGGCGGTGAGAATGATCACGCTCATGGCCGTACTCGCCCAACCGACGCCCATCCGATTTAGGGCCAGCGTAAACGGCGATTCGGCGGGACGGACATCGACCCAGGGTATGACGGAGACGATGAGAAGAATGGATAGCACGTAAAAGGTCAGGATGCGGACGACGACAGAGGTGGTCATCTTCGCAATGGCACGCGCGGGCTCGGCCGATTCCGCCGCGGCGATCGTAACGATCTCCGCCCCCGTCAGGGAAAAGAACACGACTGTAGCTCCCGTCAATACGGCGACGAAGCCGAAAGGCATGAACCCCTGATGCGCGGTCAGGTTGCCGAAAGTGGGTCCGGTAGACGAAGTCCAGCCGAAGGCAAAGCACGCCGCGAGCACAATGAACACAATGATCGCGGCGACTTTGATGGATGCGAACCAGAATTCAAACTCGCCATACGAACGGGCTGACATCAGGTTCACGCCGGTCATCACGGCCATGAGCACAAGGCCGATCTCCCAGGCGGGCAGAGGTACCCATTGCTGGATGATGGCCGCTCCGGCGATTGCCTCGATCGGCACAACAATCATCCAGAAGTACCAGTACAGCCATCCCGAGATGAATCCCGCCCAGCGCCCAAGGGCGATACGCGCGAATTCGGTGAAAGCACGCTGTCCCGGGTGCGCGACGGCCATCTCGCCGATCATCCGCATCACGAGCAGGATCAAGACGCCGGTGAGGACGTAACTCAGCACCACCGCAGGCCCCGTGGCGGCGATCGCCGCGCTGCTGCCGACAAACAGGCCAGCCCCTATGATCCCGCCGATCGAGATCATGGTCAGGTGCCGGGGCCTCAGGGCGTGGCTCAGCTCTACAGTCATATTTGTGGAGGCCATGGACCTTCTTTTCAGTTATGAGCAGGCTGCAGGATTGTAGGCTAAGGCGCGGGCCTCATGGTGGCACGCTGCCTCAGGCGCGATGCCGGACGCACCAGCTGGTCGGACGCCTGGGAAGAAGCTCATCGTCTTTGCAGCGACGGGCTGACTGAACAGGCGGTAAGCCGTGCAGGAGCCGCCAGACCAAGAAATGCGTGACAATGGACTCCAACGCTATGCCGGTCCGATGGAGACGACTCCCATGAAGACTCGACTGATTGCGGCATTGACCGCGATTTACCTCGTTGGGGCCGAAAGCGTCGTTGCAGAGGATACGAAGGTAAGCAATCTCGCGTGGATGACCGGGCACTGGTGCTCCGACAATGGCTCCGAGCACATCGAGGAGATCTGGACATCCGCCAGCGGCGGAATGCTGCTGGGAATGGCTAAGACGACGAAGGGAGATCGCGTCGTTGCATTCGAATTCCTGCGTATCGTAACGGTCGATTCCGTTCCGTCGTACATCGCCCAGCCTGGTGGCGCAGCAGCTACCCCATTTAGGTGGACTGCGGGGGGTTCAGACTGGGCGCGGTTCGAGAATCCGGAGCACGACTTCCCGAAACGCATCGAGTATCGCAGGACCGGGGATACGCTCAAGGCGGATACAGCCGGACCCGCAGAGAACGGTAGCGAGAACGTCATCTCCTTCAGATATCAGAGGTGCGCCGCACCCTCCCCTTGATCGCCACGAAATCTTTCTCAGGCCACCAACTTGGGCTCGCGGAGCGCAACGTGCCGTCGGTCAAGTCGGCTGCCATCCACGGCCCGCGCAAGCCGCCCTAATGAAGGCTAACCGAGCCGGCGTCGGACTGCCCTGTCTGTGCGGTTCATGTCCGGTGGCTACGGCACCCCCGACTCTGGCCGGGGTCGTGCGCCACCGGCAGCGCCGCTAAACTGGGCGCAAATCAGCGTTCGAAAGGCCCGGCCATGGCTTTCTCCCTCTATTCCGCGACGATTCCCTCCTACCTGCAGACCCTGGGCGCCGTGTCAGGACTGATCGACAAGGCCGAAGCCCACTGCAGGGAAAAAAACCTGGGCCCTGAGAAACTCATCCAGGCCCGCCTGGCGGAAGACATGTTGCCGTTCGCCTACCAGGTGAAGTCGACAGCCGTGCACTCCTTCGGCTCCATCGAAGGTGTGCGACGGGGGGTATTCTCTCCGGACTCCACGCAGCCACCCGATACCTTCGCGGCGCTCAGGTCCCGCGTCGCGGAGACGATTACCGTGCTGCAGGCCATTGCACCGTCCGAGATCGAAAGCTTCATCGGACGTGACATGCGGTTTGCCTTCGGTGATCGCCACATCGACTTCACGGCTGAGGATTTCCTGCTGTCCTTCTCGCTGCCGAATTTCTATTTCCATGCGACGACCGCATATGACATTCTTCGCTGGCAGGGTTTGCCGCTCTCCAAACGCGACTTTCTCGGTCGGGTGCGCAAGAAGGACTAGCGATTCCATATCGCTCGAAGTGTCAGACACATTCCGACCGCTACGACTGCAACACCGATGGCTCGCACGATACCGGCGTGAGACGGGGCAAGTCGCTCTGTCGTAATTGCCGCGGTAGTCAGCGCCATCGCAGGCAGATCCATGACTCCGATGGCAAGAAGAACCATCATCAGGCCTCCACAGCAGCGGCTGCAGCGAATTCCGAGGCGCAGGCCATGGCTCCACGCGTTTCGGCCGTCAGCCGGCAACCTCAAGTCGCTTGCTGATGCATGTTTGCAGCAAGCGAGCTGACGTGCTTTCCATGGAGTGAGCTGAAGCGCGCCAAGAACGATGACTATGACGCCGACCAGGAGCGGCGAAAGATGCATGAGCTCCGGTTGCTGCATCGTCAGGTTTGCCAGGCTCGCTCCCAACGGATAGGCGAGGAGTCCAATCAGAGTCCAGACGAAGAAATAGCCTGTGGCCACAAGAGCAGTCAGGCCATCCACATGCGGATCACCTCGCCGGCCGACCGCCTGACGGTAACGCCTTAGCATTGGCATCAGCGAGGGCAGCATCATCGCGACCATCATGACGAACCACATGCCAAGGAATGACGCTGCGGCACCGCCCCAGGTCTGGTCGGGCATTCTCATCCAGGCCATTGACATTCCGGTCATCGACGGCATGGACGCGCACCAGATGATCGTTGCGGCTACGCTGGCCATGAAGATCAGCGCCGCAAAACCGACAAATGCACGCCCGCTGACCACGACACATTTACCTCGGGACAGGTGGTTGACGTGAGGTAGATTAGCTGACGATCACGGGGAGAGCGTGAGTGACAAAGGTGGCGGGATTTCGATGGATTCCCTGATCACCGCAGCCGCGCGCGCACTGGCGGTAGGCGATCCTTTAGGAGCGCTGAAGCGTGTCGCTCTGCGCGACGACGCGTCGGCGCTCGCACTCCGGGGAATTGCCATGGCGCAGCTCGGCGACTTTGTCCGGGCGAAGGCGTTGCTGCGACGTGCGTCCCGCGCCTTCGGGCCGAAGGAAGCTGTCGCCCGGGCCCGCTGCGTCCTCGCCGAGGCCGAAGTTGCCCTCGCGTCGCGCGACCTGCGCTGGTCGACCAGATCGCTCGATTCAGCCCGGACGACTCTCGAGGAGCACGGCGACATGTTCAATGCCGCGCACGCACGGTACCTGGAAATACGGCGGCTTATCCTGATCGGCCGGATCGATGATGCAGAACGCACGCTCGCCAGGCTCGACCCCACCAATGTGCCTCCTGCTTCTAGAACGGTTCATGAACTGGTAACCGCAATCATCGCAATGCGCAGGGTCCGCACCAAAGAGGCGCGTGCCGCGCTCATGAGAGCGCAAAGCGCTGCACTGTTCGCGAGCATTCCTGCGCTGACGGCGGAGGTTGAAAGCGTCCTGGGTGTACTGAACACGCCAGTAGCACGCCTCATTGCCAAAGATGGCGCAGGCCCGCTCATGCTCGAAGATGTCGAAAAGCTTCTGGCCTCGAACATTCTGGTGATCGATGCGTGCCGTCTCGCTGTTCGCTGCAGAAGTGACATGATCTCACTCGCGACGCGCCCGGTGCTGTTCGGACTTGCGCGTGCGCTGGGTGAAGCCTGGCCGGCAGATGTGCCAAGAGACACGCTCGTCGCCCGCCTCTTCAGACTGAAACTCGCCGATGATTCCCATCGCGCACGACTCAGGGTCGAAGCGGGTCGACTTCGCAGGAAGATCCGAACGCTGGCCGAAGTGAAAGCTACACAGAAGGGATATGCGCTCATTGCCCGCCGTGCACGCGAAGTTGTCGTACTAGTCCTACCCGTGCAAGAAGATAATGCACCCGTGCTCGCCCTGCTCGCCGATGGCGAATCCTGGTCGAGCTCGGCTCTCGCGCTCGCACTCGCGACGAGCCAGAGAACTGTGCAGCGTGCGCTCGACTCGCTTGCGGCCAAGGGCAAGGTGCAGGCGTTCGGCCGTGGCAGAGCGCGCCGCTGGGTCGCACCTCCCTTGCCGGGATTCACGACGACCTTGTTACTCCCCGCACCGCTGCCCATCGACTAGGATGGGCCCATGAAGAAATCAACTGCCAGGATCTTCCGTGAATACGGGCCTTTCCCCGGTGCCGAGCAGGTGCACGGGGTGACGTTTGACGGCCGCAACATGTGGTTTGCGTCCGGCGACAAGCTGAACGCCGTCGACCCCGAGAGCGGCAAGGTCACCCGCTCTCTGGATGTCGCAGCACATGCCGGCACAGCCTTCGATGGCAAACATCTGTTCCAGATCGCCGAGAGCGGCATTCAGAAGATCGACCCGAAGAGCGGCCGAGTGATCTCCACGATTCCCGCCCCGGGCGGCGGTGGCGATTCGGGGCTCGCCTGGGCGGAAGGCACGCTGTGGGTAGGTCAGTATCGGGAACGCAAGATCCATCAGGTTGATCCTGAGACCGGAAAGGTGCTGCGCACCATTGAGTCCAACCGCTTCGTCACCGGCGTCACCTGGCTCGACGGAGAACTCTGGCACGCCACCTGGGAAGGTGAGGAGAGCGAGTTGCGGCGCATCGACCCGGCAACGGGCGAAGTGCGCGAAGCGCTTCAGATGCCCGCAGGCGTGAACGTGTCGGGACTCGAAGCCGACGGCGCCGAACAGTTCTTCTGCGGGGGTGGCAAGACCGGAAAGATAAGGGCCGTGAGCCGGCCCCGCTGAGTTACGAGCCCCCGAAGTTGTAACGTACCTGCAGGAACACCTCGCGCCCGATGGGGCTGTAATTATCGCCCGAGAAATACGGGTATGTATCGAAGGTCGGGTCGCGCGGCGGATCCTTGTCGAACAGATTGTCGACGAAGATCGATGCCTGTGCCCGGCCGTCGAAAAAGTTGTAGCCTGCCGAGAGGTTGAAATACTTCACCGCGCCGAGTCGGCCGGTCTCCGCCCAGTTCGGCGTACTGCCGTACCGCTCCATGTAGAGCGTCGACTCGAATTCGCGGAAGCTCCAGCCGATACTCGCGTTCATCCGACTGCGCCAGTTGAAGATCTGCAGGTCGTCACGCAGGTTCTGGACCGGGTCGCCCGCGAAGTCGGTCTCGTCATATTTGAGCGTATGACTCCAGCCCAATTCGAAATCAAAGGTGCCGATGGCGGCATTCGGTACCCAGCGGTAGCCGGCCGTGGCATCGATTCCCGTGGTGACAATCCTCGCCGAGTTGATGGGACCGGTGCCGACCACCTGGATCTGTTCGGCGAACTGACTGCCGTCTGCGGGATTGCGCTGTACACGGGACAGTGCGTCCTGACACTGGCCGGAGTTGCTGTCTACCGCTGTGCCGCCTTTGGTCTCACCCAGACGGCAGTCCGCCTCGAGCTCGAGAATGCGATCCAGCGGATTATCCAGCACGGCGCCCGAGAGGCGGATCCGGTAGTAGTCGGCCTTGAATGTCAGACCGTGCAGCGGCTCCGCCACCAGGCCGAGCGTATAGGATTTGCCTTTCTCTTCCTCCAGATTGATGTTCCCGGCACGGGTGCCTTCGATGTTCACGAATCCGTTCGTGCATTCCGGGAAGGACAGATCGGGCTCATCGCGCCGGCACAGATACTCATCCGTGACCGAGACGAAGAATCCGCTGGGATCGGCGAAAATGTAGTGCATATCGGGCGCGCGGAAACTCGTGGCGAGCGATCCGCGGAACAGCAGTTGCGCAATGGGCCGGAATTCGAGGCCGAGGTTGTAGCTGAATGCGCCGTTGACGTCCGTCACGTCGTCATAATCGTCGTAGCGGCCCGCCAGTTGTGCGCTGACGGATTCGAGCACCGGTACTTTGAATTCGAGACCGGCCGCCGTGCGCTTGCGCTCTCCACTGCCGCCGGTGCCGCGCAACAGCCAGAAATCCCCGCGCGCCTTCGCCGGGTTGGTCGCGATGTGATAGTCCTGCTTGGCAGCCTCGACGACTACCGCGACTCCAAGGGGCCCGGCGGGCAGATTGAACAGCTCGCCGTTGAAAACGGCCTGGACGACATTGTTCGTCGAATGCGCCACATCCCGGTCGATGTCCGTGAGCTGGTCCCAGATCTCAGGCGTGATCGGCTCGTACATCTTTTCAACGTCGAAGTTGTAAACCGGGGCGACGACTTCGAAGGGGTCGGAAGGCGTCCCTATGTTTATGGATTCCACGCCAAGCAGCGGCCCGATGAAATATGCATCGGCTGCGGCGCCGAGCAGGGCACGCTGCTTGGCGACGGCGCGATAGCGGGATGTGCTGTAGCTCAGATCGTAGCGCCAGTTGCTTGAACTGAACACATTGCCCTTGATGCCCAGACCCACATCGAAGGATCGCTCGTTGTAGCGGGAATCGCGACCTTTGTGACCTCCGATTTCCTCCAGCTGGAAGAACCGCTGCAGAGTCTCGAACGTGCCGCCGACGCCGTACGGATCGGTCGCGGTGTTGAAGACATAGTCAGAGATCTCGGGATAGTAATAACTGAAGTTCGAGTCGATCGCGGCCTTTGAATGGAAGACGTTCAGCGAGCCGTAGAGCTCGGCGGTGTCGGTCAACGCGAAATCGGCTCGCCCATAGACTGAGGCGCGATCGGTCTTGTTGCGGATGCTGGTACCGGCGTCGTAATCCGGCTGTCCGCAGTAGTTACCGCGCCCGGGCCGTGTGGAATATTCCATGTGCGGAAATGGCGCGCAGGCCGCCGGACCCGGATCTACATAGTCGAATCCGTCACCGTCGAGGTCGAACGGGTCCGACCGCAGCAATGCCCGAGGGTTGATGCGCGCGGCATCGACCGGATTGTCCTCGATCGAATCCATGAAATTCCGGTCGAGTCCATAGAGCGGACTGCGATGAAAATACTCCGCGGCATAGGTCATGCTCAGCCGGTCGTTGTGCCACCCGCCGACACCCTGGATACGAGAGGAGGAGCCGCCGCCCTGGGTCGTATCACCGAAGCGGGCGCTGAGCTCGAGGGGTGTCTCGATCGTCTTGCGCAGAACGATGTTGAGCACGCCCGCTACTGCGTCCGAACCATATATGGCGGATGCTCCGCCTGAGAGAAGCTCGATGCGTTCCACCGCGGCGGCGGGAATCGTGTTGAGGTTCACGAAATTGCTTTCGCTGTTGTAGGCGAACGGATAATCGGTGAGGCGCCTGCCGTCCACCAGAATCAGGGTGCGGCCGGGTCCCAGCGCGCGCAGATCGATTGCGCCAGCGTTGGGCGTGAAACCGTTCGTGTCCGTTTCATTCTGCGCAGCACCTGAGATCTGGTTGAGTGAGCTTGCCGCTTCGAGAATGGTGGTGAAGCCGCGTTTCTCTATGGCTTCGCGTCCGATGCTGGTGACAGGAGACGGGCCCTCCTTGAGGACAGTGGGGATGCGGGAGCCGGTGACGACGACCGTCGTCTCGGTCTCTTCTTCCTGAGGTTCCGTCTGTGCCGCGACGATGCCGTTGCCGCTGATCGCGACCAGCGAAAGGATTAACCGGAATCCAATGGGACGAATCCACATGGCCACTCTCCTGAATGGGGCGCGCGGTGATTTTTTTATTCTAGTGAAGAGAAAATCGAAGAAGAGATGAACGGCGTGATGAATCGACGAGTCGTGTGGATCGCGCGATGAACCGCTCGTCCCTGTTTTCACCGTGACGCGTGCATTTCGTCCCTGACTGAAACTACACTGCACCTATGATCATCTACTCCGGACCTCTCAGCATGTTCGGTGCGAAAGCGCAGATCGGAGCGCTGGAGAAGGGGATCGATTTCGAGCTTGTGATGGTGCCGTACGAGTCCTTGCGAGGCTATGCACCAAAACATCCAGAGGTACTGCGCATCAATCCGAAGGGGCAGGTACCGATACTGGTTGATGGTGACCTGGAAATATTCGACTCGACGCAGATCTTCGAGTATCTCGAAGACTTGCAGCCGACTCCTGCACTCTGGCCGCGAGATGCGAAGGCTCGAGCTCGTGCACGGCTGCTGGAGCACAAATCTGATGAAATCTACTTCCCGCACATCATCAAGCTGATGGGACTGCAGCAGGAGCTGCGGGGAGAAGCCGCTGTGGCGGCAATCGAAGCGGCTAACAGGTACTACGCCGAGATGGAGAAGCTGTTATCCAGGGATGAGTGGCTTTGCGGCACCTTTTCATTCGCTGACATTGCGTTCTTCATGGCAGCTTTGTTCGGTGAGCGACAGAGCGCGCCGTTGACTTCGGCGACGCCAGCGCTTCTCGCCTGGAGAACGCGGATGATGAGACGGCCTTCGGTAAATGCGGTGACTGCTGCAATGGCGGCCTGGTTGCATGGAGCCGGGCGGCCCGTCCCTGAGTTCATGGTGGGACGCTGAGATCGCTCAGGCTTCACGCAAGTCCGCTCAGGGTCTGAAAACGGTGTGCTTCTTCGCTTTCGCCTCGACACTTACCTTCTGCCACCTACGCGTTTCGGGAAGGTGGTGGGGCAAAAACATCATCTGAAGGTCTTCCGTGCTCCTGCAGAATGTCTTCTGCTCTTCCACTCTTCAAAGTGGCTGACGCTCATTAGCCGGCCTGGCGGAGACCGGCAGGCCAGAGCTGATTGAATTACGCTCCTGCTGGTCCGGGAGATTCCTCAGAAAAACCTTTCTCTCTCACGGCGATCCGTACGCAACCCCACACCCCCCAATGCCGCAATATCCCTGCGGATTCTTCGCCAGATACTGCTGGTGATAATCCTCCGCATTGAAGAACGGCGGCGCATCCGCAATCTCGGTCGTGATGCTGCCCTTCCCTGCCGCCCCTAACCGCGACTGATACACACGCCTCGAATCCTCAGCCGCCTCACGCTGATCGGCATCGGTCACGTAGATTGCCGACCGATACTGAGTGCCCACGTCGTTCCCCTGCCGCATGCCCTGGGTGGGGTCGTGCGACTCCCAGAAGACCTTCAAGAGCTGCTCGTACGAAGTCTTCTTCGGGTCGTAGATCACCCGCACGACTTCCGCATGCCCTGTCCGTCCCGAACACACCTCTTCGTAGGTGGGATTTTTCGTGAAGCCGCCAGCGTAACCGACTGCCGTTGAGTAGACGCCGGGTAACTGCCAGAACAACCGCTCCGCACCCCAGAAGCAACCCATTGCAAAAAAGGCCTCCTTCAGCCCCGCGGGAAACGGCGGCGCGATGGCGTGCCCATTCACGAAATGGTTTGGCGCGACCGGCAGAGGCGCATCGCGCCCCGCGAGTGCCTGATCCTCGCTCACCATTACCGCTTTGCGACCGAATAGCGCCATGACTGCCTCCTAAGCGTTCAACGCGAATAAGAGATCCTGAAAATATTGCCACCGTCATCATCGCTCATCAGGAGCGATCCATCGGATGCGACATCCACTGATACCGGCCGCCCCCAGGCCTTGTCATCGGCAACGATGAAGCCGGTGAGGAAATCTTCGTACTGGCCGGTGGGCACATTGTTCTTCATGAGAACCCGCACCACTTTGTGCCCGGTTCGATGTGCCCGGTTCCAGGAACCATGCAGCACTGCGAACCCGTCGCCCACATATTGAGACGGGAAGGCGGATTTTCCAGAGGTCGCGGTGTAAAAGGTCAGGTTCAACGCCGCCGAATGGGCCGTATAGAGAACATCGGGAACGATCGCCTTTCCGGCGAGATCAGGCCGCTCGCCCTTGCGCCGGGGGTCTTCATGATTGCCCAGGTAATACCACGGCCAGCCGTAGTAACCCCCCTGCTTCACACGCGTACTGTAGTCTGGCACGAGGTCGTCGCCGAGATTGTCGCGCTCATTGGTCGTGCACCACACCTCGCCGGTAACCGGCTGCACGGTCAGTCCGACGCAGTTACGGATGCCGGTCGCAAACATTTTGAGCGGCCCTTGGGTCTCAAGATCGAACACAAGCACCGCCGCACGATTCGCTTCCGTGTCCCACGCCGCTCCCACGCCATGCTGCGCGTCCCATTCCCGGATCTCTTGCGGGCTCTTCTTCGGCATATCGTCAGCGACGTTGGACTGCGAGCCGACAGAAACGAAGAGGCGCTTGCCATCGAGAGAAAAAGCGATATCGCGTGTGGAATGCCCACCCGTGGAGCCCGGCGATAGCTGCGGCACAACTTCCTGCGGCGTGCCGCTTGCTTTCAGGTCTCCCCGAGAATACGGATAGCGCACGACACGATTCAGCTCGGCAACATACAGCCACTTCGGATCATCCCCGGCGGGATAGAACCGCATACCGAACGGCTCACGCAGTCCGCGGGCGTAAGTCTCCACGGATGCGGCCTTCGTACCGTCTGCAGAAGGTCTCAGGATCATGATGCGTCCCGCACCTTGTTCCGAGACGAATACATCCCCATTCGGTGCAACACGCACCAGCCGCGGGCCGTCGAGATCCGAAGCGAACACGTCCACTTTGAATCCCGGCGGTACTGAAAGCTTCGCATCCTTCGGCCTGGCGATGATGTCCACTGAATTGCTTGCCGCGGCCGTAGCAAACGGCGCTGGAAGAGATTCCACCGTCACATGGTGAACCCTGCCGGGCTTGTCGTTTTTCCAGTCGGCGCCGCCGGCCGGCGCGGAAGCCGAAGCCGCGCCTTGTTGAGACACATTCTTCACGGACCTGAAATAGGCAACGAGATCCTGTCGAACCGACTGAATCGCAACCGCGTTCACCATGCTGGTGCCCGGCACTACCGAGGTCGGAGCGGCCAGAAATCTATCGAGCGTAGGGGCATCCCAGGTCAGACCCGAGTTGCGCAACGCCGCCGTATACGTGAACTTGTCATCGCCCGCGGCCTTGCGGCCGAACACTCCATGCAGACTGGGCCCACGAGCTCCACCGTCATCCCCGGGCTCCGCGCTATGGCACAGCGCACATTGCTGCTTGAAGGCCTGTCTGCCGGCAACCACATCGGCGCCCGTGGTGCATGCGCTGTAGCCCAGTGAGGCGATGACGACGACGGAGAGTCCAATTTTCATCGGGATACCCTGTATGGACGGGAGGATCGGGAAGCGCCATTGTGACACGGTCGCCGTTGCGGTGACCCGCCCCCGCCCTTAAGCTTTGGATATGGGAATCAGCCAGGCACACAATCTGCGCCGGCCGCCGGTCGAGAAACTGCGGCCGTACGGAATCCGCATCAGCCTGCCGCCGGGAGACCCGTTCCGCACGCTCCTGGGGCCGGACTGGAACCGCCAGCACTGGTTCTCCACAGCCGAGGAGCGGGATGCGGCGCTCGAGGAGATGGCCCGCCGCCACGAGTATTCCCGCAAGCTCGACAAGCCTTCGCTCGTGTTCCAGAAAGTCGAGAAGCTCGCGGAAAGCCGCGGTCTCTAGACTTTAAAACGTCCGGCCCAGGAACAGGTAGAGGGCCGACGGCCCGCCATCCTCGATTCCAGTCGCCAGATACACTGGCCCCAGCAACGTATCGAACCCGATGAATGCGCTCGCGTCTTTGCGTGCGGAGCCGAAACTCATATCGCTGCGTCGCTGCCAAACATTCCCGGCCTCGAGCGATACGCCGATATACGCCGGCACATCCAGGAACCCCGGCCCACCCCGCCCGATCTGCCTGTACAAGAGCACTCGTGCGATTCCCAAGTGAGGACCGGCGATCGACGATGCCTTCAGACCCGAGAGATTGAAAAATCCTCCGAGGGAGAAAAGAGATCGCGCATCGGTGAGATCGGTGTTGAGCGTGGTGCCGTAGGATGTCCACAGCACCGCGGTATTGCGGCCGAGAGATTTCGCGCTCAGCCAGTCGAAGGCGAGAAAATCCGTGGAGTCGTTGAGTGTTCCATCATCGTCCTCATTGCGCCATTCGAGGGAGGCCAGCGATCCATGCCGCGGAAAATTCACGTTGTCGAGCTCATCCACCGCGAGCCGCACGAAGTGGGATTTCACGTCGAAGTCGCCCACCGGCAGGGTGGGATCACCGATCCTGACGCGCGAGCTGCCGTTGTCCCGCTGCACGCCTGCGCGAATCTCCCCCCAGTTTCCGAACTCCCGGCCGAAGTCGAGACCGTAGGTAAAACTTCGCACGCGATATTCCGCAACCCGCTTCTGATCGTCCAGAATGCCGACATTGCGTGCACCGTACTGGGCATGCGGCATCACGAAGTACGGTGAGGACTTCGACAGCGGCAGGTACAGCTCAGAAGCGATGCGCGATGTCTCGCCGATCTGCACGTCCCACACCCATTCACCCCCCGGCTCGGTGAATTCCGACATGACCACGCGCGCAGCGGCGTTGTAACTGGAGTTGCCCGCGAAATCATCCTGCAGATTGAGCCCGAAGCGCACGTAATTGGGACCCCAAGAGTTTCGGCGCGCCGCGAGCGAAAGACCATGGCGTCCCTGATCGTCCTCCACGACCTGGTAGTCGAGCGATTCGAGGTTGCCGCGCCCGTAGAAGCTGGTCACCCGGTCCGCGACGCGATCGGCATCCAGAGGTTGGCCGATCTCGTTGCGCATGAGGTGACGCAGCGACTCTGCATAGCGTTCGGAGCCCGCTTCCACTTTCACGAAATCGATGCGCGGCGGTGCACCGCGCAACGTACCCTTGCTGGCAACGTATTGCTGGTAAGTGCCTTCATCCACCGACAAGGCGCTGAGACTTTCCCGGGCCTCGCGGCCGGCCTGCTCGCCAGCCTTCATCATTCGCTCGACGATTCCAAAGTCGTACGATGAAGCATCGACCAGTGCGGGCGCGATCACAATGTCACGGGCCGTCAACAGATCCCGCTGCCGCTTCGACTCGCGGCTGATGAGGATCGCGAGCATCTGATTCGAGATCGCAGCGACGCTGCCGAGGCGGGTACGGTCCGCAAGCGGCGATGCGACGTCGACGACGATCAGGATGTCGACGTTCATCGCGCGAGCCACATCGACAGGCAGATTTTCGGAGAGACCACCGTCCACAAGCAGGCGGCCGTCTCGCTCGACCGGCGCAAACACCCCCGGTGCGGAAAGACTGGCACGCATCGCGGTGGTCAGGTCACCCGAACCCATCACCACGGCCTCGCCGGACTCGAGATCGGTGGCCACTGCCCGAAACGGAACCGGCAGGTCGTCAAAATCGTGGACACCGGAAACGGGCAGCGTCAGCCGGCGCAGCGCCTGGTTCAGTTTCTGCCCCTGAATGAGACCCTTGGGCAGCAGAAACTTGCCCGACCGCAGGCCGAGCGGAAACTTCACGAGGAAGTTCTGATCCTCCTGCTTGCGCCGGAAGGTGAGATCCGTGCGCGGCGGGCGATCGCGAAAGGCGTCCTGCCAATCAAGCGAGCTCATGACCGATTCGACCTCCTTACCGGTCAGTCCGCTGGCATAGAGTCCACCGACCACTGCGCCCATGCTGGTGCCGGCGATCGCGTCGACCGGCACACGGAGTTCGTCCAGCACCTTGAGTACGCCGACGTGAGCGGCGCCCCGCGCGCCGCCGCCGGAAAGAACCAGCCCGATGCGGGGACGGTGAGGCGTGCCTCCAGCGGTTTCCTGCGCGCGAGCCTCGCCCATGCCGGCAAGCCATAGCGCCGTGCAAAGCAGGAGAAATGCCCGGACCGCCCGTGAATTCACGCCGCGAAGAATACCCGATTGCGACTCGATCATGGCCCCGGCATGCACCGATCACCCATAATCACGGCATGATCCGTGTCGTCCTGTTGCTGATGGTTGCCGCGACTGCACACGCGCAATCGCCGGACACCAGCGACTGGGGGCACTACGGAGGTGACGCCTTCGGTCAGCGCTATTCAAGCCTCGCCGAGATTCATCGTGAGAACGTCGGCAAGCTTTCAGTCGCATGGCAATACCGCACTGGAGAGCTCGGCGCGGGTTTCGAGCGCGCCGACCGCCTCACCTTCCAGGCGACCCCTATCCTCGCGTTCGGCCTGCTCTACCTTTCGACGGCCACTAACATCGTCATCGCACTGGACCCGGCCACGGGCAACGAACGTTGGCGCTTCGACCCGCACATAGACCGCCTGCGGCCTTATGCGGAGGCGACGTCGCGCGGAGTTTCCGGATGGGAAAACCCCAACGCCACGCGCGGCCAGGCCTGCGCGCGCCGGGTTTTCCTCGGTACTCTCGATGCACGCCTGATCGCACTCGATGCCTGGACCGGTCGCCCCTGTATCGATTTTGGTAACAACGGTACGGTCAACGTACTCGCAGACCTGAGCATCCACGATCCCAACGACTACCAGATCGTTTCGCCGGCCGTGACCAGCGGAGCTCTGGTGATGGTGTCGTTTTCGGCAGGCATCGTGCGGGCATTCGACGCGCGCAGCGGCGTCGCACGCTGGACATTCGAAAGTGCGCCCGTGCGCGGCCCCATGAACGCCGACCTGGATCGCAACCTCCTGTTCGTGCCTGCAGGCTCATCCTTGCTGGCACTGAATGCAGCTTCGGGCACCCCCGTGTGGCAGCGCGAACTGGTCCATCGCGACATCTGGCACCTGGACCTGGCTGCTCAACCCACCCTGATCGAGCTCGAACCGAACGGAGTGCCCACCCCTGCCGTCGTGCAGGCAACAAAGACGGGCGCGCTGTTCGTGTTCGAGCGCGACACCGGCAAGCCCGTATTCCCGATCGTAGAACAGCGTGTGCCGGCAGGAGGAAGCAGTGGGAAGCACACTTCGCCCACTCAACCATTCCCGATCACACCGCTGCTCGTGTCCCAGCATCCAGCAGGTCCCGGTGATGCATGGGGGCTCACTTTCTGGGACCGCGCCCTTTGCCGCAGAAGCTTCAGGCACCATCGCAATGAAGGCCCGTTCACGCCGCCGGATGCACGCGGAACGATCCAGTGGCCGGGCGACCTTGGCGGAATCGGCTGGGGCGGCGTCGCATTTGATGCGCGGCGCGGACTGCTGTTCGCCGCTGTAAATCATCTTCCGGTCGTGCTCGAGCCCGATGGTACGACCAGGCCGCTGATCTCGATGCTGGGCTTTCCGTGCACCGCACCCCCCTGGGGTACTCTCGTAAGCATCGACCTGCGCAGCAACGAGATCGTGTGGCAGGTCCCGCTTGGGTCCACGGAAGGGCTCGGGCCCTGGTTCGCCCCCGCCCGCGACTTCGGCACGCCGCACCTCGGCGGCCCCATGGCGACCGCTGGCGACCTGGTATTCATTGCGGCCACGCTGGACAGCTACTTTCGCGCCTTTGATCTGGAGACTGGCCGCGAATTGTGGAAGCATCGCCTGCCCGCCGGCGGTCAGGCGACACCGATGACGTACCGCGCGGGGCGCGATCACCGCCAGTATGTCGTTATCGCGGCCGGCGGCGATGGCACTCTCAAAACGCCGCGTGGGGACTACGTTGTGGCTTTCGCCCTGTCGAGATAGTCAATGATCAGAACCGCAATTGCATTTTGTGTGGCCATGACCTGCGCGCAGTCGGCCGTTGCGCAGGAATCGCCGCAGCAGGTAACCGTCACCGCCACACGCATACCGAAGGCGATCAGCGATGTGCCTGCAGCAGTGGATGTCGTCGACAGGGACGCGGTGCAACTCGCTCGCCAGCAGATCGGACTTGACGAATCGCTGGCGCAGGTGCCGGGCCTCTACATGCAGGACCGGTACAACTTCGCACAGGACCTGCGTATCTCAATACGAGGCTTCGGTGCGCGGGCGAATTTCGGCATTCGCGGCGTGCGGATTTTCGTGGATGGCATCCCCGAGACCCTGCCGGACGGCCAGGGCCAGGTCGACAGCATCGATCTCGGCTCCGTGGAGCGCATCACCGTGCTGCGGGGATCATCTTCCGCCCTCTACGGGAACGCTGCGGGCGGAGTCATCCTGATCGATACCGAGCTGCCTCCGGAGCAGACCACCGTGGATGCCCGGCTGTCGATCGGCGAACTGGGGTTCAGCAAACATCAGCTCAAGATCGGCGGCACATCGGGAAAGCTCGGTTACATCCTCAACCTCGCCGATCTGGACATGGACGGTTACCGGCAGCACAGCGCCGTCGAGAGCCGGTCGGTGAACGGTGGACTGCGGTATGCGATAGGTGCGGATTCCAGCTTCCGCGCCGCGTTCAACTACACGGATCAGCCCGTATCCGACGATCCCGGCGCATTGACGGCAGATGAGATTGACGACAATCGCAAGCTCGCCGCCCCGGCCGCGCTTCTATTCGACGGCGGCGAGAACCTCGAACAGACACGCATCGGATTCGTCTACGACAAGGCATTCGGCACGCGGCACAGCCTCACGGCGCGCAACTACTACGTATGGCGGACGTTCGAGAACACTCTGGCCTTCCAGGCTGGCGGCGCCGTGACCATCGACAGATTCTTCGTCGGCGGCGGATTGACCTACAGCAACCACGGCACGCTTGCCGGGCGGGACAACCAGTTGATACTGGGCGTCGATGTCGACAGTCAGGATGATGACCGCAAGCGTTTCGACAACAACTTCGGGACGCTGGGTACGCTCACCTTCGACCAGACCGAAAAAGTGTCCAGTACCGGCTTCTACCTGCAGGACGAACTGAGCCTCGGCGATGCCCTCACGGTGAGCGCGGGCCTTCGCCATGACAGTGTGAAGTTCGACGTGGACGATCACTTTCTCGGCAACGGCGATGATTCCGGCCAGCGGACGTTGCGCGAGACGAGTCCCATGGTTGGCGTTCTCTACCGCGTCACTCCCGCAGTGAATCTCTACGCCAACGTCGCCACCTCGTTTGAAACACCCACCACAACCGAGCTTGCAAATCCCGCCGGCGGCGGCTTCAACCCAGCGCTCGATCCACAGCTGGCGACCAACCGCGAGATCGGTGCCAAGGGCACGATTGGCCCACACAATCGCTACACGGTGGCCGTGTTCGACATCGACGTGAAGGACGAGCTCGTACCGTTCGAGCTGCCATCGAGCCCCGGGCGCAGCTTCTACCGCAATGCCGGCAAATCCAGCCGCCAGGGCCTGGAGATCGGCATGACGAGCGAGCCGATCGAAGGTCTTGCCTTCTCCTTCGCCTATACCTACTCGGATTTCACTTTCGATGAGTTCATCGACGATGCCGGGAATGACTTCAGTGGCAACCGTATCCCTGGTCTCCCGCGCAATGTCCTGCACGCCGGGGCAACGTGGAAGCACGCATCGGGCTTCTTCGCAGGCCTTGATGCCCTGCGCGCCTCGAACCGCTTCGTAGACAATGCCAACCTGGTGCGGGATGGCGCCTACACACTCGCCAACCTGCGGCTCGGCTATGCACAGGAACGCGGCGGTGTACGCTGGTCGGTCTTCGGCGGCGCCAACAACCTGTTCGACGAGACATACAACGCCAACACCCGCATCAATGCCGCGTTCGGCCGCTATTTCGAACCTGGCCCGACCCGAAATGTCTACGGTGGAGTGGAGGTGAGATGGGCCTATTAATTCTGTCGATAGCAATTCAGGCCTCGCTCATCATCCATTGCATCAAGACGGGCCGCAACACGATCTGGATCTGGGTGCTGGCGCTTCTCTCCTTCGCGGGAGTCATCGCCTATGTGGCGGTGGAGATCCTGCCCGAGATCTTCGGCAGCCGTACCGCGCAGCGCGCCAGGAAAGGCTTCAAGAACGTGATCGATCCCAATGCCAACCTGCGCCGTTATGAGAACGAAGCGCGGGTCACGGGCGGCATCGCGAGCAAGCAGCGTTTTGCGGATGAGCTGATGCGCCAGGGTCGCCACGATGAGGCGATCGAGGGATATCGCGGGATCCTCACGGGCCTCTACGAGCACGATCCCAACCTGATGCTGGGTCTCGCGCGCGCTCAGTTCGGCAAAGGCGATGCGACGGCGACACGAGCCACGCTCGATGAGCTGATCCGTCTCAACCCGGACTTCAGGTCCCCGGAAGGACATCTGCTCTACGCTCGCGCTCTCGAAGCGGAAGGGAACGTCGAGAAGGCTCTGGAAGAGTACAAAGCAGTCGCGCCTTCCTTCCCCGGCGCCGAAGCCGCGACGCGTTATGCGCAATTGCTGAGCGCCAGCGGCCGCCAGAGCGAGGCGCAGCAGGTGGTGCAGGAGCTGCTCGATGAGGCCCGGATAGCGCCTGCCCACTACCGCAGGGCCCAGAAGGCCTGGCTCGATCAGGCATCGCAGCTTCTGCGTCGATAGCGGGTATGTCCTTTGCTCCTTCTGGCGTAATCCGTCCCTCAGGAGCACGCACATGGCAGGCAAAGTACAGGGTGAAGGCGACTACGAGTCCGCCCGCAACTACAACGAGAAGACCCGCGAATTCGTCGAAGAGAAGCAGAGAAAAGGCGAGAAGCTCGAAGGCTCTTCAAAGGATGCTCAGAAGGAGCTCACGCCGGCCGAGCGCGAAGCTCTCAAGCACGCCAAGCACGGCGAGCAGGACCAACGCGACGCCGAGCTCCTGAAACGGCGCGAATCGAAAAACTGAGTTTCGCTATCAGCGCAAGCCCTGTGGCCAGCAGCCACAGATAGTCGAGCGCGCCGCCTCCGCCTCCTCCGCTATTGGATGGGGGCGGAGGGGGTGGTGGCGGGGGCATTGCTGCATCGGGTGTAGTCACCACCACGTCGGAGTAATCGTGATCCCCTTCGCTGTCCGTTACGGTCAGGCGGAACCGCACTGCACCGATCGAAGACGCTACGAAACTTGCGGTGGGCGTATCGGCGCCGGTCAGCTCGGGCGCGCCGGCAGACGGTGACACCACGGTCCACGCATAAGTGACCAGCGTGCGCGGATCCAAGGGAAAACTTTCGGATCCGTCGAGCGTCACAGTGTCGCCTTCATCCGGGTCGGTGGAACTTGCCGTGACGATTACGAAAGGACGTTGAGCAAAGTCGACCGCGGCCCGCGCATCCACCATGCCCGCGCCACAGGTCGATTTTGTACAGTTGCATTCATTCTGATCGGCTGATGAGGCCGTCGGTACCGTGCAGGTCGGCACATCGTCCAGTACGGGAAACGCACTCGCACTTTTCTGCAGGCGCAGAATGGTCTGCGCCGGCGTCAAGTGCGGATTCACCGCGCGCACCAGCGCTGCCGCTACCGAGACGATCGGCGCCGAGAAGCTCGTGCCGAGATTGGTCTTGAATTGATCGGTGTAGCCAGACCCTGCCGGCGTTGTCTCGCCGAGATTGGTCGTCGTATCTATTGAGTACAGGCAAGGCTCGCCTGCGCCGGTGTTTACGCAGTTGCCTCCCGGTGCGCTCACACTGACTTCAGGGCCGATGTTGCTGAATCCCACTTTGGATCCCGCGTGCCGCAGGCCCGCTACCGCGAGGGCGCCGGGGCAATTGGCAGGTGAATCGACAGGAGAGCCTGCCTCGTTGCCGGCAGACACCACGACGAGCACACCTCTCGCTTCGAGTTCCGTGAAAAGGTCACGGTAACTCGCCGGACACGAGCTCGTGGACCCCAGACTCATGTTCAGGATCTTCGCGGGAGTAGGATTCGCCGGCACTCCGGCGACGGTCATTCCCGCCGCCCAGCGCATGCCGGCAAGAATATCGGAATCGTATCCGCCGCATTTTCCGAGCACGCGCACCGGCAGGATCGAAGGCTCCCACGTGCCGCCTGCGATCCCTTCGACATTGTTGGTGCGTGCCCCGATGATTCCGGAGACGCGTGTGCCGTGCCACGAGCTGTCATCGATCGAGCAGTTCCCGAAGCCAGGCTTGTCGTGGTCGCTCGCATCGATCCAGTCACCGGGATCGGCTGCATTGGCGTCCCAGCCATCCCCGTCGTTGGCGGTGACAAACTGTCCCGGTGCCTCTTCGGAGACAAAATCGAATCCTTTCAGCAGACGACCACCGTCGGACTTGCGTTTGAGGTCGGGATGCTCGAACCGGACCCCCGTGTCGACGACCGCGATCACCATGTCCGGCGCGCCGGTACTGAAATTCCACGCTGCGGCCGTATTGGTCGCTGCGGCCTCGGCGTTCTGCCAGTACCACTGGTTGACGAACAGCGGATCGCTGGGGACTGCGTGTACGTGCCGCTTCAGGTCGGGCTCCGCATATTCGACTCCGGCATCGGCACGCAGGCGTTTCAGCGCCGAGTCCATTGAATCGGATTCGATCTGCAAGACCCGAAGATCCGAAGCGATTTCGCGCGTCGACTGCACCTCAAGCCCAAAACGCTGTGAGAACGACCTGGTGAGCTCAGCAGCAGGCTTGCCGCGCAGTCGCGCCACGGAATCGTCCGCGCGGAATTTCACTATGACCCGCTGCAGCGTCGTCACGGCAGCGCTGGCAGGTGCATGCCGGACGGGATTGTTCTCGGCGGCCGAGGCGCCGAAGCTGGTGATGACCAGGAGCGCGGCGACGATTCGATTCGGACGCATGGAGACTCCTTGTAGAGCGCATTTACTATGCCTCGACGGCGCCAAAGGCAAGCCTGCGGTGCGCTTTTTGGACGTTTGTGGCGCATTTAGCGCACCGGACGGGCCGGGTTTGACAATGGCTGCCCGGCAGTTTCTGATCGCCCCACGATGCCATCCAGCCCCGAGCCGAGAGGCACGCTCGATGTGGCCCTCGGCCACGCGGCGCGCCTGCTGCAGACCGATCCCGCCGCCGCCGCCGAGCAGGCGATCGAAATCCTGAAGGTCGTCCCGGGCGAGCCGGCCTCGACCCTGATCCTGGGTGCGGCGCACCGCGCGCTCGGCGACTTTCCAGCTGCGCTCGCGGTCCTCGAGCCGCTGGCGAGCGCGCATCCGAAGTGGGCGGGCGCACAGTTCGAGCTGGGCAAGACCTATAGCCGCGAGGGTCGTGGTGATGCGGCCGTGCAGTCACTGCGCCGCGCAGTCGAACTCGACCCGCAGCATGGCGACGCGTGGCGTGAGCTGGCTGACCACCTGACGACCATCGGGGACACCTGGGGGGCAGATCAGGCACGCGCGCAGCACATCAAAGCGTCGACGCGGGATCCTGCGCTCATCCAGGCAGCCGGTGCGCTCGTCGACGGGCACATCGCCATCGCGGAAGCTGCACTGCGCGAGCATCTCAAACGCTATCCGACGGATGTCGCTGCAATTCGCATGCTCGCGGAAGTCGCCGGACGGCTCGGCCGCTATGCCGATGCAGAGCTGCTGCTGGAGCGCTGTCTTGAGCTCGCACCCAGCTTTGAGGCGGCGCGTGTCAATCTCGCCTTTGCGCTGCATCGTGAAGGCAAGGGGGCGCGGGCCCTCGAGCAGATCAACCTGCTGCTGCAGGCCGATCCGCGCAATCCGAGTTACCGCAATCTCAAAGCTTCCATATTGGTGCGCATCGGCGAGTTCGACGAGGCGCTCGCCCTCTACAAGGGCGTGCTTGACGAATACCCGAAGTACGCCAAGATCTGGATGAGCTACGGGCATGCATTGAAAACGGCCGGGAAACGCAAACAGGCCATGACGGCTTACCGCAAATGCATCCAGCTTGCGCCCAACCTGGGGGAAGTCTACTGGAGCATCGCGAACCTCAAGACCATCAAGTTTGCGCGGGGCGACGTCGAGGCGATGCGTGCGCAGCTCGCGCGCCCGGATCTGCGGCATGAGGACCGCTTCCATTTCGAATTCGCGCTCGGCAAGGCGCTGGAAGATGCGCACCAGTATGCCGAATCGTTCGACCTCTATACGCGCGGTAACACTCATCGGCGCGCGGGCATCACTTATGACCCGATGGACACGACCCGTCGAGTAAAGCGCTCGAAAGCGCTCTTCACGCGCGAGTTCTTCGCCGAGCGCGCGGGCAAGGGCTGTCCTGCTCCTGATCCCATATTCATCGTCGGCCTCCCGCGCGCCGGCTCCACTTTGCTTGAGCAGATTCTGGCGAGTCACCCGTTGGTGGAAGGCACGCAGGAATTGCCAGACATCATTTCGATGGCGCGACGGCTTGGCGGCAAGAAGTCGCAGCAGGAGCCTTCCAAGTACCCCGATATCCTCGCTACCCTGGGCGCGGATGAGTTGCGAGCGCTGGGTGAGGAATACCTCGATCGCACGCGTATCCTGCGCCGCGCCGGGACGCCCTACTTCATCGACAAGATGCCGAACAACTGGATGCACGTCGGTCTCATCCATCTTATCCTGCCCAACGCGAAGGTGATCGATGCCCGCCGTCATCCGCTCGGCTGCTGCCTGTCGGGTTTTAAGCAACACTTTGCGCGCGGCCAGCTGTTCACTTACGGGCTTGAGGACATCGGCCTGTACTACAGGGACTATGTAGAGCTGATGGCGCACATCGACGAGGTGCTCCCAGGGCGGGTCTACCGCGTGATCTACGAGTCGATGGTGCAGGACTTCGAGCTCGAGGTACGGCGGCTCCTGAGCGCTTGTGGCTTGAATTTCCACGAAAAATGCCTGTCTTTCTATGAGAACGAGCGCTCGGTGCGCACGGCCAGCTCCGAGCAGGTCCGACGTCCCATCTTCAAGGACGCCATGGATCAATGGCGGCACTACGAACCCTGGCTGGAGCCCTTGAAACACGCCCTGGGCCCGGTGCTCGAGGCCTATCCGGCAGCGCCGCAGTTCCAAAGTACGCCGGGATAGTCGTAAACTCGCCACTCTGCTCAGTGGGGGATGGCTTCATGACGCGTAGCCGGCGACGTAAGTTGATGCGGACGGAAGCGGCTGGCGCAATGCAATTGATACGACGGGCAGCACCCTTCGGTGCGGCAATGCTCGCCGGGGTGCCCGCGGTCAATGCGCAGGAGGCGGAGCCCGTTGATGAGGCTGGACTGCAGGAAGTCGTCGTCTCGGCCCAGAAGCGCGACGAGAACCTGCAGGACGTTCCGATTGCGGTCACTGCGCTCAGCACCGAAGTTCTCGAGCAGCGCCACATCGGCGGATTCGAGGATTACGCCAAGTTCCTTCCCAGTCTTTCTTACACGAGTTTCGGGCCCGGCTTTGCGCGCACCATCATGCGTGGAGTCAGCAGCGGCGATAACGGCAACCATTCCGGCCCGCTGCCTACGGTCGGCACGTATCTCGATGAGCAGCCTGTCACGACGATCGCGGGCGCGCTGGATATTCATCTTTACGATATCGCGCGCGTCGAAGCGCTCGCCGGTCCGCAGGGCACGCTGTATGGAGCGAGCTCACAGGCTGGAACGATCCGCATCATCACCAACAAGCCGGATCCGGGTAAGTTCGAGGCTGGATACGATCTTGAGGGCAGCATCCTGGATGGCGCGGGCGGTTACAGCGCCGAAGGCTTTGCAAACCTGCCGCTGGGCTCGAGCGAGAAGGCCGCACTACGGCTCGTCGGCTGGAAAACCCGCACCCCGGGCTACATCGACAATATCCGCGGCTCCATTACGTACCCCACTGCCGGCATCACCATCAGCAACGACGACCTTGCCGAAAAGAATTTCAATGATGTCGAGACTACCGGCGGCCGCGTGGCATTGCGGGTAGACCTGAATGACAGCTGGACCGTCACCCCCACCATCATGGGCCAGAAGCAGGAGTCGGGCGGAGTGTTCTCGTTCGATCCGGGCGTCGGCGACCTCAAGGTAGTCAAGTTCCGGCCTGACAGCTCGGACGATCGCTGGCACCAGGCGGCTCTTACCATCGAAGGCAAGATCAGCAATCTCGACGTCACTTATGCCGGCGCGTATCTCAAGCGCGACGTCGACACTGAATCGGACTACACCGACTACAGCTACTTCTACGACGTGCTGAGCAACTACGTCTGGTACGGCGACGACGGCTCGGTCATCGACCCGACGCAGTACATCCAGGGCAAGGACCACTACAAGAAATACAGCCATGAACTGCGGTTTCAGACGCCGGGCGACTACCGGGTGCGTTTCGTCGGCGGTGTGTTCCTGCAACGCCAGGAACACCGCATCCATCAGCGTTATCTCATCGATGATCTGGGCGCCGCATCCGAAGTGCAGGGTTGGGCCGATACGATCTGGCTGACCGAACAGCTGCGAGTGGATCGCGACAAGGCCATCTTCGGAGAGGTCGCGTTCGACATCGCACCTACTCTCACGGCAACAGTGGGTGCCCGCGCCTTCAAGGCGCGCAACTCCCTCGAGGGCTACTTTGGCTACGGCGATGGCTACAGCACCAGCGGAAACAGTGGCGAGGCTCTGTGCTCGTTGCTTCTCGGCAATGCCGTGGGCGATGAGACGGGCTGGGTACCCTTCAAGGCTGTCGGTACCGCGCCCTGTACCAACCTCGACAAGGTCGTGAAGGAACACGGCACGTCGCCCAAGGTGAACCTTACCTGGCACGTAACGGACGACAAGATGCTGTACGCCACTTACGCCAAGGGCTTCCGGCCTGGTGGCGTCAATCGCCGCGGCACCTTCCCACCGTACGACTCCGACTATCTGAAAAGCTTCGAGATCGGCTGGAAGACCACCCTTGCCGGCAACCGCGTGCGCTTCAATGGCGCCGTCTTCACGCAGGACTGGAACGATTTCCAGTTTTCGTTCACCGGCGCCAATGGTCTGACCAACGTCATCAACTCCGGTGGTGCGCGCATCAACGGTATTGAGACCGAGCTCGAATGGGCAGTTACGGACAGCCTGACGATCATGGGCGGTGCCGCCCTGCTCGACCCGAAGCTGACCGAGGACTTCTGCGAGCAGCTCGGCGATGACGGCGTCCCCTTGCCGCAGGGCGAGTGCGACCCGGATTCGTTCGCCAAGGATGGCACCACGTTGCCAACCACACCGAAGTTCAAGATGAACGTGACGGGCCGCTACGAATTCACCTTCGGAACCTTCGACGCCCACCTGCAAGGCTCGGCCGTCTACCAGGGCAAGAGCCGCTCGGCGCTGCTGCCGTTCGACACGAGCGTCATCGGCAACCAGCCCGCGTACGGGCTCGTCGACGTTTCCGCGGGCATCGACCGGGATCGCTACGGCTTCGAGCTGTTCGTCAGCAATCTTTTCGACAAGCGCGCGGAGCAGTTCCGCTTCACCCAGTGCGACGAGATCTACTGCTCTCGTCCCTTCGTCGGCACCGCGGTGCCGAGGACCATTGGCCTCAAGTTCTCGCAGAAGTTCTAGTCAAAACGCCAGGAGACTTCCGATGACCCGCAGCAAACGACGTAAGTTGATGCGAACCGGTACAACTCGTGCCACGCGTGCGCTGCTCAAAGGCGTCCCGCTGGGGGCCGCGATGTTCATCGGCCTGCCTGCAGCGCAGGCCCAGGATCCGGAGCCGGCCGATGCAGGCGGCCTCGAGGAGGTCGTAGTGACGGCGCAGAAGCGCACGGAGAACCTTCAGAACGTTCCGCTCAGCATCCAGGCGCTGGGCACGGCCAAGATCGAAGAGCTGCACCTGCAGAATTTCGCAGACTACGCCACCTTCCTGCCCACTCTTTCGTACCAGAACGGTGGACAGGCGGGCGGCCCTGGATTCTCGCGAGCGTTCATGCGCGGTGTCGCAAGCGGCGCCGTACCCAATCACTCCGGATCTGCCCCGAGCGTCGGCACGTACCTCGACGAGCAGCCGGTCACGACGATCGGCGGTGCCGTCGACATTCACCTTTACGACATCGCGCGCGTCGAAGCGCTGGCCGGACCGCAGGGCACTCTGTATGGCGCGAGCTCCCAGGCGGGAACGATCCGTATCATCACCAACAAGCCTGACCCCTCCAAATTCGAGGCCGGTTACGATCTTGAGGCAAACAGCATCGCGCATGGGGACAACGGCTACGTCGGCGAAGCATTCGCAAATATCCCGATCTCCGATGCCGCCGCAGTGCGCCTTGTCGGGTGGTACCAGAAGGATGCGGGTTACGTCGACAACGTACACGGCACCGTCACCTATCCCTCTTCGGGTGTCGTACGCGACAACGCGGACCGCGTAGAGAAGAACTACAACGACGCGAAAACCTACGGGGGCCGGGCTGCGCTGCGTGTCGATCTCAACGACAACTGGACCATCACGCCTTCGGTGATGGGTCAGAAAGTGGAATCCAACGGCACCTTCGGCTACAAGCGCGGCACGCCCTTCGAGGTAGTGCGGTTCAATCCCGAGACGGTGCGGGACAAATGGTGGCAGGCCGCCCTCACCATCGAGGGCAAGGTCGGCAATTTCGACCTCGTCTACGCCGCTTCCTACCTGGATCGCGACGATACGACGCACTCGGACTATGTGGACTATTCGTTCTACTACGACACAGCGTACGACCCGCCAGTGGGACTGTACATATTCGACGACGCGGGCACGCTCATCGATCCGACTCAGCACATTCTCGGCATCGATGGCTACAAGCTGCAGAGCCACGAGCTGCGCATCTCGACACCCGCCGATCTGCCGCTGCACGCGGTGGCCGGCCTGTTCTACAACAGCAACCGGCACGACATTTCGCAGAATTACCTGATCGACAATCTCGCGACGGAACTGGAAGTGACGGGAAGGCCCGACACCTGGTGGCTGACACAGCAGATCCGGCTCGATAAGGACAAGGCCGTATTCGGCGAGGTCACGTATGACTTCACCGACAAGCTGAGTCTTACCGGCGGCATCCGCTTCTTCAAATCCGAGGGCAACCTCGACGGCTTCTACGGGTTCGGCCTGACGAACGGCTGGGGCAGCACCGGCGAGAAGAATCCCGCTTGCGCGGAGAACCCGGAAGACTTCCAGATCGCCCCCTGCAAGATTCTCGACAAGCGTGTGACCGAGTCCGGCAATTCGCCGAAGGTGAACGTGACGTACCACTTCACGGACGACGCCATGGGCTACGTTACGTACTCCGAAGGATTCCGGCCCGGCGGCGTGAACCGTGTGGGCATACTGCCCCCGTATAAGGCGGACTTTCTAAAGAACTACGAGATCGGCTGGAAGTCGAGCTGGTTCGACCGGCGGGTACGCTTCAACGGCGCGATCTTCCGGGAAGACTGGAACGACTTCCAGTTCTCCTTCCTGGGCCCGAACTCGGTGACGCAGATCGCGAACGCCGGCAAGGCGCGTATCAAGGGCATCGAAACAGATCTCATGTTTGCGGCAACGGACAACCTGACGATCTCGGCAGGCGCCGCGTATCTCGATGCCGCGCTCACGCAGGCCTACTGCGGTGTTCTGGATGCCAGTGGGTCGGATGCCAACCCGTGCCCGGGGACGCCACTGGCGCCCAATGGGCGCAACCTGCCGATTACGCCCAAGTTCAAGGGGAACCTGATCGCGCGGTATACCTTCCCGATGGGAGACTGGGAAGCGCACCTGCAGGGTGCCGCGGCCTATATCGGCAGCCGCTGGCCCGAATTGCGCACCACACAGCGCCAGATTTTCGGCAAGGAGAAAGCCTACACTGTCGCGAACTTCTCGGTCGGCGGCACCAAGGGGCCCTACTCGCTCGAGCTGTTCCTCAACAATGCCTTCGACAAGAAGGGTGAGGCGGATCGCTGGGCGCAGTGCGATGCTTCGGTCTGCGGGGTCAACGGGACGTACATCACGCCGATCCTGCCGCGCAATATCGGGATCAAGTTCGGCCAGAAGTTCTAGATCCCCGCCTTTGCAATGAGAACCCGCCCGGCTACTCCGGGCGGGTTTTTCATTTATGCTGCGCCACCATGCGATTCATCGTGACCCTGATACTGGGCCTCGCTTCGAGCGTCGCCCTCGCCGACCCGCGCGCGCGAGAGCTTGGTGTGCCCTTCGATGGAACTCCGGGTCCATTAAATGCCATTACGGACGTCGGAGGCGTTACGGTCGGGCAGGTCACGTTGCTCGAAGACCTGGCTAATGGAAAGAAAGTCCGCACGGGAGTGACGACCATCCTGCCGCGCGGCAAGGCTACGCTCGACTCGCCGGTATTCGGTGCCTGGTTCTCTCTTAACGGCAATGGCGAGATGACTGGCACTGCCTGGCTGGATGAGGCAGGCCAGCTCGAAGGCCCCGTGGTGCTCACCAATACGCACAGCGTGGGTGTTGTGCGCGATGCCGTGATCAGCTGGCGCGTCAAGCAGGGCAAGCCGGACGCGAGCGGCTACTGGTGGTCGTTGCCGATAGTGGCCGAGACCTGGGATGGCGATCTGAACGACATCAATGGCTTTCACGTCCATCCCGAGCACGTGTGGCGTTCGCTGGATGAGGCAACAACTGGCCCGGTCGCGGAAGGCAGCGTCGGAGGCGGTACCGGCATGATCTGCCATGAATTCAAATGCGGAATCGGTACTGCCTCGCGTAAAGTCAGTGAAAGCGGGCACGACTACATCGTGGCTGCCCTCGTGCAGGCCAACTACGGGTTGCGCGATAGTCTGCGGATCGCAGGAGTGCCCGTGGGGCCGCACCTGCGGGGTGATACCGCAAGTATCGGACGCAAGCCCGAGGCGGGCGAGATGGGCTCCATCATCATCGTAATCGCCACGGACGCGCCGTTCCTGCCGCACCAGCTGAAACGGATCGCTCGCCGCGCAGGAATGGGACTGGCACGGATGGGCAGCAGCTCGGGAAACGGCTCCGGAGATATCTTCATTGCGTTCTCCACGGCAAATCCGCAAGCGCTGGAGGTGAAACCGCTCCTGCAGGCATCTTTTGTATCGAACGAGCATATCGACCCCTTCTTCACTGCCACGGTCCAGGCCACCGAGGAAGCGATCGTGAATGCGATGGTGGCGGCGAAGGACATGCAGGGTACGGAGGGGCATTCCGCCAGGGCCCTGCCGCACGACAAACTGATAGAACTGCTCAAGCGATACGGACGCTACTCCGGCAAGTCCTGAGGCGACCAGGTCGGCTCAATCACCGGCACGGAACTGCGCGGCCGATCCGGGTCCGTGATCTCATCCAGCGTGATGCCTTTGGACTTCGGCAGCTTGCCGATGGCGCAACCGAAGAAAGGTGGCATCAGCATGCAGCGGCGCCCGAGCCGCACGTAGGGGAACGGGCCGTCGAAGCCCGCCTTTTTTTCCTGCGGTACCCATGGGGTCCAGCTTTTCTTCGGCGCGGGGGTGAAGGGAGACTTGGGAATCACGCCGAACGTGCGCGGTTCCTTGGGTGATCTCTGCACACGCCTTTCCTGCCCAAGCTTCTCGGCCTCCGCATACCAGTCTATGGATGCAGTTTCCGGCGGTTTTCCGGAGGGAACGGTGATGGCCGTGGACGATTCTGGCGGCGCTTCGGTCCGGGTCTGAACAGCCCGTTGCGGCTTCACTGGCGCTGGCGCCTCCTCGGGTGGCGGCTGCCAGTCAAAAAAGAAGAGGACAGTGTCCGGCGGCGGCTCCGATCCCGAGGACCGATACAACTTTCCCGTGCGGGAAAGAACGACCACGACCAGCACGTGCGCGCCGATGATGACGGCAAGAATGAGACTCTTGCGCAGGGGCAGGCCGTTGCGCGGGCGCATCAGCTCTTTTCTTCTGGTGAATCGCGTCCTTTCCGACCATCGGCAGGAGAATTCAGTTCCGGCGAACTAGCGGGCTGCCGTACTGGCGGGCTTCAAATGCTTGTCGTACCACGCCAGATTTCGAACCATCCGGTCCCGCTCATAGCTCGGCACGCTGAAGCCGTGATGCTGGTTGGGATAGATGACGAGTTCGGTTGGCACGTTCAGCACGCGCAGGGCCTGATACATCTGCTGTGCCCCGAGACAGGGCATGTTGAAATCCGCAGTGCCGCATTCGAACAGCGTCGGCGTGACGATGCGATCGGCGTGCAGGAACGGGTAGCTCACCTTATCGTAGAGATCGCGGTTCTTCCAAGGCGTGCCGAGCTCGAACTCGTATTCGCGAATGTACTCATCGTAGCCGAAATTGCCGAGCATGTTGGACGTGCCCGCGCCGCTGATCGCGGCCTTGAAGCGCTTGTCGCTGGCGATCACGTAGTTAGTGAGCATCGAGCCATAGCTCCAGCCGCCGACGCCGAGGCGATCCGGATCGGCGACACCAACCTGCACCGCGTGGTCGACTGCGGCGAGCACGTCCTGCACGTCCTTGTTCCCCCAATCTGCATAGATCGCCCTGGCGAATTCGAAGCCGCGGCCGGAGCTGCCGCGTGGATTTGCGGCGACCACGGCGTAACCGTGCGCGGCGAGAGTTTGAAATTCTCCCGAAAATGCGTGGCTGAACTGGTAGACGGGGCCACCGTGGATGCGCAGCAGCGTCGGGTAGCGCACACCTTCCTGATAGCCAAGCGGCTTGACCAGGAAGCCGCCGATCGGCGTGCCATCCGCACTCTTGAAGTCGATCGGCTTGACCGCTGCCAGCTCCTTGCCGGACAGAAATGCGTTGTGATCGGTGAGCGGGCGCAGCCGTCCGGACTCGATCGCGAAGATCTCGTTGGGGTGGCGATCGTCTCCTCCGAGCACGGCGATGCGCCCTTTCGCGCCGACGGCAAAGTCTGCATCCAGGCGATGACCCCGAGTGAGCGAGGTGACCTTGCCGCCCGGCAGATCCACGCGCGAAAGATAGGTTACGCGATCGCGCTCGATGAGGCCCAGGATGGATTTCCCGTCCCGGCTCCATCGAGGGCTGTAGAACCACAGATCGATCGGCGCGGGCAGGAAAGATTTGCCGCTTTGCACGTCGATCACGGCGAGCTGCATCGGCGCGTAGTAGATCCAGCGATCCTCGCTACCCTGCAGGTAGGCGATACGCCTGCCGTCCGGACTCCACGCCGGACGCGGACCGCCCTCATCGAGATCGGCACCTTCAAACGTGGTGAGCTGGCGTTCGGGTGCACCCGCTCGCGGCTCGATCAGATAGATATCCGTGTTGAGATGGCGATCGGGATCAGCGCCGCGCTTGGAGACGTAGGCGATGAGCTTGCCATCCGGAGACCATGAGGGTGCACCTTCGTCATGATCCCCTGAGGTCAGCGCGACGGCCTTGGCGGTGGCAAGGTCGAAGAGGTAAAGATGCGACCTCCGATTAGATAGATAGCCCGGGCCGTCCGATTTGAACGAATAGCGGCTGGTGACGATTGGCGGGTCGTTCTTGGGCGCCTTCTCGCCCTCGGGGCGCTTGAGGTCGCTCGCGATCACCGCGAGGCGTGCGCCGTCCGGCGACCAGACGAAATCCTCTACGCCTTCGCCGAAGTTGGTGAGCTTGCGGGCTTCGCCGCCGAAGACTGGCATGATCCACACCTGGGTCGTGGCATCATCGCCGCCTCGATCCGCCAGGAATGCCAGCCATTTTCCATCGGCGCTCCAGGCAGGAGCCCATTCGCTGGCGTCCGTGGTATGCGTCAACGGGTGCCGGTCCGTGCCGTCCCAGCGCACTCGCCACAGATCCGTTTGCGAATCATCCTCCTCCACGTTGGTCGTGGTCACGGAATACGCAATGTATTCACCGTCGGGGGAGAAGACAGGTTCCGATACGTCCGCCATACGATCGAGATCCTCGAGCGTGAGACGTTCCGCGGCGAAGGCCGGCGAGACACACACGAGGGCGGTCAGGGCGAGCCCCGGGATGACTGTTCGCTTCATTTGATCTCCTGGTAGCGCTTGCGCGCCTCGCGCAGATAGTCGAGCGTGGCGTTCCGCTCTCGCTCATCGTTGAAATCGACCCGGCCCAGCGCTGCCTCGAGGTTGCGATCCAGCCATGCGACGAAATATGCAGCGTCCGCCCCGGCGGTCGCCGGCCGTCCCGGCATGTCGAGGTAGATCGGACTCGTGGTGCCGTACGGATACACGTCCAGCACACCCGGATCGGCGTCATCGTTCCAGGCTCGCAGCAGAATCCAGCCGCCGCGATCCAGCCGCACCATGCCGGAGGCATCCAGCGAACGGTGGTCCCCTTTAATTGCGAACTCTTCGACCACCTTGCCATTGTGGACGAGCTCGACATGGTTGATGGCCACGGGAGAGCGCAGCGCCACGCGATACGCCACGTTGCCTCCCTTGCGTTGTCTCAGTGTGGCGCCCGGGCGCAGTCCGGCCACCTCGAGCCCGAGGAGCGGCGCATTGCCAACGAACGTTCGCCCCTGCTTCAGCGCTTCATGCAAGGCCGCCGGAGTGCGCTGGCCGTCGGTATCGAGAAAGGTGCGCGTGAGGCCGATCGGACCATGGAGCGAGGCATAGTTGCCCATGGTATCGCTGCCACCGCCGGCCGGAATGTGGAATCCCAGATTCAGCAACCGATACCAGACGGCGGCTGTCGCCTTGTGATCCGAGAAGCCGGTGACCTCCAGGTAATCCACCTTGCCATGCGCCACATCTGCGGGAAGCATGTGAGCGAGCGACTTCTCTGTGGCCGGCACGATCTCGGTGTCGTACGGATGCGCGTATCCGACGAGAGCATCCTGTTCATGCGCAAGATCGGCGACAACGCCGTTGTGAGGATAGGGACTGGCCAGCGCCGTATGGCGGTAACTGACGAAGTTTGGCATCAGAATATGGTCGTTCAGCTGCAGCAGCCCCATGTGACCCCAGAAGCTGGTGTGGAACTCCTGGCCATAGAGGATCAGCACGTGCTCATCCCCACCGGGTCTCGTGGTGAACCAGGATATGTCGGGAAAGCGTTCCTCCTTGTTGACGATGAGCTCGTGAACCACATCGAGGCCTTCGGCGCGGGCCTGCAGCGCCAGTCGCTTCGGATCGCTTCGATAGTGCCCGCCGTAGTTCATGTGCACGTGCAGGTCGGCGCTGATCCACCTCCCGAAGGTCTCGGGCAGGTCATTGATCTCCAGATTGGCTTCGATGCTGAGGGTCTCACCGGCCTTGAGATTCAGCTCCTGCTTCCAGGGAACATTGCGGAAGCCTCGTCGCACGTCGATCCTGATCGACCCGGCGGGCACGCTGAGCCTGCACGGCGGCGCGCAATGAAAATAGTGAGTCTCCGTGTGCTGCACGCTCCGATCGAAGCCGTCGTCAGCATGCATCCACGCATCGTCCGGCGCATAGGCGCGTGCATCGCTGCCAATGACGGATACGCGGGCAGGCACGCGCTCACCTTTGGAGTCAAGGATGTCGATCGCGATGTTCGACTGCGGCAACCGGTAGCGGCGTGCCTGAGCCGTCACCGTGACTTGCGCTGCGCCGACTGATTCCTGCACTACGAGGCTCGTGTTGCCACTCTCGTTGCTGATGTAACCGATCCGGCGGCCGTCTGCGCTCCAGCGCGCGTTGCGCCGGTCGAAATCGCCGAACGTAAGAGGCAGCGAGGCGGCGCCATCGGGCGTGCTCAACCACAACTGCTGCCACTGGCGCCCGTGATAGCTGGTGAAGAGCATGCGGTGCCCGTCGGGCGAGATCTCAGGGCGCGCGTTCCAGGAGGTCTCTTCGCTCAGTACCTTCTTGAGATCCGCAGGATCGCTTACCGAGACAGACCAGATATCCCCCGTGCCCCAGGCGATCTCTGGATTGCTCACGAAGAAAACGCGTTTGCCGTCGGGCGACCAGGAAGGATTGATGGCGTGGTCGGACGCGGCGTAGTAGTAACGATCCAGCTTGCTCTGGCGCGGCTCAACCAGTGCGCGCGTGCCGGAAAGCCCGACATCCACGAGCGTGGCAACCATCAGATTGAAGTGTCCGCTGCCGGAGGTCGATACCCACGCAAGCCGCTCGCCGTCCGGCGAGATACGCGGCTCGACGTTGACTGCGCCGCCGGAAGTGAGCGGCCGTTCCTGGCCACTGTTCAGATCCAGCTGCCAAAGCTCGACGGAGTTCCCGTCGTAGCGACTGAATACGACACTGCTGCCGTCAGTCGAGACGTCGGGCTGGTAGTCGTATGCCCCCTGGGCGTGAGTGAGCTCGGTGGCCTCTTTTGAATCGATGCGCTGGCTCCACAACGAGCCCCCCATGCTGTAGACGACCGACTGACCGTCCGGGAGGAAGTCGAAACTCGAAGGACCGGTGGTGAGCTGCGGCAGGTACAACTCGCGAAAGTAATAGTTGTGCGGGAGATCGATCTGCTTGAGAACCGTTTCGCGTGCCGCCTGCGTCTGGCCGGCAGCCGCGCCGGCGAGCACCGCTGCGACGCCCGCCATCCGCCAGGAGCGAATCAAGCACGCACCGCAGCTAGCGCCTCATCGAACGTAGTGCGCAGCAAGCCGATGACTTCATCGATTTCTGCCGTCGTCACGGACAACGGGGGCATGAAACGAAGCGTGCTCACGCCGCAGGAGAGTAGAAGCACGCCGTTGTGCCACGCACGATTGATGACGGCATCGATTAGCGACCTGGCCGGCGCACGATCGGGACCCGGCTCGATGAGTTCCACACCGATCATGAGGCCACGGCCACGGATCTCGCCGATGCAGGGATAGGTGCGCGCCATCTCTCGCAAGCGTTCCATGAAATGCTCGCCGACCTTTGCCGCATTCGCGGCCAGCCCGCCCGTGACGAGGTCCATGGTGGCATTGGCGGCGGCGCACGCAATGGGATTTCCACCGAAAGTGTTGCCGTGCGCGCCGCGTTTCCACTGCTTCATGATGCTGCGCTTCGCGACGACCGCGCCGATCGGTACGCCCGAACCAAGACCTTTTGCGAGTGTCATGATGTCGGGCGAAACTCCGAAATGCTCGCTCGCAAACATCTTGCCGGTGCGCCCTACTCCGGATTGGACTTCGTCGAACACCAGCAGGATGCCGTGTTCGTCGCACAAGGCACGCAGTCCCTGCAGAAATCCCGCAGGCGGCACCAGGTATCCACCCTCCCCCTGGATCGGCTCTATGAAGATCGCCGCCACTTCCGATGGAGGTACGCTTCGATCGAAGAGCATACGGATGTAGTCGAGAACCGCCGCTCCCTGATCCGACCCGGTGAACAGCGGGCGATAATTGTTTGGATAAGGGACGTGCGTCACGCCCGGCATCGTCGGTGCAAAACCTTTCTGCTGGGTGTACTTGCTGGAAGTGAACGACAAGGATCCCATCGTGCGGCCGTGAAAGCTGCCCAGAAAACCGATGAATCGCGGGCGACCGCTGACGTATCGCGCCAGCTTCAGTGCGCCCTCGACCGATTCGGTCCCGGACTGGCAGAAAAAGCTCATGGCCGGCTCGCCGAACGGGGCGACTTTCGCAATCCGCTCGCCGAGACCGATCATCTCTTCATGCCAGTAATCGCTCGAGATGTGCACGAACTTGCCCGCCGCTTCACGGATCGCCTCGACCACCTTCGGATGCGAATGGCCGGTGGCGCATACGGCGATGCCGGCGGCAAAATCGAGGAAGCGGTTGCCGTCGACATCCCATACTTCCGTACCGCGGCCATGCGACATGACGAACGGATAATCGCGTGGATAGGAGGGCGAGATCACCTCGCTGTCCCTGGCTATCATGGCGCGCGCCTTGGGGCCCGGCAGCTCGGTCTTGATGTGCGGGTTGCTCAAGATTGAATCTCCGATGGCAATTCGACGGGGCGGCGGTGTGCCGCGCTGGTCCGCGCATGCAGGGCGCGCAGCACCTCGAGCTCATTGTCCGTCGGCGGTGCTATGTCCTGCAACGTATCGAAGGAAGCCAGCGGCCAGCCTACGGCGGCGCGTGCTTTTTCGACCGATACGGCCGGAAACAATGCCGCAAGCGCCAGTTCTTCGCTGCCCGGCAACGGCCTGAGCACGCCGAAATCCGTGACAACGGCCTGCGGGCCGCCACCACGCGCCATTCCGCGCGAGCGCTCGCCATGGCCGGCCATGAAGCCTGCGCTCGTGCAGAAATCGAGTTGTTGGACGAAGCTGCGCGTGGAGGCCTTCATGACCACGAACGTCTGTTTCGCATGCGAGGCGATCTCCGGTGCGCCGCCGGCGCCGGGCAGGCGTGTGGAAGGGCTCCCGTAGGGCCCGATCACCGTACTGTTGAGATTGCCGAAGCGATCAATCTGAGCGGCTCCAAGGAAACCGACATCCACACGGCCGCCCTGGAGGTAGTAGCTGAAGATCTCGGGGAGCGGTACGACGCAGGCTGCGGTCGTCGCCAGCTCTCCATCGCCAATCGACAGCGGCAGCACGTTGGGGCGCGTGCCTATGGTGCCCGATTCATAAATGAGCACGAGATCCGGCGCATGAGTCAGCCGCGCGAGATTGCACGCTGCGCTCGGCAGGCCTATGCCAACGAAACAGACGCAGCCGTCCCAGAGCATCCGGGCTGAGGCAATCGTCATCATCTCGTCCGGCGTATATGTACTCATGCCGCCCGCTCCCGCAGGCTCGCGAGAAACTCACGATGGTCTCGAGTGCCGATGACGTGGTGCTTCATCCATGCGATGAAGCGCTCACGGTCGCGGGCGAGGTCGTCCCATCGCTGATAAAACGCATTGTCGCGTTCATAGTAGCCGTGCGCGTACGAGGGATACGCGCCACCCGGACAATGCACGACTCCCGATACCAGCCAATGCGGCAGGAGTATGCCGTTGAGTGCGGGCGGAATCTCCTCGACGATCTCTTCGACCGTGATCAGCAGTTTGCGGCCGGCAAGTGCCGCTTCGCGCTGCGCACCGACAATGCCGCTGATGGCGACATTGCCCTTCTTGTCCGCGCGCTGCGCATGGAGGATGGTGACGTCCGGATTGAGAGCTGGAACGGTGGTGAGCTCTTCTCCGGTATACGGACACTGCACCGTGCGAATTTTCCCGTTGTTCGCGGGAAGGTCCGTTCCGATGTAGCCGCGCAGAACGCCAAACGGCAGGCCGGCAGCCCCCGCCGTATACGCGGCCGCCATTCCGGCATGACTGTGTTCGTCAATTTCCAGTGGAACCGGCCAGCCTTTCTCGACGGCATCGCGCAAACGATGCAGCGACCCCACGCCGGGATTACCGCCCCACGAGAAAGTCAAGCGCCGCGCGCAGCCCATGCCAATGAGCTGGTCGTAGATCAGGTCCGGCGTCATGCGCACGAGATGCAGATTCCTGCGCTGCTGGCGGATGAGTTCGTGTCCCGCCGCAAACGGGATCAGATGCGTGAATCCCTCCAGTGCGACCATCGCCCCGTCAGGCACCAGCCTTTCGATCGCCTCGGCAAGAGAGGACAACAGCATGCCTCACTCCACCACGGTCCGGGATTGCTCGCGCAGATAGAGCGGCAGGTAGTAGAAGGAGGCTATCGCCTTCCCGCTCGAGCCCGATCCCTTCCATCCACCGAATGGCTGATAGCCGGGCCACGCGCCGGTGGTCGCTCCCTGCGGACGATTGGCGTAAGTGACGCCTGCTTCGATGTTGTCGTGAAACCAGCGAACGTCCTCATCCGATCCGTAGATTCCGGCAGTGAGGCCCATGTCTGTTTCATTCGCGAGACGCATCGCTGCCTCACAATCCTGGAATCTGTGCACCATGAGAATCGGCAGGAACATCTCATGTTTCCACAGTGGGTGCTCCTCCGGGGCCGTGGCGAGCAGCGGCTCGACGTAGTAACCGCGTCCGAAGGCGCCATCCTTCAACACCGAGCCGCCGCGAAGGATATTCGCGCCCTGCTCGTTCAGCATCGCGGAGTATTTCTGATAGTTCGAATACGCGCCGGCGTTAACGACGGGCCCGAGGTGATTCTGGCGTCTGGTGGGATCGCCGATGCGGATTGCGTCGAGCTGCGTCTCGATCTTCTGCGACAACAGGTCCGCGACACTCTCGTGCACGTAGAGGCGCGACAAAGCCGAGCACTTCTGGCCACCCATGCCGAACGCCGAGCGGACGATTCCGCCCGCAGCACGATCGAGATCGGCATTTTGGGTGACGATGCAGGGGTTCTTGCCGCCCATTTCAGTGATACACGGGCGTGGATAAGCACCCGCAGCCATTTCCCGCATGATGGTGCGACCAACGCCAACTGACCCTGTGAACGTGACGCCCGCAGTGCGCGGATCGCGCACGAGCGCCTCGCCCACCGCAGCACCGGAGCCGCACACATAGTTGAATACACCGGGCGGCAAGCCGGCATCGCGAATGCAATCGGCCAGCAGGCGACCGGCCCACGGCGTATCGGTTGCGCATTTCACGACGACGGTATTACCGGTGATCATCGCGGCCGCCACCGGACCACCGGCCAGCGCGAGCGGAAAGTTGAACGGTGCGATGACTACCCAGACGCCGTACGGTCGCATGACGCTGCGATTGCGCGACACCACGCCTTCCAGCGGATCGTTCGGCAACTCCACATCGTAGCCGGCATGCTTCTCGAAGTCGTCGGCGTAGTGGCGGAAGAAATCCACGGTCTCCTGGGCTTCGCCGAGCGCCTCCATGCGGTTCTTGCCCACTTCGAGCACCAGGGCGGCGGCGATGTCATAAACCCGCTGCTCCATGATGTCTGCCACCTTTCGAAGCAACGTGGCACGCTCGGCTACGGATCTTGCGCGCCAGAGAGGAAACGCCGCGGCAGCAGCCCTCAATGCAGCATCGACATCCGCCGGCTGGGCGAGCGGGAAGTTGCCGAGTACCATGTCGCTGTCGATCGGACTGCGGCGCTGCTCGTGCGCGGTGCCTGAAGCGTCCTTGCCGTTGATGAACATCGATTGCGTCCGGCCCAGCTGCGCCATGATGCGCTCCAGCGCCTTTTCAAACCGCTCGTGCATCTCTTCCGGCGGATTGAACATCGTGGCGTAGGTCAGACGAAATGCCATGGCGAGTCCCTCAGGCACTGGGAAAAAAACGACCGAGGAGACGATCGAGCAGATGCAGGGCATCCGAGAGCTCGGACTCCCCGATGACCAGCGGGGGTGCCAGTATCAACAGGTTGCCACGGCTGGCGAATGACACCCCGGCTTCGCGCGCGGACTTCAGCAAAGCAATCAGTGCGGGCGCCGATGCCGGCCACGGCACGTGCATCTCGCGAGTGGCGCGATTCGCAACGAGCTCGACCACCGCGAACAGGCCATGCCCACCCCGCACATCGCCGATGACACCCTGCCGCTCTTGCATCTTCTTCAGTTCTTCGAACATGTGCGCTCCGAGAGTGCGCGACCGGGCGATGAGATTTTCGTCGGCGTAGGCCTCGAGTGCGGCGAAACCCGCCGCGCAGGACAGCGGGTGCCCGCAATACGTCAGCCCGGTGTACAGCATCTCATTTTCGATACGCTGCGATACGGCCTTGCTGAGGATCAGCGCACCGAGGGGTGCGTGAGCGCCAGTGAGACCCTTGGCGAGGGTCATCATATCCGGCCTGGCACCGGCTCCATATCGCTCCCAGGCAAACCATTCGCCACAACGGCCGAAGCCGCTCATGACTTCATCAGCGACGAGCCAAACGCCGCGCTCGCGGGTCAGCTCGCGCAATGCCGGCCAATAGGTATCCGGAGCGACGATGCCATTGGTACCGGCGTTCGGCTCCATCATCACGGCCGCCACTTGTTCCCTGTTCTCTCTGTCAATGCAATCAGCCACCGCCTGCGCTGCACGGCGGCCGCAATCGTCCGCGTCCGTGCTGCCGAAGGGGCACCGATAAGCATACGGCGGCGGCACGTGTCGCACCCCCCAACCTGCAGCATCGACCTGATGAGTTGTCCGAGCATCGCCCGACAGGGCCATGGTCATCTGGCTTGCACCGTGGTACGAGCGGTCACGCGTAATGACGAGGCCGCTTGGTTTTCCGGCTGCGAGCCTGGCGATCTTCACGGCGTTCTCATTCGCGTCCGCGCCGCCAAGGGTGAAGAATACGCGGCCTCCCTCGAAGCCCGAACGCTCAAGCAGTCGTTCAGCCAAGGCCGCTCGTGGCTTAGCGCCCCACGAGCTCGTTACGAAACAGAGCTGTTCCGCCTGCGCGCGGATTGCCGCGATCACGCGGGGATGCTGGTGTCCGAGATTGCTGCATTCGGCAAGGCTGCTCATGTCGAGGATTTCGCGCCCGTCCTCGAGCAGCAGGCGAGCGCCACGTCCGCCGACCACCGTCGGCGAATTCCACTCCGTCTGCACACACCAGCTGTGCAGCACGACGTCGCGCTCGAGTGCCATTATCTTCGGGCCGCCTTCCTCACGGTGAAAAACAGCTGGCGATGGTCTCCCTCGCGCGTGATTGAGGCCTGTCCCAGTCCCACAAGCACATACAGAATGTTCAGGGCATAAAGATTCGAGGGCACGTGCCGGGTGCGCCTTGCTGCCGCAGCGATGTCCTTGGCTGTGACGCCGCTCTTGCCACCGAAGCGGCTCTGGACGTAGTTCACCGCATCGCCTGCGATCACATTGAAGTATCCGGACCCCGCCTTGGCCTTTGACAGCGCGAACGACAGCACGAAGAAGTAATCGCGCGCCTCGAAGACATGGTAGCTCTGGCGCACGCCATCCACCTTGGCGCGATACTGCAGTCCGTGCTGCAAACTCTTGATGTTCATGAGCCCACCTCCGGCATCTGTTGGGTGATGCAATGAATGTTGCCTCCGCCCAAGAGAATCTCGCGCGCAGGCACGCCGATGATGCGGCGCCCGGGAAACAGCGGCTTCAGGCGCGCCGCGGCCTGACGATCCGTACGACGATCCAGCAGCGGCAGGATAACGGCGCCATTGGTGATATAAAAATTGACGTAGCTTCCGGCAAGCCGTTCGCCCGCACGCCGCGGCTTTGCTCCTGGTCGACGTGCTATGCCGCGGGCCTCCTTCATTGTCATGAAGAGCGGGCCGGGCATCATTAGCTTGTGCACCTTGAGTCGTCTGCCCCGGGCGTCACGTGCGTCGTTCAGACGTTCCCACGCGTCCTTGGAGATCGCGTACTGCGGATCGCGGGTATCGTCCGTCCAGGTCAGGCATACCTCGCCTGGCCGGGTGAAGCAGGCCAGATTGTCGATGTGCCCGTCGGTCTCGTCGTTGAACACACCCTTGCCGAGCCAGATGACGGTGCTGACATTCAGATATGTCTTCAGGGAGTTCTCGATCTGCACGCGGCTCATCCGGGGATTTCGGTTCCTGTTGAGGAGGCACTCCTCGGTCACGAGCGCCGTGCCCTGTCCGTCTACGTGGATGGCGCCGCCTTCGTTCACCATGTTCGGCGCGTAACGGTCCCAGCGTTCGATCTCGAGAACCTTGCGGGCGACCCGCTCATCCTGGTCCCAGTTCTGATAGCACCCGCCTTTGAGGCCACCCCACGCGTTGAAGCGCCAGTCGATACCGCGCACCTCCCCCTTTGCATTCACCAGACAGGTGGGACCGACGTCGCGCATCCAGGAATCGTCGTGCGTCATATCGACGACCCGGACGGAATCCGGAAGGAGCCGCCGCGCGAGATCATAATGGGCCGGCGAAACGCCCATGGACAGCGGCTCGAAGCGCGCAATGGTGCTCGCCAGCGTTGCGAATGCCTTCTGCGCGGGCGCGGCATTCTCCCGCCAGTTGTCCGGCCGTTCGGGCCAGAGCATCCAGGTTCCGGAGTGCGGCTCGAACTCGGCGGGCATGCGAAAGCCGTCGGCGGCCGGGTTGGTTTTCAGCGTGCGGCTCATGGCGCGGCGCATGCTAGCATTGCGCGCTCAAACCGGAGAACACCATGGCCGAAACGCCGAAAATCACGCCGCCACCGCAAGGGGCGAAGATTTCCATCCGCGACGGCAAGCTGACCGTTCCGGACAATCCCATCATTCCCTACATCGAGGGTGATGGCACTGGGCCGGACATCTGGAAATCGGCTGTGCGGGTCATGGACGCCGCGGTTCAGAAGGCCTATGGGGGCAAGCGGAAGATCCACTGGATGGAGGTGTACGCTGGCGAGAAGTCGAACAAGCTGTTCGCCAACTGGCTGCCCGATGAGTCTGTGGCGGCGTGCCGCGAATACCTGGTCTCGATCAAGGGGCCGCTGACAACGCCGGTGGGCGGGGGAATCCGCTCTCTCAACGTAGCGCTGCGGCAAATGCTGGACCTCTATGTCTGCCTGCGCCCGGTGCGCTGGTTCAAGGGCGTGCCATCGCCCGTTAAACATCCGGAGAAGGTGGACATGGTGATCTTCCGTGAGAATACGGAGGACATCTACGCCGGCATCGAATTCGAGACGGGAACCGCGGACAACAGGAAGTTCCTTGAGCTCTTCAAGCAGGCGTTTCCGAAGGCGTACGGCAAGATCCGGTTTCCGGAAACCTCGGGAATCGGCATCAAGCCCGTATCGAAGGATGGATCAGAGCGGCTGATCCGCTCGGCCATCGAGTACGCAGTGACCAACAAGCGCAAGAGCATGACGATTGTGCACAAGGGCAACATCCAGAAGTTCACCGAAGGCGCGTTCCGCAACTGGGGATATCAGCTGGCGGAACGCGAGTTCGGTGACAGCACCTACACATGGGAGCAGTGGGAGCGCACCAAAGCCGCCAGGGGTGAGAAGGGCGCCAACGAGGAAATGGATGCAGCTAGGAAATCCGGCAAGGTCATCGTCAAGGATGCCATTGCAGACATCACGCTCCAGCAGGTGCTGACTCGGCCGGATGAGTTCGATGTGATCGCCACGACGAATCTCAATGGCGACTACCTCTCGGATGCCCTTGCGGCACAGGTCGGAGGTATCGGGATCGCACCGGGCGGTAACATCAACTACCTGACCGGTCATGCCGTTTTCGAGGCGACTCATGGCACAGCGCCGAAGTATGCGAACCTCGACAAGGTGAATCCGGGATCGGTGCTGCTTTCGGGCGAGATGATGCTGCGTTACATGGGCTGGCTCGAGGCAGCTGATGCGATCATCACGGCGATGGATCGCACGATCGGAGACAAGACCGTCACTTACGACTTCGCGCGCATGATGGACGGTGCGAAGGAAGTCTCCACCAGCGGCTTCGGAGACGCGCTGATCAGGAATCTCTGATCAGCTTGCAGCGGCGGGCTAATGCCCGCCCCTGCAAGGCTTTGGCGATGGCGGCGCTGGCAAGTGGCTGCATGGCCGCGTAGCCCGCGGAGTTGAGGTGGACACCGTCGGATGAAAAGGCAGGGTTCATCGCACCATCCGGCGTGGCAAGTCGCGACCAGTAGTCCGCGTAGATCAGATTGCGCTCAGCGGCAAACTGCCTGATCCAGGCGTTGAGCCGCTGGATCCGGGGCGCTGGATGCAGGCCGGTTCGCCAGGGAAAATCAGCAGCCGGCGGAATTGATGCGAGCACGACAGCTATGTCGTTGGCCCGTGCGAGCTCGACCATGCTCTGGAGATAGCCCTGGATATCCGCATCCGTCTCCGTTCCGGTGTTCCCGGCGACATCGTTCGTACCGGCCATGATGTGAACGACTTTCGGCTTGAGCGCAATGACATCTGCCCGAAAGCGCACCAGCATCTGTGGCGCGGTCTGGCCCGAGATACCTCGTGGCACGAAGCTTGAATTGTTCTTGAAGAAGGGCTCCTGCGCCCAGGCCAGGGTGAGCGAGTCCCCTATGAAGACCACGCTCCCCGGCAAAGAGCGAGCGAGCGCCGCATTGGCATCGCGATAGGATGCAAGGCACGCCCAGTCGTCATTCACGTTGCAGGGCTCATCAGAGAAGGCCATTACGGTCAGTGAGGCACCAAGCCCCAGAAGGAAAGCCAGAATGCGCAGCACAGGTCTATTCCTCATTTTAATCATCTTGCGGCGTCGGGCGCGATGAGCAAGGTTACAGGCATGCGCCACTTCAGAGGTAGTGGCGACTGAGTGATGAACTCTGGACGAGGCGGCCGGTCGCCCAGAGCAGACGGGCGCAGAATGGACTAAAATATAAAGCCACGAACGCTTCGCCTCGGTCAGTCGCCACCGTCATCGCTGCCTTCACTGCAAACGTAGGACTGAAGCTGCTATGCACCTGCCGCCATTTCTCCTCGACCACTGGATTGCGAAGCACGAGTTCTCCAGCCCGCCGATCCGCTACAACCTGGCCTCGAGCACCGGTCCGCGGTGGACTCATGGTCAACTGATCGATCTCGACGGAGGCGAGCTGCTGAGAAGACTGCGCGACATGCCGGTCTCGTACTCTCCGCCCGAGGGCGATCGCGCAGTGAGAGAACAGGTGGCTCGCCTCCATGGTGTGGATCCCGACTGGGTCATCATGACCACCGGCGCTTCTGAAGCCTTGCTCATCGTGCTGTGCCTGTCTGCCGAATCCGGCGCCTCGGTCGCGCTGCCCAATCCAGGCTATCCCGCCACAGAAGTGTTCGCGAAAGCCTGGGGCCTGGGTGTACGGCACTACCAGATCTCCCGGGAGTCAGGACACGCGCTCGATGCCGGCAGAGTGCTGGAGGCCGTCGATGCCACGACGCGGCTGGTCGTCGTCAATTCCCCGCATAATCCGACGGGCGCTGTCATGAGCCATGCCGAAACCCGTCGGCTCGCGCTGGAACTTTCTCCCCGCCGGATCCCGCTGGTCGCCGATGAGGTCTTTCATCACGTGTACTATGGAGAGCCGCAGGCCTCCGCCGCGGGCCTCGACAATGTCATTCAGATCGGTGATCTCTCCAAGAGTCTTTCTCTACCCGGCGTGCGAATCGGCTGGCTCATTGATCCGCACGCCGATAGACGCAGACGAATGATCGATGCGCGCAGCTACTTCACGATCTCGAGCTCCTGTCTCATGGAAGCGTTTGCAACCGTGGGTCTGCGCTCATCCAAGCGCCTGATCTCGCGACTGCACGAGGTGACCCGCGCCAACATGGACCGGCTCGAGAAATTCATGGCCCAACATGCCAGCCTCCTCGGCTGGGTCAGGCCGCAGGGTGGGACGCTGGCTTTCCCCTGGCTGAAAAGCGGCGCGGACTCGCGTCCTCTGTGCGAAGCGCTGGCGAAGGCCGGCGTTCTGGTTGCACCGGGAGACTGCTACGGAATGCCCAGTTATCTGCGCATAGGCCTCGGAGCAACCGAGCCCGCTGATTTCGACAAGGCTATGGCGGTGGCCTCGAGAGTCATCGGGTCGATGCCGGAATAGTCAGGCCTCTGGCAACCGCCGGGCGTGCCAGGAACGCGGTGAGCGCACGGCCGACGTTCGGGAAGTCCTTGATTCCGACCAGCTCGCCAGCGGCGTAATAGCCGATCAGGTTGCGTATGAGCGGGAAGATCGAGATATCCGCGATCGTATAGTCCTTTCCCATGACCCACTCACGACCCTCGAGCCGCTGCTCGACCACACCCAGCAGGCGACGCGACTCGGCAACGTAGTGATCCCGCGGCCGTTTGTCCTCAAATGTCCTGCCATCGAATTTATGGAAGAACCCAACCTGCCCGAACATCGGTCCGATTGCACTCATCTGAAACATGAGCCACTGGATCGTCTCGTACCGGCCCGTCCCATCGGGCGGAATGAAACGCTGCGTCTTGTCGGCGAGATAGAGAAGGATCGCGCCTGACTCGAAGAGCGCGAACGGCTTCGCGCCGGGACCCATTGGATCGAGGATCGATGGAATCTTCCCATTGGGATTGAGCGACAGATACTCCGGAGAATTCTGCTCCTTCGTCGCAAAGCTCACGTAGTGCGGCTCGTACGCCAGCTCAGTCTCCTCAAGCATGATCGATGCCTTTACGCCGTTGGGTGACGATACGGAATAGAGCTGGATCCGGTCGGGATGGCGGGCGGGCCACTTGTGCGTGATGGGAAATGCGGACAGGCCGCTCATTGCAGCAAGGTCTCTACTTTCGAACCGGGCACCATGTTCGCAGTCCAGTCGAACCTGCCTTCATCGCGCAACTGCTCGCTGGCACGAATGAATGCGGATACGGCAACCCGCGCCATCGCAGCGCCGACGCTGATGCGCTTGGCACCCGCCTCCTCAAACTGCGCGACGGTCGCCTTGGGAACCATGACACCGAGTACGTTCACTGGTTTGCCCACTGCACTCGTGACTTTGCGAACCTGCTCGAGGGTCGTCAGGCCAGGAGCGTAAAGGACATCCGCGCCTGCTTTCTCGAAAGCCTGCAGACGGCGAATCGTGTCATCGAGATCATTCGCATCCCTGAGCAGATTCTCGGCCCGCGCGGTCAAGGTGAACGGGAAGCCGACCGATCTTGCGACCTCGACGGCCGCATGAACCCGGTCCACCGCAAGCGCGAACTCGTAAATGCGGCCGCCTCCGAAATCCTCGATCGAGCCACCGACCACGCCCGCCTCGGCGGCGAGCGCAATCGTCCGGGCCGCCTCGCGGGGATCATCCGAAAAGCAGTTCTCCAGATCCGCACTGACCGGCAGATCGGTGGCTGCGCTCAGCTCCCTGCAATGCTGAATGACCTGCTCACGCGTTACTCCTCCATCGGCACGCCCGACGGCGTTGGCGAAACCGGCACTGGTGGTAGCGAGGGCCTCATAACCCATCCCGGCGAGCATCCGCGCCGAACCCACATCCCACGGATTGGGAATGACGAACGCACCGGCCCGGCGATGCAATGCCACGAACCTGTCCGCCTTCTGCGCCTGCGTCAGCATATTCGATCTCCCGCTTTGCCCTCGCAACAGCTTATCGCGCGCGACATCGGCGCGGAATGGAAATTGCTTGAAGGGTGGCAACCTTTCAGATCCGGCGGAGACTCTCATGCGCAGTTCCAATTTCTCGCCTCTGGGTTTTGCAGTGGCCTTGTGCGCGGCTACCGGGATCGCCATGGGCGCCGGTGGCGCTGACGACAAGGCCCAGACTTCCCTGAACTCTGCGACTTTCGTCTCCAAGGCGGCTCAGACGGGCATGGCTGAAGTCGAGCTCGGCAGGATTGCTCTCGAGAAGTCGAAGAGCAGCGACGTGCGCGCCTTTGCCGATCGCATGGTGAAGGATCATGGCAAGGCCAACGAGGAGCTTACGACACTCGCCCAGAGCAAGAACGTCGAAGTACCCCGGCAGCTCGACTCGGAGCATCAGGGCATGGTCGAGATGATGCGCAGCAGATCCGGCACCGATTTCGACGTGGAATATGCGCAGCACATGGCCAAGGGACACGGCGATGCCATCGCCCTGTTCACGCAGGCGTCCAGGGCCTCAGGCCTGGACCATGAGATCGCCGGCTTCGCCCAGAAGACGCTGCCGACGCTCGAGGAGCACAAGAAGCTCGCGGACAAGCTGGCCGCAAGCCACGCTACGGCCACGACGCACTGATCGCGCTCCAGTAGAGGCGGAACCCGGCACGGATGTTCAAGTCCGGGCTTGGTCGCAAGCTATGCGCACCGGCAGATTTCGTGTACAAAACCGGCATGGCGCCAGCGGAACCGCACACGGCCGCCGAATGCGCGCATCGCATCGCGGAAGCCTTCGCAGACTACAACTCTGAATTCCGTGCCATCACGCGGCGCGCCCCCGCGCGCTTCGATGGCTGCGACTGGAAGGGAAGCCAGAAAGATGCAGTCGAGCGCATTGAGCTCTACGACCGCTACGTGAATCAGACGGTCGCGGAGATGCGGCTGCGTCTCGGCGAGCACGCGCTGGACCGCAGCCTGTGGGTCGCCATCCGTGACTCCTTCGCGCGCCAGATCGAAGGGCTGCCGGACAACGAATTCACCAAAACTTTCTTCAGCTCGATTACCCGCCGCACCTTCGGCACGGTCGGCATCGCCGAAGACATCGAGTTCGTCGCCACCGAGCTCGATCCGCTGGCGAGCATTACGACGCCCGTCGACACCAATGTCTATACGAACCGGGGCTCGCTCGAGCTGCTGCTCGAGGATCTGCTCGGTGAGCTGCCCTTTCGCTCGCCATGGACCAATTTCGACAAGAGCGTCGCACACGTCACCGCGGATATCAGCGAGCACCTGCGGATCAACAACGAGCGTCGCGCGGTGGAGAAGATCGAGATCATCCGCCCCGTCTTCTATCAGGTGACACGCGCCTACATCGTGGGACGAATCATCGGCCGCGACTTCATCACGCCGCTAGCCATCGCGCTGAAGAACACGGATCGGGGTGTGCTGGTGGACGCCGTGATGCTCTCCGAAGGCGATGTGAGCATCCTGTTCGGCTTCACCCGCTCCTATTTTCATGTAGACCTCGAGCGGGTGGGCGAGGCGATCGTCTTCCTGAAATCATTGCTGCCGCGCAAACCGGTGAGCGAGCTATTCACCGTGCTCGGTCGCGCCAAGCAGGGCAAGACGGAACGTTTCCGTGAGCTGATGAAGCATCTGGCGCACACACCGGATATTTTCGTGCACGCGCCCGGTGACCGGGGCCTCGTCATGGTGTGCTTCACACTGCCCTCCTTCGATGTGGTCTTCAAGGTGATCCGCGACCGATTCCCCTATCCGAAGACCATCCTGCGTGAAGAGGTCAAGGAGAAGTATCAGCTCGTGTTCAAGCACGATCGCGCCGGCCGGCTTGTCGATGCGCAGGAATTCCGGAGCATGCGGTTTCCCAGAGGCTCCTTCGCGCCGCAGCTGCTCGAAGAACTGCGCACCGAAACGGCGAGCAGTGTCCACGAGGCCGGCGAAGACCTGGTGTTCGACCACATGTATATCGAGCGGCGGATGACGCCGCTCAATCTGTTCCTGCGAACCGCCTCAGCCGAGACAGCCGAGACGGCAGTGCTCGACTACGGCCAGTGCATCCGTGATCTCGCCTACACCAATATCTTTGCTGGCGATCTTCTGCTGAAGAACTTCGGCGTCACGCGCCACGGACGGGTCATCTTCTATGACTACGATGAGTTGTGCCAGGTGACGGACTGCCGCTTCCGCGACATGCCGGAGGCCACCAATCCTGAGGACGAGATGCGCGGCGAAGCGTGGTTCTATGTCGCGGACAACGACATCTTTCCCGAGACGTTCCTGAAGTTCCTTGCCTTCAGCGACGAGCAGTGTGCGTCCTTCATGCGAGTGCACGCCGAGATCCTCACCGCAAAGTTCTGGCGTAACGTGCAGGAACGGCTGACCAATGGCGAGATGCTCGAAGTGCTCCCCTATCATCCCCACCGCGTGCGGGTCGCGAGCAGCTACTAGCGCGGATCTTCGATGAACAATCCAAAGGAGCTTGACGACTTCCTTGCGGCGCATCCGCAGATCGAGTTCTTCGATGCGTTCCTGAACGACCTGAATACCGTCGAGCGCGGCAAACGCCTCGATCGGGGCGGAATCGCGAAGGCGTATGCGACCGGAATGCTGCTCCCCGGCTCGATGTACGCGCTGGATGTGATCGGGGGAACGTGTGAAGCGACCGGTCTCGGATTCGATGAAGGCGATGCGGACCGGCCGTGCAGGCCGATCCCGGGCTCCCTCGTGCCGGTTCCCTGGCACAGGGAGCCGGTCGCACAGGTTCAGCTCTCCATGTTCGAGCCGGACGGCTCAGGATTCTTCGGTGATCCGAGGCACGTGCTCACCCAGGTTCTGAAACGGTTCGAAGCCCTGCGTCTGACGCCGGTCGTTGCGCTCGAGTACGAGTTCTATCTGGTCGACTTCGAGCGTACCGCAGACGGCCAGCCGCAGCCGCCGCGCTCACCGCTCACGGGCCGCCGTGAATTCCGCACCCAGATTGTCTCTATCACCGATCTCGGGGCCTGTTCATCGCTACTCGCGCAGATCTCCGCCGACTGCAAGGCGCAGGGTATTGCTACGACGAGCGCTCTGGCGGAGTACGGCCCGGGTCAGTTCGAAGTGAATCTTGCACACCGTGCGGATGCGCTGGCCGCCTGCGACGAGGCGTTGAGGTTCAAGCGCGCCGTAAAGGGTGCCGCTCGCGCGCATGGCTGCGAGGCGACATTCATCGCCAAGCCGTATCGCGATATGGCGGGATCCGGGCTGCACGTGCACGTGAGCCTGCTCGATGAGAGCGGGCGCAATCTCTTCTCCTGCGATGACCCGCTGCAATCGCCGAGGCTCAGACATGCCGTGGCCGGACTGCTCGATTCGCTCGCCGACAGTGTCCTGATCTGCGCTCCCGGCCCGAACTCCTATCGCCGCTTCCGCTCGGAAGCCTACGTGCCGATGACAGCTTCGTGGTCCGTCAACAATCGCGGCTCTGCGGTGCGTATTCCGGTAAGCGATGCCGCGAACCGGCGTATCGAGCACCGGCTTGCGGGCGCAGACGCCAACCCTTATCTCGTAGTCGCGTGGATTCTTGCGTCCATCCATCGGGGGCTCGAGCGAGCGCAGGAGCCGGCGCAACCCGTGGAAGGAAATGCGTACCGGCAGCCTGCCGCCTTGAAAGGAGAAGCAATCCCCACCCATTGGGCCACTGCGACACAACGCTTTCGGGCAAGCGCGGCGGCACGGGATTTCCTCGGAGAGCGATTCGCTAAGCTATATGCCACGCTGAAGCAGGCCGAGCTGGATCTGTTCAACTCGCACGTCACCGCGCGCGAGATCGCGGACTATCTGGGGCCGCTCTAGGTGGAGGCCCGCGTGGCTTCGAGTGCCCTGCCCACATCTTCTATCAGGTCGTCAATGTCTTCGAGGCCGATCGAAAGACGTACGGTACCCTCGGTCACCCCCGAGACGCGCTGATGCTCAGCGGACAGGTCCCGGCCGCGCATCATCTGCGGAGCCATCACGAGCGAATCCCCCGATCCCAGGCTCGCCGCCATCGCAAAAAGCTCGAGAGCTTCGGAAAACCGCTTGCCGGCCTCAAGCCCGCCCTTCAGATCGAAGGTCACGACTGTGCCGAACTCCTTCATCTGAGCACTCGCCAGCGCGTGCTGCGGATGCGAAGACAGGCCGGGATAATGCACACGCTCCACAGCGGGATGCGCCGCGAGCAGCTCCGCGATCCGCAGTGCGCTCTGGCACTGCGCGGTGTAGCGCAGAAAGTAGGTCTTCAGCCCGCGCTGGATCAGGAAGGCCGCGTGCGGATCGAGTGAGCCGCCGAGCGTGGCAAAATCCGAGCGCATCGCCCGAATGAGCTCCGTCTTCGCGATGACCGCACCCCCCATCACATCGCCGGCGCCCGAGGCGTACTTGGTGAGACTGTGCACGAATACGTCGATGTCGAATTCACCGTGCTGATGGAAGCCGGCGAACGTATTGTCCAGCACGGTAAGCACCCCGCGCGCTCTTGCGAGTCGAGTCAGCGTCGCTATGTCCGCGATCTTCGTCACAGGGTTCGTGGGACTCTCGAATATCACGAGGCGGGTAGCCTGCATCGTCAGGACCCGCTCGATCCCCGCCGCATCCTCGATCGACAGCATGGTGAATGTCACGCCGAACCGCGTCAGCAGCCGCCTGATCAGCTGTCTCGTCGGATTGTACGTTTCGACGAAACACAGGATGTGATCTCCCTGCTTGGTCAACGAGATCAGGGTCTGCGCGATGGCGCTGATCCCGGAAGCAGTGGTGAGGCATTCGTCGCGGCCCTGCAGCTCCGCGAGAGTCAGCTCGAGCTGCCGGGTGGTCGGATTGGCGGTGCGCGTGTAGAAAAATCCGGGTCGCCCGCCGTGCAGGAAGCGCATCGTTTCATCGAGTGTGTCGAATTCGAACTTGACCGTCTGGTAGATGGGCGCGACCAGCGCATGATTGTCCGGCGGCACCTCGACGGGCGGCGGATGATTGACTCTGGTGCGTTTCTTCATGGCCTGAATGCCCGCAGCCGCGCGGCCGCATCGTCGAGGGTCTCGTCGCGCTTCGCGATGCACAGGCGCACTACGCTGAGCGGCGGCGGACTCCTGTAGAAAGGCGACAGCGGAATAGTGCACAGTAGCACTTCGTTCAGCAACCGCTCGGCGAACGCGAGGTCGCCAGGGGGCGCAACCTGGCTGAAATCGATCAGCTGAAAGAACGTACCCTGCGCGGCAGGCACCAGAAACGGCGTGCCCTCGAGCGCCGCGCGCAGCCGGTCCCGCTTGCGCTCGAAGAAGCCCGCAATCTGATTCCACGTGTCGGATTTTTCCTCGAGATATCGCGCCACGGCACATTGCGTCGCCGTCGCCAGACTGAAGGTGTTGAACTGATGCACCTTGCGCAGCTCAGTGGTCAGCGCCGGCGGGGCGATGCAGTACCCCAGGCGCAGACCGGTCGAGTGCAGAGTCTTGCCGAACGAGGATACCGCGAAACCGCGTTCACGCAGCTCAGGATGAGTCAGCACCGACTGGTGCCGCTGACCATCGAAGACCATGTGCTCATAGACTTCATCACTCAGCACGTATATTTCGCGCCCCCGCACGATTGCGGCAAGCTCCTCCATGTCCTGTGGCGTGGCGATCGTGCACGATGGATTGTTTGGCGTATTGAAAATGATCAGTCGCGTACGTGGCGTGACAGTGGCCCGAACTCGCTCCCAGTCGTATATGAAACCCGGCGGCATTCGGGGCACATGTACGCATGTACCTCCTGCAAGGCGCACTGCAGGGTCGTACGTGTCGTAACAGGGGTCGAAAACGATTGCCTCCTCGCCGGGTCCGATGATCGCCTGAATGGCGGAGAAGATCCCCTCGGTTGCGCCCAGCGTCACGGTAATCTGGGTTTGCGGGTCGACCTTTAAGCCGTAGCTCCGCTCGACCTGCCGGGCAATCTGCTCGCGCAGCGCCTCTTCTCCCTCGTAAGGGGCGTACTGGTTGTGTCCCGCCCTCATGGCTTCCGTAACCAGTTCGGTGAGTCGCGGGTCGATCTCGTAGTCGGGGAAACCCTGTCCCAGGTTCAAGGCGCCGAGCTCGCGCGCGCGGCGCGAATTCACGGCAAAAATGGTTACCCCCACATCGGGGAGCTTGCTCCGGATCGACATGCGGTGCAGCTTACCGCAGGCGTGATGCGGCGATAGCCGCTCCCATGACCCCAGCCTGCCCTGCAAACTTCGCAGGGCGTATCTCGGCTGGAGAGCGCAGCAGGGGCGCGAATTCGTCAAATCGCTCGCTGACCGCGCCGCCGAGAATGAATACGTCCGGCCAGAAGAGCCTGTACAGGGCGTCCAGGTAGTCGTTCACCCGGTCGATCCAGGCAGGCCAACCCAGATTCAGCTGCGTGCGGATGCGAGCCGATGCCCACTCCTCTGCATCTGCACCCCGTATTTCCAGGTGACCGAATTCCGAGTTCGGGAAAAGCTGCCCGTCGACGAAGAGCGCGGTGCCGATACCGGTACCGAACGTAACCATGATGGCCGTACCGGGTATATCGCGCCCGGCTCCGCAGCTCATTTCAGCGATGCCGGCCGCATCCGCATCATTCAGGAATGCACACGGGCGACCGAGCGTCTGCCGGACCAGCTCTGCGCCGTCCGCATCGACCCAGGAGGCATCCACATGAGCCGCCGTGCGCGCCTTGCCCTGCTTAACTACCGACGGAAATGCGAAGCCGACCGGTCCGGTTGACGGCAGCTCTCCGGCAAGCGTCGCGACGGCTTTCATGACGGCAGCGGGAGTGGAAGGTTTTGGGGTGGGATGGGAGGCGAGCTCCCCGACGATGTGGCCCGCAGCGACATCAACGAGCCCGGCCTTGATGGACGACCCACCGACATCGATACCTAGGAGCTTCACGGCTATTTGTCCGCAGCGGCCATCTGGATGTCGCGTCTGCGCAGCCTCTCCTGGCGCGCCATCAGCAGGCCCGCAACGATCACGAATACCGTGACCGTGGTCACCATGAGCGTGGCGAGCGCATTGATCTCGGGAGTGACCCCGAGGCGCACCTTGGAGAAGATCATCATGGGCAGCGTATTGGTCGAGGGCCCGGCGGTGAAACTGGCAATGACAAGATCGTCGAGCGAGAGCGTGAAGGCGAGCAGCCATCCGGACACCAGCGCCGGGGCGATGATCGGCATGGTAATGAGCAGAAACACTTTGGCCGGGCGCGCCCCGAGATCCATTGCCGCCTCCTCGAGCGATTCATCCATTGTAGAGAGGCGGGATTGTACGACGACGGTGACGTAAGACAGCGTGAGCGTGATGTGAGCAATCGCAATGGTGCTGAAGCCACGCTGGTCGGGCACGAAGGGCAACGGAGCCAGTGCCACGAACAGCAGCAGCAGCGACAGGCCGGTGATCACGTCAGGCATCACGAGTGGTGCGGCCACCATGCCAGAAAGCAGAGTCCGGCCGCGAAAGCGGCCGAAGCGCGCAAGGACCAGGCCGGCCAGGGTTCCGACGATGACGGCGCCCGTCGCCGTGATGGCCGCAATCCGCAGGCTGAGCCAGACTCCTTCGAGCATCTGGCGGTCATTGAAGAGCACGCTGTACCAGTGCGTGGAGAACCCGCCCCACACCGTGACCAGCTTCGATGCGTTGAACGAGTACAGAATGACGGACAGGATCGGGATGTATAGGAAGGCGAATCCGAGCACGAGCGCCGTCATCAGGAAGAACGAGCGGTTGGTGCTGTTCATCGCTTCGCCGCCCCGCCCGCTTCAATCATCTGGTAACGCTGGAAGATCATGATGGGCAACACCAGCGCAAGCAGCAGACAGATTGCCACCGCGCTGGCGACAGGCCAGTCGCGGTTGCTGAAGAATTCATCCCATAACACGCGCCCGATCATCAGTGAGTCGGTGCCACCGAGCAGGCGCGGGATCACGAACTCACCGACGGCCGGAATGAAAACGAGCATCGAGCCTGCGATGACGCCCGGCATGGACAGCGGCAACGTGATCTGCAGGAACGCCTTGAACGGCTTGCTGCCGAGATCCACGGCCGCTTCGAGCAACGTAAGGTCGTGCTTCTCGAGATTGGAATACAGCGGCAGGATCATGAACGGCAGGTAGGAATAGACGATGCCGATGTACATGGCGAAATCCGTGTTCATCATCACGATGGGCTCATCGATGATGTGCAGCGCCATGAGCACGTTGTTGATCACTCCGTTGTTGCTTAGAAGTCCCATCCACGCATACACGCGCACCAGGAACGATGTCCAGAACGGCAGGATGACCAGCAGCATCAGGATGTTGCGCCACGCTGGCGTCGAACGCGCGATGCCGTATGCCATCGGATAGCCGATCAGCAGCAGGAAGACCGTCGAGATTGAAGCGACCTTGAGGGAACTCAGGAAAGCCTCGAGGTACAGCGAGTCGCTCAGGAGGAAGAGGAAATTCTCCATGTTGAGCCGCAGCTGCACATAGTGCTCTTCCACATACTGGAAGAGTGGCGTGTACGGCGGCACCGACAGCTGCGTTTCGGCAAAGCTGATCTTGAGGACGATGACGAACGGAATCAGGAAGAAAAACAGCAGCCAGAACCAGGGAATCGCGATGACGATGCCGCGACCCGTGACGCCCAGGCGGCGCAGCACATCGCTGGACCACTTATACGGTGGCGAGCGCGTCACCGTCTTCAGGAGTCGGCCGAACTGGCTGCTCATGCGCTCTCCGAGGGTGACGTAACTGGGAGCAGCCATGCCCGAGTTACTGCGTGACGACGACCGCGCTCGACTCGTGCCAGCTCACCCACGCGCGGTCTTCCCACGTGAGTCGGTCTTCGTGCTGTCGAAAGCTGTTGGGCTGCGTAATACGCACCGTCTTGCCGGACGGAAGCTGCACGAGGTATACGGACATGTCGCCCATGTAGGCGATTTCCTTGACCGTACCCTGCACCGCGTTGTGGGTCGTTTTGCCCGGCGGGTCGCGTGACAGGAGCATCTTCTCAGGACGCACCGCAGTCCAGACGATCGCATCGGGTGGCGCGCTGACACCGTGGCCCACGTAAATGGGCGAGCCGAATTCGGAGGATTCGATAAGCACGTGATCGGGCTCATCCTCGACGATGCGACCCTCGAACATGTTGACGTTGCCAATGAAGTCGGCCACGAACCGCGTGGCGGGAAACTCGTAGATTTCGTGCGGTGTACCGACCTGGACGATACGACCCTGGTTCATCACCCCGATACGCGAGGCAAGGGTCATCGCCTCCTCCTGGTCGTGGGTGACGACCACGAAGGTCACGCCGAGCCTCTCCTGGATGCCCACTAGCTCGAACTGCGTATGCTCACGAAGTTTCTTGTCCAGCGCACCGAGCGGCTCATCGAGCAGCAGCAGTTTCGGCCGCTTGATCAGCGAACGTGCGAGCGCGACCCGCTGGCGCTGCCCGCCGGAGAGCTGGTGGGGCTTGCGCTGCTCGAATCCATTGAGCTTCACGATGCCGATCATGTCCTCGACGCGCCTGGCGATTTCCGCCCGCGGCGTCCCTTCCTGGCGCAATCCGAAGCCCACATTCTGCTCCACCGTCATGTGGGGGAAGAGTGCATACGACTGGAACATCATGTTGACGGGGCGCTCGTACGGGGGGACGCGGGCCATGTCCGCGCCGTCGATGAATATCCGCCCGGCGGTCGGTTCCTCAAATCCTGCGAGCATGCGCAGCAGCGTGGTCTTGCCGCAGCCGGAACCTCCGAGGAGGCAGAAGATCTCCCCCTGGTAGATGTTCAGGCTGACCTCGTTCACCGCAACGAAATCACCGAATTTCTTGGTGACGCTCTCGAGGCGTATATAGGGCTGCGCGCCCGGATCCTTCCACGGTTCCTTTTTGCCTTGTTCGTTCTTCTTGGCCGCCGAGGCTGCGGTTTGTGCCATGATTTTTATCTTCCGGTCATGAACTTCGTCCACAGGCGCGTCATCAGGCGCGTGGTTTCCTCGGTGTCGGACAGATCCGGAACCAGCTTGGCCTTCACATCGTCCGGCGGATAGACCCCCGGATCTTGCGCGACGTCCTTGTTCACGAACGGGGTGGCCTTGGAGTTGCCGTTGGCGTAGTTGACAGTATTGGTCACCGACGCGATCACTTCCGGCTTGAGCATGTAGTTGATGAAGGCATGCGCGTTGCCAGGATGCGGCGCATCCTTGGGGATGACGTAGCTGTCAAACCAGATGATCGAGCCTTCCTTGGGGATGGAATAGGCGATCTCCTGATTCGTCTTGTTCTCCTCGGCGCGATCGCGCGCCTGGAGAATGTCGCCGTTGTAGCCGACGGCCACGCATATCTCACCGTTGGCGAGGTCCGTGATCATGCGCTGCGTGTCGATGTAGCGGATGTACGGTCGGATCTTGTTCAGCGCTGCAGCGGCGGCCTCAAGATCGGCGGCGACCTGGCTGTTGGGGTCCTTGCCGATGGCGCTCAGCGCCATGCTGAACATTTCGGTCGCCGAATCCAGCACCGCGATGCCGCACTTCTGCAGCTTCTTGGCATTGGCCGGATCAAACACCAGTTTCCAACTGTCGACGGGAGCGTTCGCACCGGCGGCGGCCTTCACCTTCGCGACGTTATAGCCGATGCCCGTGGTGCCCCACATGTGCAGCACGGCATAGTCGTTGTTCGGATCGTGCATCGCCAGGCGCTGCTGGATGGCCGGGTCCATGTTGACCAGATTCGGCAGCTTCGACTTGTCGAGCTTCTGGTAATACCCGGAGCGGATCTGGCGCTCGTACGAGGAAGCCGAGGGCACGACCACGTCGTAGCCGGAATTGCCAGGCGCGAGTTTGCTGTCGAGCTCTTCGTTGCTGCCGTAGTTGCTGACGGACACCTTGATGCCCGTCTCCTTCTCGAAATTCGAGATGGTGTCTTCGGCGAGGTAATCGTTCCAGATGTAGAGATTGAGGACTTTTTCCTCGCCCTTTGGAGAGGTGTTGGCGCCCTCGGAGGGGCTGGCGTCCTTCTTGCCGCACCCGGCAAGCAGCGCCACGCAGAGAAGTCCGAGGCCCAAAGAGCGGATCGTATTCATTCTGATCTCCCGCTAGCGAGGAAAGGCTTGGCTGACTTTAGCTCACCGGATCATACATTGAGAAGCAGATGTTCTCGCTCCCACGAGCTGATCACCTGCAGGAAAACCTCGTACTCGGCTTCCTTGACGATCGTGAATGCCGAAATGAAAGGTTGGCCGAAAAGGGCGATGAGTGGCTCGCATTCCTTCAGCCTGCGCAGCGATGCATCCAGGGATCGGGGCAAACCGAACGGCAGATCGTGGGCGCTGCCCGTGACCGGCTCGGTGGGCTGAAGATTCTCGATCATGCCGAGATACCCGCAGGCGAGCGAAGCGGCGATTGCCAGATAAGGATTGGCATCAGCGCCGGTCACGCGATTCTCGACCCGGCGTGCCTCCGGCGTTGACATCGGCACGCGCAGCCCTGCGGTGCGATTGTCGTAGCCCCAGTGCACGTTGATGGGCGCGGACAGATAGGGCGTCACACGGCGATACGAATTCACGTTAGGGCACAGGAGCGCCATCGCCGCCGGCAGGTACTTCTGCAGTCCGGCGATGTGCGCGAAGAACAGCTGCGAGGGCGTGCCGTCCTCGTTGCTGAAAACGTTCTTGCGCGTGATCGTATCCACCACGCTCTGATGGATGTGCATGGCACTGCCCGGTTCCTTGGCATGCGGCTTGGCCATGAAAGTGCAGTACATCTTGTGACGGTGCGCGACCTCACGGGCTGTACGTTTGAACAGGAAGGCCTGGTCGGCCAGATCCAGCGGATTGCCATGCAGCAGATTGATCTCCATCTGCGCCGGGCCGTCCTCATGGATCAGCGTGTCAATCTCAATGTCCTGGTCTTCGCAGAACTGGTACATATCGTCGAACAGCGGATCGAACTCGTTCACTGCCGCGATGCTGTACGACTGGCGTCCAGGCTCGGAACGTCCAGACCGTCCGACCGGGGGTTTCAGCGGATAGTCCGAGTCCTTGTTCTGCTCGACCAGGTAGAACTCGAGCTCCGGGGCGATCACCGGCTCCCAGCTGCGCTGGGCATAGAGCTCGAGGATGTTGCGCAGCACGTGGCGCGGCGCCATGGTCACTCGCTTGCCGTCGGAATAGAAACAGTCGTGGATCACCTGCGCAGTGGGTTCGGCGGCCCAGGGCACCCGCCGCACCGTCTTCGCGTCAGCCTTGAGCACGATGTCGACTTCGGCGGGACTCATCGCATCACCAGTGTCGAGGGGATAATCGCCCGTCACCGTTTGCAGGAAGATGCTCTCGGGCAGGCGCATGCCTTCGTCTTCGGCGAATTTCGCGGCCGGCATGATCTTGCCGCGGGCGATGCCCGCCATATCCGGAATGATCGCCTCGACCTCGGAGATGCCGTGGTCGCGGAAGAACTGCTTTACATCGCTGGCCATGATTTTCTACCTGACTTGTGCGCGTTCGCGGCTGGCCGCGCCGAACGCTGCGAACAGTGCGCGCGAGAAAGGGTTGCTCATGGCCTGCCACTCCGGATGCCATTGCACTGCAACCGCGAACCGAGGCGCATTCCTGACCCGGAAGGCCTCAACCACGCCATCGGGCGCGCGCGCTTCGGGAACGAGGGTGTCGGCGAGTCGATCCACTCCCTGCGAATGCAGGGAATTGACCCGTACCTTGTCCGCGCCCGCGAGCGCGCGCAGCAACCCGCCCGGTTCCAGAATCACATCGTGCGCCGGACCATACTGGACCTCGAGCGGCTCCGTGCCGACTTCCCGGTGATCAAGGTTGCCCGGGATGTCCTGCAGCTTCTGATGCAGGCTGCCACCGAAAGCCACATTCATTTCCTGAAAACCCCGGCAGACGCCGAAAACGGGAATTCCCGTTTCGACGGCGCGCGGGATCAGCGGCAGCGTAATGGCATCGCGGTGCGGATCATGCAGGGTCCCCGGTTCGCTCGGGTTTCCCGCGTAATGATGCGGCTCGACGTTCGACGGACTTCCCGTGAAGAGGATGCCATCGACCCGCTCGAGGATTTCCTCGTTGCCGACCAGATCTGCGAGCGCCGGGATCAGAAACGGGATGGCGCCGGCTGCCTCGGCCACGGCCCGAATGTACTTCTCACCGACGGCATGAAATGGGTGTACGCCGAGCATGCGGCGATCCGCAGGGATTCCGATGACGGGGCGTCGATTGAAAGACATGGTGATGATTTCGCCGCCTGTGCTCCGCGTACTTTCGCACTCGGGCGCGGCGATACATTAGACCACAGCTTAGGGGTTAGGGGCTGCTTTGAGGCATGATAACCACATGAAATCCGTGCCTTACGTGAACTCGTATTACGTTGCCACGATGCATCCCACGCCGGAACGGCCCCGGTTGACAGGGACTGTGGAGTGTGACGTGTGCGTGGTGGGTGGAGGCATCGCGGGGTGCTCGGCGGCGCTGCATCTTGCCGAGCGCGGCTATCGGGTGGTGCTCCTCGAGCAGCATCGCATCGGCTGGGGGGCCTCGGGGCGCAGCGGCGCGCAAGTCATCGCAGGCATCTCCTGCGGACAGGAGAAGCTGAGCGGGCTTATCGGTCCAGGGGATGCGCGCCGAATCTGGAACATGACTGTCGAAGGCGTCTCCCTCATGCGCGAACTGATCGCGCGCTATGAGATCGACTGCGACTGGGTGGATGGCAGCATGTCGGTCGCACTGAAGCCCCGTCAGGATGCCGACCTGCGCGCCGAGCTCGAATTGCTGCACGATCAGTACGATTACACTGCGGTGCGTTACATCGCTCAGGATGGACTCCGCGCGATTCTGCAGACTGAGCGCTACATAGCGGGACTGTATGATTCGAACGGAGCTCATCTGCATTCGCTGAACTACACGCTCGGCCTGGCCAGAGCCGCCGAACAGCACGGCGCACGCATCTTCGAGAACAATCGCGTCGTGAGTTTTGCGCCCGGCGCCCCGGTTCGGGTGCTCACGGAAGACGCGGAGGTCCGCAGCAAGCACGTGGTGTTCTGCGGCAATGCTTGGCTGGGCCCGACGGTGCCGCCGCTGCAATCCAAGATCATGACGATCGGCACTTACATCGTCGCTACTGAGCCGCTCGGCGAAGAGCGTGTGCGGCGGCTGATCGCCAACAACAGCGCAGTGGCGGACATGAACTGGATCATCGACTACTTCCGCCGATCGGCGGATCACCGGCTGCTCTTTGGCGGGCGCGTGAACTATTCGGGGCTCGGCACTTTCGACGCGCCGACCGCCACCCGCAAGCGCATGCTGGGTGTGTTTCCGCAGCTCTCGGACGTCAAGATCGATTACGCCTGGGGCGGGGACCTCGACATCACACTCAACCGCGCTCCGCACTTCGGCCGCCTCGCCCCCAATGTGTATTTCCTGCAGGGCTTCTCCGGACACGGCATCGTCCTGACCGGCATTGCGGGGAAGCTGGTGGCCGAGGCCATTGCCGGAACGGCCGAACGCTTCGATGTATTCACGAAGATTCCGCACACGAGCTTCCCGGGCGGGCCGGCGCTGCGCCGGCCCGCGCTGGTACTGGCGATGCTCTATTACCGCATCAAGGATCTGCTGTAGTCAGCCGGGAATGAGACTTGCTTGAGGGGAGCCATTCCAGCGCTCTTCGAGGAGCTCGCCATGCGTATTCCACGTGATCTTTTCTTCGTCCTGGGCGGAGTGCTGCTTCTGACTCTGGACGCGCGGGCCGTTCAGCAGCAGCAGACGGCGCCGCAGACGGGTTCTGCGACTGGCGCGGCCACCATGGCGACCCCGGTAACCACTCTGCCCAATTCCGGCGGTGCCGGAATGGCACAGGACGAAATGCAGTCGGACCAGCAGGACAAGGCCATGCTGCCCGAGGACGCGGACGACGATCAGGTAATGGTTCCGGAGGATGCGACAGATACTCCGCCCGCGAAACAGGATGAGACGGCACCTGTGCCCGCCACCCCAGAACCCTCTACCACAACGCCTGCCCCGACTACACCTGCTCCTTCTGCTCCCGTCCCAGCGAAACCGGCTCCTGAAACTCCCCCAGCCACCAACACGGCAGCGGCGGCGCGTCAGAGTAGCGAAGGGTGCTGGGCCCGGCTCTACGATGCCGAGAATTTCATCGGACACAGTGTCACGCTGTCCGGCGCGGCGGAAATGCCGAACATGGAAGGCACTTTCCGCAGCATCGAAATCGGCCCGAATGCCACCGTGATCACCTTCAGCGAAGAGAACTTCGCAGATGAGAATGGCCACTTTGCGGCTGGCGCGCGCGTGGCCAACATGCGCGATCCCGGCGTCAGCGATGAATTCGAGTCGTTGCGCCTGACCTGCGTACAGCCGGTGGTTCGATAGTCTCGAAAAGGTCGCGGTTCGCGTATTCGGCGAATTGCGCCCCTTCGTGCCGCAGCATCCAGTGCTTGCGGTGCAGACCGCCCGCGTACCCGGTGAGCTTGCCGTCGGTCCCAATGACGCGATGGCACGGTACTACCAGCGCAATCGGGTTCGATCCGTTGGCCCAGCCGACGGCGCGCGCGACTTCGGGCCCATGTCCCAGCCGGCGGGCGATCTCACCGTAACTGCGAGTCTCACCCGGTGCTATGGATACCAGGTGGTTCCATACGGAGCGTTGAAACCCGCTACCCGCTGTCGCCCAGCGGATGCGGTTCAGTGCACCGAGATCACCATGGAAATAGCTGAGCAGGTTGTTCCTGATCTGCGCGGGCGCAGGCGAATCCGGTAGCGGGATATTTCCATAGTGACATCGCAGCAGTCGGCGCATCCGCGATTCAAAATCATGAAAATCCAGCGCGCGAAGTACCCCCGCCTCGTCGGTGACCAGCAGGATGTCGCCGATCGGGGAAGAGATCCGATCGACCTCCAGACGTAGTGGCAATGTCATTGAAGTTCTCCTGTGGGATTCTTCCAGATATGCAGCACGGCGTAGCTGCGCCAGGGCCGCCAGGCTTGCGACATCTCGTTAATCTGTTTCGCTGAAACGCCGCCGAGATTGTTGCGAATGGCGATGTCTCCCGTCAGGAAGGCATCCGGCCAGTGCAAAGCACGCATCGCGATATAGTGTGCGGTCCACTGTCCGATACCCGGCAGCTCCGCCAGACGCCGGATGGTCTCCTCGGGATTGTGATGCGCCCCGCTGTCGAGCGAGAGCTCGTCCGAAGCCTGTGCCTGGGCAAGAGCAATGATGCTTCTGCTCCGGGCGCTCACGATGCCGAGCCGGGCGATCTCATCGACATTGGCGCGAGCCACGTGCGATGGCACAGGCGTCAGGCGGTTGAGCTGAGCAAATGGTGTGACCAAGGGTTCTCCGAAGGCTTCCGCGAACCGGCAGGACAACGTCGTCGCCGCCTTCACCGTGACCTGTTGACCGATGATGGCGCGGACGCCCATCTCGAATCCGTTGAATGCACCCGGCACGCGCATGCCCGGCGTTCGCCTCACCATGGGGGCGAGCAAACGGTCCTTGCTCAGCTGCCTGGAGATGACATCCGGACGAGCATCCATATCAAACAGTGCGCGAACCCTCCCCAGGATCGCAGGCAGGGCCGGAGCGAGTCCGTGACTGAACTCAAGCAGCAGGGTGTTCTTCTTTTTCGCCGGCGTTACCCGGATCCATCCTTTCGCCTCGCCCAGCCTTACGGTGCGCGCGTAGGAGTCTTCACCGACCCACTCCACCCCTTTGAGCTCGCGGCCCCTGAGAAAGGCGAGAACACCAGTCCAGTCATACGGCGGACGATAGGCGAGCTGCAGAGTCGAAGTGCGAGCGCCGTCAGGTTGAGCGGCATTGTCCGTTGCCTGCCTGCGTAGTCGGGTGGGAGCGAGCCCTTAGCGGGAGTTGAAGGCATCGTTGAAACGCCGCAGACTCGAGAAGCCACTGGCAAAGGCGACCTGGACGACGGGCAGACGGGTCTCGGTGAGTAGTTGCTTGGCGAGCAACAATCTCCGGGTCAGCAGCAGCTGGATGGGAGAGACCCCGAGCTCCTTGCGGATGATGCGACGGATCTGTCGCGAGCTCAGGGAAAACTGTTTCGCTATCGTCTCAAGCCCGGCATCCCTTTCGATCGTCCCCTCTTCCAGCCGCTGAACGATCAGATGCGCGATGCGCTGTGAATCATCGACCGGCGCGTTTCCCGGCGCGAGTTCCGGACGGCAGCGCAGACAAGGCCGGAAGCGCGCGTGCTCCGCCTCCTGCGCGCTGTTGTAGAAGCGGCAGTTGGCTTCCCTGGGGGTCTTCGCAGGGCATATTGGGCGGCAATAGATCCCGGTGGAAGTCACTCCAACGAAGAAAACCCCGTCAAAGCGCGAGTCGTGAGATACAAGTGCCCGGTACATTGCTTTGCGGTCGGGGGTCATGCCAGGAATATAGAACGGGCGGGCGCACCGTTCTAGCCATTTTCGGACACCGGAGCGGATCAGCCGCCGCGCACCCGGATCTCGTAGCAGCGGTGAATGTGGGGGTTGCGCTCGAAGTCCCGAGGCAGTGTTTCAGCGGAAATGTCACGCAGGTCGTACCGCGCCGGCAGCGACGCATCGAGCTTGAACTTCTGCGCGTTGGTCGAGAAGACCAGCAGGCCTGCCGGCGCCAGTACCCGCACGCACGCGTCGATCAGCTCGCCGTGATCACGGCGGATGTCCAGCACACCGTCCATGCGCTTCGAGTTCGAAAAAGTCGGCGGGTCGAGGAAAATCAGGTCGTAACGATCCGCAGCGGCGGCGGCTTCGGCCAGCCAGTCGCGGCAGTCCGATTGCACGAGGGAATTGTCACGGCTCGAGAATCCGTTGATCTGAAAATTGCGCTGCGCCCAGTCGAGGTACGTATTCGAGAGGTCCACGGACACGGTGCATGCGGCCTTGCCTGCCGCGGCGTAGATCGAGGCAGTGCCGGTGTATGCAAACAGGTTGAGAAATCGCCTGCCGGTGGCTGCATCGCGCAGCCGTGCACGCGTCAGGCGATGATCGAGAAACAGGCCCGTATCGAGGTAGTCGTCGAAATTCACCTCGAGCTTGAGGCCGCCCTCCTCCACGACATGGAAGTTGGCCCGCTCGTCTATTTTCTCATATTGGCTGCTGCCCTTCTGCTGACGGCGCATGCGGATACGAATACGCGCCGCGTCGACTCCCATCACTTCGGGCAACACAGAGAGAGCCTCATTGCGGCGGCGGCGTGCCCCCTCTTCCTCTACAGTGTCTGGTGCCGCGTACTCTTGCACGTAGAGCCAGGCGAATCCTTCCGGCCGTGTCGTGTAGATATCGATCGCGAACGCGTATTCGGGCATGTCGGCGTCGTAGACTCGGTAGCAGGACACATCATTCTTTCGTGCCCAGCTCTGCAAACGTTTCAGATTCTTGCCGAGCCGGTTCGCGAACATTTTCGCACCCGGCGTATTGCGCAGGTCTTCCTGGATCTGCGCTACTCCTCGCTTGCCGCGCAACTCACGATAGTCTCCACCTTCGATCTTCAGCCGCAGCAACCGGCATTCGATCGCTCCATTCCACATCGTATGGGTGCGATATGCGCGGATACCAAGCTCCAGGCCCAGATCCGGCGAGCCGGTCAGCACCGCAGCCACCCAGCCCTTGAATTTCTCCCGCAGCACGCGCCCGAGCTCGACATGAATTGCCCGTGCAGCCTCACGGTCTTCGAGGCGAACACCGTAGGGCGGGTTCACGCATATCAGACCGCGGTGGGCTTGAGGATCCGCCTCGCTGACCGAACGCGTTTCGAAGCTGATCAGATCAGCGACACCCGCACGCTGAGCATTCGCAACAGCCATGCGTACCGCAGCAGCATCCCTGTCGCATCCGCGTATGGAGACGGCGAGACTGCTTTTCACGCGCGCGCGAGCCTGCGAACGCAGCCTGTCCCACAACGCCGGGTCGTGACGCCGCCAGCCGATAAAGCCGAAATATTCGCGATCGAGAGCCGGGGCGATGTCGGCAGCCATCATCGCCGCTTCGATCGGAAATGTTCCTGCCCCGCACATCGGATCGAGAAACCCGACACCCTCGGCCGCCAGCTGCGGCCATCCGGCCCGCAGCAGTATTCCGGCCGCAACGTTCTCTTTGAGCGGCGCTTCGCCCGACGCGCCACGATAGCCGCGCCTGTGCAGACTTTCGCCGGAAAGGTCGAGCGCGAGCGTGATGCGAGTGCCGTGGGCATGTGCATGCACACGCACGCTTGGCCGCTCACGCGCAATATCCGGACGTGACTGCGTTGCAGCCCGGAGCGAATCCACGATCGCGTCTTTCAGTTTCAGCGCACCAAAGTGTGTATGCGTAACGGAGGGGTGCCTGCCGGTGAAGTCGCACGCGAGCGTCGCTCCAGGAGCGATGTGTGAGGGCCAGTCGATCTGGCATGCAATGCGATAGAACTGCTCTGCATCGGATGCATCGTATTCCGCAAGGCGCAGGTACACGCGATTGGCGACACGGGATTCCAGGCATGCGCGATAGGCGACTTCGAGGGTGCCTCGAAACCCGACATCGGTGGAGCGCTCGCGCAGATCCGTGGCGCCAAGGCCCGCAAGCTCAAGACCCAGCAGATCCGCCAGTCCCCGCGGACAGCTGGCGAGGAGTTGAAAGGTATCCCCGCTCAAGATCTACGGCGGAGCGCCGCTCACGAAAGATCCAGCCAGGTGGTCTTGAGCTCCGTGTACTTGTCGAACGCATGCAGCGACTTGTCGCGACCGAAGCCGGACTGCTTGAAACCGCCGAATGGCACGGTGATGTCGTCGGCATCGTAGCAATTCACGTACACGACACCCGAGCGCAGCGCGCGAGCGACCCGATGCGCCGTCGTCACATCGCGGGTCCATACGGCTGCCGCCAGCCCGTAGACGACATCATTGGCTATCTCGACGGCCTCTTCCACTGTCCTGAAAGTCATCGCCGAAAGCACCGGCCCGAATATCTCCTCACGTGCGATCTTCATCTCCCGCTTCACGCCGTCGAAGACCGTCGGCTCGACGAAATAGCCACCGCTTTCCTGCCGCACCCGCTTCCCGCCGAGACGCACATTTGCGCCGTCGCTACGACCGGCCTCGATATAACCGAGAACCCGCTGCATCTGCACTTCGTCAACCATCGCACCGAGTTTCGTCTGCGGATCCAGCGGATCGCCCGGCTGCATGCCCCGTCCGATGGCCGCCACCTTTTCAAGCAGCGCATCCTTGATACCTTCCTGCACCAGCAGCCGCGAACCGGCGGAGCACATCTCGCCCTGATTGAAGAAGATTGCGCTGGCCGCGGCTGCGGCGGCCTTGTCGAGATTTTCGTAGTCCGCGAGCACGATGTTCGGTGACTTGCCGCCGCACTCGAGCGACACGCGCTTCAGATTGGATTGTCCGGCGTACTGCATGATGAGTCCGCCGGTCGCGGTCGAGCCGGTGAAGGCGATGCAGTCCACGTCCATGTGCAGCGCCAGTGCCTTGCCTGCCGTGTGCCCAAAACCCGGCACGACATTGAACACGCCCTCCGGAATCCCGGCTTCCACTGCCAGCTGAGCGATGCGTATCGCGGAGAATGGCGATTTCTCCGACGGCTTCAGTACCAGGGAATTGCCCGACGCCAGTACCGGACCGATTTTCCACGCGGCCATGATGAGGGGAAAATTCCACGGCACTATCGCGCCGACGACGCCCATCGGCTCACGCGTGATCAGGGCGAGTGCGTCACTGCCGGTTGGCGCCACTTCGTCATAAATCTTGTCGACGGCTTCCGCGTACCACTGAATGCAGCGCGCCGTGGCGGGAATATCCACGGCGAGGCTGTCACTGATGGGCTTGCCCATATCGAGCGTCTCAAGCAGTGCGAGCTCATCCCTGTTCTTTAGAATCAGTTCCGCGAATTTCTGCAGAATGCGCTTGCGCTTGGCAGGCGCATATCCTGACCAAACGCCTTTGCGGAACGCTTCGCGCGCCGAAGACACCGCCTTGTCGATGTCTGCGGCATCACCCGCGGCGACACTCGCCAGCACCTTGCCGGTGGCCGGATTGATGGATTCGAAACTGGCACCTGAGGCGGCATCGAAGTGACGTCCGCCGATGAAGGCCTGCGTCGGAAATTTCAGCGTTCTGGCGCGTTCGTGCCAGGAAACTGCGGGGGGAGTGCTCATGGTGGCCCGCATTGTCCACTTTCTCTATGATCTCCGCGACTTCCCCCCGATTGGAGCTGCCGATGTCGACCCCGGTCGCCGATGAATCCCTGTCCCGCGCGCAGCTTGAGGCGTTCTGGATGCCTTTCACGGCCAATCGCCAGTTCAAGGCCAAGCCGCGATTGCTGGCGAAGGCGTCCGGTATGCACTACTGGACCGCGGATGGGCGGCAGATCCTCGATGCGGTTGCAGGACTCTGGTGCGTGAATGCGGGACATGGCCGTCGCGAGATCTCCGAGGCGATCGCGAATCAGGCCGAGGAAATGGATTATGCGCCGCCCTTCCAGATGGGCCATCCACCCGCCTTCGAGCTGGCCAATGCCGTCGTCAAGATCGCCCCTGACGGCATCGATCACGTGTTCTTCTGCAATTCAGGATCCGAAGCCGTCGACACCGCATTGAAAATCGCAGTGGCGTACCACCGCATGCGGGGCGAGGGCACGCGCACGCGCATCATCGGGCGCGAGCGTGCATATCACGGCGTGGGTTTCGGTGGCATCTCGGTCGGCGGCATGGTCAACAACCGCAGGATGTGGTCGAACCTGATGTTACCGGGCGTCGATCACCTGCCCCACACGCACAACCTCGAGGCCAATGCATTCTCGCGCGGCGAACCGGCGCACGGCGCAAACCTGGCCGATGATCTCGAGCGTCTCGTCGCGCTGCACGACGCTTCCAACATCGCCGCCGTCATCGTAGAGCCCATTGCAGGTTCGACCGGCGTGCTTATTCCGCCCAAGGGCTACCTGCAGCGGCTGCGCGAAATCTGCGACAAGCACGGCATCCTGCTTATCTTCGACGAAGTCATCACCGGATTCGGTCGCACCGGTTCGCCATTTGCCGCACACGAGTTCGGCGTCATCCCGGACATGATCACCACAGCCAAGGGACTCACCAACGGCTGCGCACCCATGGGTGCGGTGCTGGCGGCAAAGAAGGTCTACGATGCCTTCATGCAGGGGCCGGACAGCACCATCGAGCTGTTCCACGGGTACACATACAGTGCGCATCCGATCGCCTGCGCAGCAGGTCTTGCGACGCTCGCCATCTACGAACGCGATGGATTACTGACGCGTGCCAAAACCATGGCCCGATATTGGGAAGATGCCGCGCACGCCATGCGCGGCATGCCGCACGTCATCGACGTGCGTAACTACGGTCTGATACTCGGTCTCGAGCTGCAGTCCATTCCCGGAAAGGTTGGCGCTCGGGCGCAGGACGTTTTTCTCAAATGCTTCGAGCGGGGCCTGCTCGTGCGCTACACCGGCGATGTGGTGGCCATGTCGCCGCCGCTCATCATCGAGCGGCAGCACATCGACCAGATCTTCACGACGCTCGCCGAGGTGCTGCGCGGTCTGTAACCTATTTGGGCGCCTCGAGCGTTCCTGCCTCGACCAGCACCATCTTCGCCGGATCGAGGTGTTTCTTGATCGCCGCATTCACCTGATCTACGGTGAGCGCATCGATCGCCTTCGGAAATTCGTCGAGCCAGCTGAGCGGCTTGCCGCGGCTCAGGGTCTGAAGCATCGCCCCGGCCATGCCGCCGGTAGTCGCGAGACCCACCTGGAACGTGCCGATCATGTTGGTCTTTCGCTCGGCAAGTTCCGTTGCGGTTACTCCGCCCTGATACCACTTATCGAGCTCACGGCGGGTCGAAGCGATGCCCTGCGCCACCAGCGCCGGAGCAAAATCCGCGTTGATAGCCCATTTACCATCAACATATGCATCATCCGAGAGACCCGCGCCGATACCATAGGTAAGTCCTTCCTTGTCGCGCACGGTGCTCATCAAACGCCCGGTAAAGCCGCTGCCGAGAATGGCTGTGCCGACTGCCAGCGGCAGTCGATCCGCATCCGAGTAACGCAGCCCCGATGCCTGACCCAGGATCACCGACACGCTCGTCTTATCTTTCATGGCGATGGTCTGCGTCAGCTGCGGACTGACTGCGGCGCCCTTGACGGTCCGATCGACGTCAACGCCACCCGTCCATCCGGCGAATGCCTTCGTCACTTCCTTGCGGATCAGCGCGCCATCCACGTCTCCGACCAGGATCAGCGTCATGTGCGCGGGACCGTAGTACTTCTTGTGAAAGGCCTTCACTTCTTCCAAAGTGAGCGCCTTGCTGGCCTCCAGCCACTTCTGGATCTCGAGCGTGCGGTTGGGGTGGTTCTCCGGGAAGACGAGGCGATTGAACGCATCGTCCGCGCGGAAGCCTGGGTCCTCTAGCGCCGGTCGCAATCCACCTTCGAACTGCGTCTTCGCTTTCGCGAATTCATCCGCCGAAAACGCTGGCGAGCGGAGCTGCTCGGCCAGCAGACGAATAACACGCGGCACATCCTTCTTCAGCGCGATCCCTTTGATCGCAACAGTCTGAGTACCGACGCTGAATCCCAGTTGCGCGCCAACGCTGTCAAGCTGTCTGGCTATCGCAAATTTGTCCTGCACGGTGGTGCCCCGCTCGAGCATCATTCCCGTCAGCGAAGCGGCTGAAATGTTCCCGCCGGCAGCGTAGACATCCCCCGCGGGCAGCATCCCGACAATGGTGACAACGTCTTCCACGCCCATCGGGTAGGTGATGAGATCTACACCGGACGCTTTGCTGCGCGTGGCCTTCTCGGCGATGCCCGCGGATGAGGCAGTGGCGAATCCCAGCGCAGCAACGAACCAGAAGAGCGATTTGAACGAAAGGGTTTTCATTGCGACACCGCCGGCACGAACCAGCCCGTCGTGCTCTGATCTTCATTCAGATATTGGTTTGCCACGCGCTTGACATCCTCCGGGGTAACCTTCGACACGCTGTCCACGAAGGTGACGAAAAGCGTCCAGTCGCCGACCGCGATCCATTCGTTGATCGCGGCTGCCGTGCCCGCCGTACCGTCCCGGCCATAAGCTTGTGCCGCCCTGTACTGGTTCACCACCTGCGACACTTCGTCTGCGGAAACGCCCTCTTTCTTGAGCTTGCCGATTTCCGCAAGCATGATCTTTTCAACTTCGTCGTGTTTCGCGTTGGGCGCTAGACCTGCGCTTACCATGAAGAGTCCGGGATCGTGCGTGGGCTGGATGTCAGCCGATGCAAAAGTGGTCAGGGATTTGTCCGTCAATGCCCGGGAGAGCCGGCTGTTCTCTCCGAGACTCAGCACGGCGGCCGCCACGCTCAGCGCGGGCAGATCCGAATCGCGACCATTGGGACCCTTATAGGCCACGATAAGGCTTCCCAGCTCGCCCGCGCGCTTCACGATGATCCTTCGCGGTCCGGTCTGCGCGGGCTCCTCCGTATACATCTCGGGAATCGCCCCGGGGGAGTGCGGAATCTCACCGTAATACTTCCTGACGAGTCCCAGCGCTTTGGCCGGCTCGACGTCACCGACGATGGTGACCGTGGCGTTATCAGGCCAGTAGAAAGTGTCGTAGAAGTCCTTCAGTTTCGAGGTGGGAACCTTCTCGATATCGCTGCGCCAGCCGATGGTGGAATGGTGGTATGGCAGCGCCTGGTAGGCAGTGGCGACGACCTCTTTATAAAGCGCCGAATTGGGATCGTTCTCGCCCTGCTCGTATTCGTTGCGCACTACCGTCATCTCGGCGTTGCGGTCGGCGTCGTGCAGCCAAAGGTGGCGCATGCGATCCGACTCGATGGCGATATATCCCTCGAGACTGTCCTTACCGAGCGTTGCGTAGTAATTGGTGCGGTCCGTGCCGGTGCTGGCATTGAATCCCGCGCCTACCTTGCCGAGGTACTGCTTCACGCTGTTGCCCTTCGGATCGTTGAATTCCTCGGTGCCCTTGAACATGAGGTGCTCGAGGATATGAGTGGCGCCCGTAGTTCCCGTGACCTCGTTGCGCGACCCGACGCGGTAGGTGACCTGAAAAGTGACGACCGGAGCGGAGTGGTCGGGTTTCACAAGCACTGACAGGCCATTGGCATCGAGCTTGTATTCGTCGATACCATCGAGCGATTTGATGAAGGAAAAGCCTGGAGCTTGTGCGGGTGCAGCATGAACGGCTGAACCGCCGGCTGTGAGGCTCAGCGTGCAGGCCACGCCAAGCAGACGGACTGTGTTGAACATAGGACGGAGGTGCGCTCGTGTGGCCCGGTTGAGTGGCGCGCGATGGTACAGGCCACGTTGCCTCAATGCTACCGCTCAAGCGGCGGTGTGAGTCATCGGCGGGACGAACGGTTAGGAGCCTTTGCTGCCGAACGCCTCGAGGACGATGGACGGCGTAAGAACCTCCGGCAGCGTCCTGGGCTGTGGAACGTCCGGCAGATACACTAGATTGAATGGCACCGCGCTGCGATTCCACCGGGCAAGTTCCGCTGTGATTCTGGGATCCGCGTTGGTCCAGTCGCCCTTCAGGAGCGCGACATTGCGCTCCTCGATCAGATCGCGCACCGCCTGAGAGGAGAATACAAGCTTCTTGTTCGCCTGACAGGTCGCGCACCATCGTGCGGTGAAATCGACATAGATTGGCCGCCCCTCCTGGCGCAGCTGTGCGATTCGCTCAGCACTCCAGGGCTCCCAGGTAATGTCGCTCGCCTTCGCAGGCTGTGGCCATCCGAGATACAGACCGACCAGCAGCAGCGTCAGGGCGGCCGCCAATGCCAGTCCCTTGTGCCTGCCGCCGCCCTCGGGAGCGGTGTAACGCCCATAGAGCCACACGGCCATGGCAATCAGCGTGAGACTGAAAAGCACAGCCAGCAGGCCGTTCTCGCTCGTCTGACCTGCCAGCACCCAGATCAGATATCCGACGGTTGCATATAGCGGGAAAGCCATGACCTGCTTGAACGTCTCCATCCATCTTCCGGGGCGCGGGAGTACTCCCACGACCTTAGGAAATGCGGACAGCAACAGGTAAGGAGCGGACAGTCCGATTGCGATGACGGTGAAGACGACGAATGAGGATCCGGCAGGCAACGCCAGAGCAGCGCCGAGGGCAGGTGCAAGAAAGGGGGCGCTGCAGGGTGTGGCGACCACCGTCGCGAGCACGCCGGCGAAGAAAGAGCCGCTGTATCCTTCCTTCATCTGCAACTCGCCGCCAACTGCGGTCGCGCGGACCCCGAACTCAAATACGCCGCTGAGACTCAGCGCGAAGATCAGCATGATCACGGCGAGCGCAAAAACGAAGGGCGCGGATTGCAGCTGGAAGCCCCAGCCGAGCTGTTCCCCACCGGCCCGTAGTGCGGCCAGCGCAGCCGCCAGCGCCCAGAACGAGAGCACCACGCCCGCGGTGAACATGAGGCCGTGCATCGTGACCTTGCGCCGGTCGCTTCCCGCCTGGTTGATGAAACCCACCACCTTGATCCCGAGGACCGGGAACACACACGGCATCAGGTTGAGAATCAATCCGCCGAGAAATGCCAGGAGCAGGACGCCTGCAGAAAGTGTCTTGCCACCATCCGCTATGGCGCCTGCGGCCTGGTTGCCATTGCCTCCGACGGCCGCGACGGCAGCCGCTTCAGAGGAGAAAGGCACATCGACCTTCACACCGCGATAACGATCCGACGCGTCCGTGAAGGCGAGGATCCCTTGAAGGCGGGGAGGTACCTCAGGATCCTCAGCAAGAGGCATGACCACCTTGGTGGGACCGCCCTCTTGCGAGACCACCTGCGGCGCATCGTACTGAATGAATTCGCTGACGCTGTAGAAGTGTGCGTCGCGGATCGCGCCGGGACCGGCAGCGCGAAGCGTGACCGTCTTGTCATCCTTGCTCGAAGCGATCCTCCAGCCGTCGGCCGCCTCCGGCATCGACAGCTCCGCAATTCCAGCCTGCACCTTCGTATCGGGCTTCGGCGGGTCAGTTGACACAGGCAACGTGACCGAGACGTCCTGACTGCCGGGAATGCAGATATCCGCGCACATGAGCCAACTGGCCGCGGCTTTAAGGGTGACCCGCTCGCCCGCTTTCAAATCGGCTGGCGGCGTTATCGGGACCTGCAGGTAGAGGGTGCCGTCATATCCGTGACCCGTCACCGTGCCGTGGGAATCCTTGATGAGAATGGGCGTAGGCCATTGAATATCACCTGCACTCCAGTTCGCCGGCAGTTCCCATTTGAGTTTCGTCGGATAACCGGTGCCGGCGTTCAGCCAGTAACTGTGCCAGTGTGGCTCGTGCTGCATGCGCAACGCGACTGTGAACTCATGACCGGGCTGGATCGAGGTCTGCGCAGCAACAAGTGTCGCCTGCACCTGGCCGTGGGCCACGATTGGGACGAATGCCGCAAGAGCCGAGAGCATCCAGAGAGGCTTCATGGGCGCGAAGAATATCACCCGGCGCGCGGTCGAAGGGCGGTCACGGTCCCGCCCGACTCTCCCACCAGCGGATGTCGCGGAGCGGTGGGCGTGCGCAGGTGACTGAGGTGCGGATACCCTGACTTCAGCAATTCCACGAAATCGCTGGCCGGCGCGGGTTTCGCTATCAGGTAGCCCTGCACCTGCAGATCACCACAGGATGCGAGAAATTCGAGCTGCGCGGAACGTTCGACTCCCTCAGCGGTCACCTGCAGGCCGAGACTGCGGCACAACCCGAAGATCGAACGGGCGATCGCGGCGACACGCGGGTTCGTGTCGACGTCGGCGATGAGGCTGCGATCGAGCTTCACGCGATTGAGCGGCAGCTGCTCGAGCGAGGTGAGAGACGAATAGCCGGTCCCGAAGTCGTCCAGAGCGACGGTCACCCCGAGCATGCGCAGCGCATGAAGACTGTCGACCGTCACGGCACCGGTCTGCAGCACTGTCTCGGTCAGCTCGAGTTCCAGACAATCCGGCGTCAGGTCCATATCGCGCAGCAGCTTCTCGACATGAGTCACGAAATTGCCGGCGAGGAACTGCTGTGCCGAAGCGTTGATGGCGATCCGCGCCGTGGGCCACACGCCGCGGCGCCAGTCCCGCAGCGTCTGAGCGGTGCTCTTCAGCACCCAGTCGTTGAGCTCGAGAATCAGACCCGACTGTTCGGCGATCGACATGAACTGCCCAGCCGGCCACACCGACCCATCGGGCTGCCGCCAGCGAAGCAGGGCCTCCGCCACCGTCGTCTCGAGCGTCCGAGGGGATATCTCGGGCTGGAAGTAGAGTTCGAGCTCCCCGGCCTCAACAGCTTTGCGCAGTGCCTGCTCCGTACGGAAACGGCTGCTCGCCGCCGCAAGCAACTCCGGACTGTGGATGCAGAAACGGTTGCGGCCCAATTCCTTCGCGCGGAACAGGGCAGCGTCGGCCGCGCGCAATAAAGACTCCGCATCGGCACCGTGATCGGGACACACCGCCACGCCTACACTCGTGCCGACGAGCAGTTCGCGCATGCCGACAGTCAGGGGCTTCTGGAATTCCGCGATGAGAGCGGCGACCCGTTTCTCGATGGCCTCGCTCGAAGTCTCCGCTGACCATACCAGCGTGAACTCGTCACCGCCGAACCGCGCGATGAAATCGTGCGGCGTCAGCATCGAGCGTAGCCGATGCGCAACGGAACGCAGCACCGCATCACCATACTCATGCCCGAGGCTGTCGTTGATGGTCTTGAAGTTGTCGAGATCGATGAACAGAACGCTGAGCGGCCGTCCGGCCACTTTGGCGCGCTCAACGGTCGAGGCGAGATAGGAGAAAAGCTGGCGGCGATTGGGAAGCTCGGTCAGCGGGTCGTGATGCGCGAGGTGGCGCAACTGACGCGTACGCTCAGCGACGCGATCCTCGAGCTTGGCCTGGTAGCTGCGCACGGTCTGTTCGGATGCGCAAAGCTGCTCGGCCATGTGATTGAACGCGCGCGACAACTCGTCCAGCTCGCGAACGCCGCCGGCGGGTACGCGGGTGGTCAGCGTTCCAGCCGCAAGGCGTCGCGTACCGCTGATCAGACGACGAACAGGCACGGCGACGCCGAACACTGCCCCGGCGGATATCGCAACGATGACCATGAGCACGACCACGCCGAACCAGAACAGCAGCCGCTCCGAATCCTGTGCGGTAACACGTGCGGTACGGGCAGATTCCCGCAAAGCCGCCCAGGCGGGCTCCTGCAGCTGCATATGGATCTGACTTTGCAGGCGCGATGCGGAATCCGCAAAACCGCGGCGGCTTGCTTCGAGCGCCGCATCGAGCTTGGCGACGCTGCGCCGCTCACGCGATGATCGCGCGAGATCCTCGTTGACGAGGTCGAGCCAGGCGGCGCCGGGCGACTTCGCAAATTCGTCCTGGTGCGCACGCAACAATCGGCGAAACGCCGCTTCATCCTTCGCGGCACGTGATGAAGCGCCTTCCCACGTTCGCGAGAGTTCGGTCGCCGCGCTGTCGCGCATGACCGCCAGTGAGCGCGTGAGCTCGATCAGGGAACCACGGGCGAACATGACATTGTCGCCGACGGGAACACCGCCGCCGCCGGCGCTCAGAATCCGCGTGCGCAACCGGTTCATCGCCGACCAGTAGTCCGCCGCCGCGATCTCGCGCTCCTTCTGCTGCTCGATAAGCATCAGGCCGTCGCGATGGAATTCCGCAATGGTCTCGCGCAATGGCTTTTCGGAGGGGCCGGCGGTCGCCTGCTCGCCGACGCGGTGATATTCCGCCAGCGCACCCAGCAATCCAAGTGAGGCTTCACTCACTCCGGCACTGCTGGTCGGGGTATCGAATTTGAGATATCCGAGCACCGCGCGGTCGAATCCACTGACCGCGCGTTCGAGGTCACGTGCCAACCTGACGAGCGGCTCGTAGCGCCGCTCAACGTAACTCACATTCCGAGTGGTGATGCGCGTACTTCGCTGCGCCAGCGAATTACCGAGGAGGAAGACGCACAGAACGGTAGCCGAGGCGAGCGCAAACCAGGCGCCCAGCGGGATATTGCGACGTGCAGATCCCTCGCCGCGCCGGTCAGGGACACTGGCGCGACGGACACGAGGCGACACGGGCGCGATCGAATCGGGCATGGAAAGTGTGCGACCCCGCAGCCACAGAGCTGAGCGAAGTCGCACCTTTTCATGGGCCCGCGCGCCAGGGAAGTACGCGCGATCAATCTTTCCAGCACAGTGGGATCCGAAGCTTGGAATTCACGTGACTTGAAGTCGCGGC
>JADMIO011204597.1_pt1 | contig 98298 bp, 75 predicted proteins | sample 8958161 | NCBI WGS metagenome assembly JADMIO01 (sample SAMN16585339, study PRJNA669376) | soil metagenome | isolation source: Crop rotation soil | place: USA: Cullars Rotation, Alabama | collected 2011
GCCGCGACTTCAAGTCACGTGAATTCCAAGCTTCGGATCCCACTGTGCTGGAAAGAAACCCGCCGCCGTCGATCAATTGAAAGTCGAGAAAGTTGCCGCGCTCTTTCAGTGGCCCGGCAAGCCGATGCCGCCCAAGCCGCCCGTCGTACCCCTCACGCCTGCCCAGGAGAAGCTCTTCGAGCTCGGCCGCCAGCAGTTCACCGCGATCTGCGCGCAGTGTCATCAGAAGGATGGCATGGGCCAGGAAGGCAAAGCGCCGCCGCTGGTCAACAGCCCGTGGGTGCTTGGCCCGCAGAGTCGCCTGATCCGCATCGTCCTGCACGGCATGAAGGGTCCGGTGACGCTCGCCGGCCGCGATTTCAATGGCGACATGCCCAGCTGGAAAGCGATGACCGACGACCAAATCGCCGGCGTCCTCACTTACATCCGCCGCGAATGGGGTCACGAAGCCCCGGCGATCGATACGGCGACCGTGCAGGGAATTCGCGATTGGACGCAAGCGCGGCGAGACGGCTGGACGGAACCGGAGTTGCTGGAGATGAAGTGACCGAGCGCCCGCGCGCGGAGACATCCCGCATAGAGATTCCGCTGAGAACCCGCCCTGCTCCGCAGGGCCGCTAAATAGAGGCGTCATGTGTCACCACACTAGTTAGCGGCCCCGCGCAGCAGGGCGGGTTCGCAATCCAACCCGCGCCCTGAACGAATTCCTGCCGATAACGTATGATGTAAGGCTGTGGTCATCGCTAGCACGACGACCGCGCGCGGGAGCAACACGAATTGGCAACATCCTGGCGACATTACACCGACTGGGCCAAGCGCCGTCCGCTGGCGTTGCGCCTCGCCGACGCCATGGGCCGCGGCCGCGGCCGCCTGCGTCTCTTTGACGACCTTAACCCGCCCGTCCGCGCCCCGTACGTTCCCGACCTGACCAACTGGGAACGTCACGACCTCGCCGCCACCTGGATCGGACACGCGACCGTCCTCCTGCGCATCGGCGGGATGACGATCCTGACCGATCCCGTCTTCTCCACGCGCGTTGGCATCGGCATGGGCCTCATGACCGTCGGCCCGCGCCGCTTGGTCGCGCCGTCGATCTCAATCCGCCAGCTTCCCCGGCTCGACCTGATCCTCATCAGCCATGCGCACTTCGACCACCTCGACCGCCCGAGCCTCGTGCGCTTGTCGAAGAAGACGCCGGTCATCACCGCGCATCGTACGCACGATCTCGTGCACGACCTTGGCTTCAAGAACGTGACCGAATTGCAGTGGGGCGAGTCGCTCCGCCTGGGCGACGTGAACGTCACCGCGCGGCAAGTCAGCCACTGGGGCGCGCGCACGTTTTACGATCAGCACCGCGGCTTCAACGCGTATCTGCTTGAATCATCGAAGCACCGCGTCCTCTACGGCGGCGACACCGCGTACCACGAGCGCTTCCGCGACCTCCGCACCGGCGCAGGCAAAGGCGTCGACCTCGCCATCCTCGGCATCGGCGCCTACGACCCCTACATCGCCGCCCACGCGACCCCGGAGCAGGCGTGGCAGATGGCCGATCATTGCATGGCCGATCACGTCCTACCCATGCACCACAGCACGTTTAAGCTCAGCCAGGAGCCGACCAACGAGCCGCTCGAGCGGCTGATGCAGGCGGCGGGGCGATTGGTCGACCGCGTGGTCGCCTCGAAGATGGGAAAAATTTGGACGCTGGGATGACCGACGCGCCAACGCCCTCACCTGCGTCGTCGTCCTCCTCCTCGTCATCTCTCGCGCGTCGTCATGGATTGATAGGCAGCTTCCGCTTCGCATTTGCCGGCATCGCCTACCTCTTCCGCACTCAGCGCAACGCCCGCATCCACGCGGTCATCGCCGTGATCGTCTGCCTGCTGGCCGCCTGGCTGCGCGTGACGCGCATCGATTGGGCGATCCTCGTGCTGAGCATCGCGTGCGTGCTGATTTTGGAAGGCTTGAACACCGCCCTCGAAGCCGCCGTCGACCTCGCCTCGCCGCAACTTCATCCACTGGCCAAGATCGCGAAGGACGTGACCGCCGGCATGGTGCTCATCGCCGCGATCGCGTCGGTCATCGTCGGCCTGCTCATCCTCGGGCCACCGCTGTGGATTCGCGTCTTCGGCTGAAACCGTCGTCCGTGACATGGGCGTCTCGCCCATGCTGACGCCGCACGCACGGGCAAGCAAGATGCCCCGTGTCACGCCGAAGCACTACTGCGCGTACGGAATCTCGCCGTGCCGCGCATCTTCCGGCATCGGCACCTTGTTCAGATCCTCGCCCTGCTGAAGCCGCCACTGTTTCAGCTTCTCGCGCAGCTCCGCCAGCGTCTTTGCGTGCTGAGGATCATCCGCGAGGTTCTTCAACTCGTATGGATCGGCGACGACATCATAAAACTCCTCCGCCGGGCGCTGGCGATAATGCTGGATCACCTCTGCGGCGTGCGCGTCGGTCTTGGCCAGGTGTTCCCACGAGTTCCAGTAGTCGCGGCCGTCCGGTCCTTCCGCGTCGCTGATGTGCGTCGTGTATTTTGTTTCCGGCTTGAGGTTGAGGATGTACTTGAACTGCGCCGTGCGAATGCTCCGCATCGGCGTGCGGTTCATGTCCTTGTCACCGGTGTGCACAGCGTAGGTTGCATCATCGTGATGATCCGTCTCGCCGCGGAGCACGGGCATGATGCTTTTGCCGTCGAAGTCCGCCGGCGCCGTGCCGCCCGCCGCTGCCATCATCGTCGGCAGCAGATCGATCAGGCTGACCATCGCCTTGGTCGTCGTCCCGGCCTTTACGTGTCCCGGCCACGCGACCATCAGCGGCACGCGGATGCCCGCGTCGTAAAGATTCCACTTCGAGAACGGAAACTGCGCCCCCTGATCGCCGGTGAACATGAAGAGCGTATCGGGCGTGTAGCCGTGCCGCTCGAGCGAGGCGCGCACCTCGCCCAGCTGCACATCCATGTGCGTGACGTCGCCGTAGTACTTCGCGCGGGCCGCGCGGGTCTCAGGCGTGTCGAGCAGGTAGGGCGGCAGGTTGATCTTCTTTGGATCGTAATCCTTTGTATCCGGCCAGAAGACGTGCGGGGAATGTGACGCGACGAGCAGGCAGAGCGGCTTGGTCTTGTCGTGCGATGACAGCAACTCATCCACCGCCAGCGTGTTCAAATCCGTCCAGAGCACGGCCTTCTTCCCCGGCGGCATGACGTTGGAATTTTTCAGATACTCAAACGGAAACTGCTCGCGCGGCCCGATGTGCGTCTTGCCCGCGATCACCACGCGATAGCCCAGATCCTTCATGTACTGCGGCAGCGTCTTGACGCCTTCGCGAATCAGGCTGTGGTTCGCATGCGCACCGTTATGCATCGGATACATGCCGGTGAACATCGCCGAGCGCGACGGCGAGCACGTCGGCGACGCGGCGAAGGCGTACTCGAAGCGCATCCCCTCGCCCGCCAGCTTATCGAGGTTCGGCGTGCGCACGTCCGTCGCGCCGTAGACGCCGACGTCGTGCCACGAGTGGTCGTCCGAGATGAAGAGCACGATGTGCGGCTTCGTCGCGCCGCGCGCGATCACCGGGCTGACGAAAAGCACCACCAGCAAGAAAAGAAATTTCATCGTCGACATGCGGCACATTGTACGGCCAAAGATCATGTCGCTACGATCGCGCGCCGATAAGAAACCTGATGCCGAATTCGACGAGCCAGATCGTTTCCCCCGGCCCCGATAGCCGTTCCGTCCGCACCAGCGGCGGCCAGGTGCTTCGCGCGCCGGCGGATTGGATCCTCGTCCCGCCCGGCGATGCCGGCCTGACACGCCGCATCAAGGCGGCCGGCCCCACGTGGACCGTGCAGGAAAAAGTCGGTCGTCGCACGTTTTCGCGCGGCGTCTGGGCGAGCAAGTCTGCGGTCGAATCGATCCGCCGCGACCTCGCCGCCGAGCGGGCGACGCCGGAGTATGCGAAGAAGCAGGAAGCCGCCGCCCGCCGCCGCGATCGCGAGCAGGCCGAGTACGTCACCGACTTCCGCGCCGCGGTTCTCCAGTATCTCCATTTCCACCCGCGCTATCGCGACCTTGCCATGCGCCTGGCGAGCGCCGTCACAACTCACGCCACCCCGGTCGGCAGCGGCACGGTCGCGCGCACGGAGCGGATCCCGGTTGACGAGCGCGCCGAAGCCGCTGTCATCGCCTGGATGCGCCATCAGACAACCGCGTACGATCAAATGTCGATCCCCCGTGAACGCGGCAAGCGGCGCGAAGTCAGGCGGATGCTCGCCGGCCGTTCAAAATCGCTGCTCGACGCCTATCGCGCCGGCCGCGATTGCAGTCCCGCGACCTGCCCGCTTCAGAATGCGCTTTCACGCGTACCCGTCGCCCGCCCTAACTTGGTCCGTTCCGCCGCAAATACCTCGCATGCGGTGCGATAATCCGCCCGCCGCGCGATCAGGCTCACAAACAGCTTCTTTTGCGTTTTTTCGGCGGAAACGGTAGCCTGACCGCCACTTCCGATGCATTGCCCGTTCTGCAACGCCGACAAGGAGAGCTTGAAGGTCATCGACTCGCGCACCTGCGAGGGCGGCCGCTCGATTCGTCGTCGCCGCGAGTGCCTGCATTGCCACAAACGCTTCACCACCTACGAGCGAATTGAAGACCCGATCAAGCTGATCGTCGTAAAAAAGGACGGCCGACGGGTGCCGTGGGATCGCGCGAAAATTCTCACGGGGCTCGAGCGTGCGTGCTTCAAGCGCCCGGTGCCGGACGCGGAGATGTTGCGCATCGTCGACGAAGTGGAAGACGAGGTGTTCAAGACGCATGATCGCGAGGTCGCCAGCACCTTGGTCGGCTCGCTCGTGACCGACAAGCTTCGCCGCGTCGACCAGATCGCCTATGTGCGTTTCGCCAGCGTGTATCGGCAGTTCCGCACGGTCGAAGAGTTGATGGACGAAGCCCGCGCGGTGCTGGACGCCAAGCGGTTTGAGGACCCGACGCAGGGGATTTTGTTCGTCGAACCCGCCGCGCCGGCGGCGGCGGGAGCGACGCCCGCGCCGTCGAATGGGGTGAATGGGAATGAGAATCACGCGACCGAAGTAGGCGCGCCGTCGCTCAAGAAGCGACGCGCCAAGGTTGCTGCTTCCGGGTCAGACGAGAATGAAACCGAAACGCGCCCTGAAACCCGCCCTGCTGCGCAGGGCCGCTAACTATGGTGGCAACGCCTGACTCCTCTATTTAGCGGCCCTGCGCATCAGGGCGGGTTTTCGACCGAACCGCGCCACCGTTATTGAAGTCTCTCCCCGCAAGCGTCCGATAAGTTCTTGAGGCACACCACATGAAGCCACACCTTCGATTCTCCGTCGTCGCCCTCTCGCTCTGCGGCGTGCTGACCGGCGCGTTGGTCGTCGTCGGCTGCAACAGCAAGCCCAAGGTCGACAAACACCCCATCCCCTCGCGCTACACCTTGCTCCCGCAGAAAAAAGTGCCGGACGTTTTCAAGGACACGATCTACGAGAAGTGTGACCTGATCAACACCGAGCCGTTCCTCGTCAGCGGGTTCGGGTTCGTCTCCAACCTCAACGGCACCGGCGACTCAGCCGCCCCGAACCAGGTGCGCGAGTACATGGTCAAGGAGATGATCAAGCACAAGTGGGACAGCTCGCTCACCAACCTGCGCACCCCGACACCGGAAGAAGCGCTCCGCGACCCGCGCAACGCGATCGTCCAGGTCGACGGCTACCTCCCGCCCGGCGTGCGCAAGGGGCAGAAGTTCGACATCCAGGTTTCCGCCCTCGCCGACAACAACACGACCAGCCTCGCGCAAGGCGATCTCTTTCAGACCGAGCTGCGCATCCTCGGCGCCAACCCGCACGATCCCGGCGGGTCGGTCAACGTCTTCGCCCGCGCCGAAGGGCCGATCTTCGTCAATCCGGCCTACGCGCTGAAGACCGAGAGCGACATCGAAAAAGATCCCGCCGCGCGGCGCAGCCTGCGCATGGGATTGATCATGAACGGCGCGCGCTCGCTGGAAGACCGCCCGCTCGGCCTGCGGTTGCGTCAGCCGTCGATGCGCATGAGCCGCTACATCGAGCAGCGCATCGATCAGCGCCTGCAGGAAATCCGCCCCGACGTCATCGCCGCGGCGCAGGATGAGGGCATCGTTCACCTTTACGTCCCGGCCGGGCTGAACGGCGACTGGGAACACTTCGCCGGCCTGGTGAACTTCATCTACCTGAACAACTCCCCGGAGTTCGCCGCCGTGAAAGCGCGGCAACTCGCGGATGAAGCGGTCAAGCCGGACGCGCCGCTGCTGGAGATCAGCTACGCGTGGGAAGGCTTGGGCAAGAACGCGCTGCCGGTCATTCACGAGCGCGAGTTCATGTCGAGCAAGAACCCCGACCTCGCCTTCGCCGCCGCGCGCGCCGCCGCCTATCTCAGCGACGCCGGCGCGCCGCAGGCGCTGATCAACATGGCGCGCACGCCGGGTCATAAGTTCCAGGTCAACGCGGTCGAGGTGCTCGGCGCGCTGCCGAGCAGCCCGAGCATCAACGAGATGCTTCGTCCGCTGCTCGACAGCCCCGACACGCTCGTGCGCCTGGCCGCTTATCGCGTGCTGGCGCACAACGGCGACGGCGTCGTGCTGCCCGTGCCGATCCAGGGCGGCCCGGCCAAGGGCGGGTTCACGCTCGACATCATCCGCTCGGAAGGCCCGCCCATCATCTACGCCACCCAGCGCGGCGAGCCGCGCGTCGCCGTCATCGGCACGCGCCTCAACATCAACATGCCGATGACCTTCGCGACGCTGGAAGGGCGGCTGTCGATCTCGTCCAACGTCGACAACCGCACGGCGACGATCTTCTACCGCCCGCGCATCCCGGCCGGCGGCGTGTCGCGCAAGAACGCGGGGATGCTCGACCCCGTTGCCGTCACCACCAACCCGGACATCGCCGAAATCATCGCCCTGCTCGGCGGGGAAGGTTCCAACGGCCGCGGGGGCCGCGCAGGTCGTGGCCTGGACTTTAATTACGGCGAAATTTTGAGTATCCTCAGCAGCATGACACAGAACCGGCAGATCACCGCCTACGCCGGCGGGCAGCGTCTGCCGGCCTCGTTCATTCTGCAGGAATTGCCGCGCGTCCAGGACGAAATCCTCGACGCCCCGCCCATTCCCGAGCAAGGACGCCCGCAGAAGGACGCGGCGGATGGCGGCAAAGTGGGTTTGGCGAAGTGATGTGATTTTGGATTTTGGATTGGGGATTTTGGATTGGCGACTCAATCCAAAATCGAGAATCCAAAATCCAAAATGTGAACGGTCATGGAGGACCGATCAGCATGCGTTTAAAGAAACTCATCCTTCAAGGCTTCAAGTCTTTCGCCGATCGTACGGAGTTTTTGTTCGACTCCCCGATCACCGGAATCGTCGGCCCCAACGGGTGCGGCAAGAGCAACGTCGTCGACGGATTCAAGTGGGTGCTCGGCGAGCAAAGCGCCAAGTCCCTCCGCGGCGACGCGATGATGGACGTCATCTTCAACGGCAGCAGTGGCCGCAAGCCCGCCGGCATGGCCGAGGTTGTCCTCGTCTTCGAGAACCCCAAGCGCGAAGATGACACCCGCCTGCTGAACGTCGATACCGATGAAGTGTCGGTGGGGCGGCGGCTGTTCCGCGACGGGACCTCCGAATACCAGGTCAACAATCAAACGTCGCGCCTGAAGGACATCAAGGAGCTCTTCCTCGACACCGGCGTCGGCGTCGACGCCTACAGCGTTATCGAGCAGGGCCGCGTCGCCGCACTGCTCGAAGCCAACCCCGCCGAGCGCCGCCTGATCTTCGAAGAAGCCGCCGGCATCTCGAAGTACAAGGTGAAGAAGAAGGAAGCGCAGCGGAAGCTGGAAAAAGTCGATCAGAACCTGCTGCGCGTCAAAGACATCACCGACGAAGTCGACAAGCGTCTCCGCAGCGTCAAGATCCAGGCCGGGCGCGCGCGGACGTTTCAGGAATACTCCACGCGCCTCGGCGAGCTGCGGCTGACGTATTCGATCCACGACTATCACACGCAATACCAGCAGTCACTCGAGCTCAAGGGCAAACTCGAAGACGCCCAGTTCCGCCTCGATGATCTCTCGCAGGATTTGGCGCGCAAGCAGAACGAGCTGGCGGAAAAACGCCAGCAGCACGATGACCTGACCCAGAAGCGGCAGAAGCTCGAATACGAGCTCGTGCAGGCGCGGGCGGCGATGCAGTCGGCGCAGCAGCGGCAGGAATATGCGTCACAGCAGCTCGAACAAATCGCTGAGCAGCTCGCCGCCTTCGAGCGCGACCGCGCTGAGACGCAGGCGAAGCTTGAAGAGGTCACGCAGTCGCTCGCGACGGAAACGGAATCGCTCCAGCGCCTCACCGACGAACTCGCGGCCCAGCAGCGGCACATCGAGGAGCGCCAGGAATCGTTCCGCGACGGCCAGCTGCAACTGAATGAGCTGACCAAGCAGATCGAGCAGAATAAATCGACGATCCTCGAGCTGATGCGCAAGCTCGCCAACACCAACAGCCGCCTCGGCGCGATCGAGATCGAGCGAAAGAACATCGCCTCACAACAGCAGCGCCTCGCCGAACGCCGGCAGGTCATTCTCGGCGAGGTCGAAACCCTCGACGCCCAGCGCGCCGAAGCAAATGACAAGCTGCAAGTCGTCCTCGCCGCGATCGACGATCAGCAACAGCAGCTCGAATCCAAGCGCGGCGACGCCCAGCAGCTCGGCAAGCAGATCCAGCAGGTCGGCGAAAACCTCGGCGCCGCCAAGGAGCACCGCTCCGGTCTCATCTCGCGCCAAAAACTCCTGAAGGATCTCGAAGCCCGCCGCGAAGGCGTCAGCGAGGGGGTCAAGAGCGTCCTCCGCCAGCGCGACCAGAAATTCCCCTTCATCCGCGGCCTCGTCGCCGACGTCCTGCGCGTCGACGTCGAACACGCCCACGCGATCGAAGCCGCGCTCAACGGCCGCGACCAATACCTGGTCGCCGGCGACGTCGACGTGACGATCCAATCGCGCGAAGCCTTCGATGACCTTGAAGGCCGCGTCAACGTCCTGCGCATCCCGCCCAACCGTGACACGGGCGTCCCGCCCGTGCCAGCGACGAATGGAGTCGGCGAACCGTACGCTACCGAAGCATCAAACACCCAGCACGGGCAGGATGCCCGTGTCACGGGCGACGTTTACGACTGGAACCAGCACCCGCAACCGATCCGCCTCGCCATCGATCTCGTCAAATTTGAACCCGCCGACGAACCCGTTGCCCAGCACCTTCTCGGGAACACCGTCCTCGTCGACACCCTCGCCGACGCCGTTGCCCTTCAGCAGGCCGGCCCGAAAGATCATCGCTACGTCACCCGCGCCGGCGAAGTGATCGAGGCGGACGGCACGCTTCGTGCTGGCCCGCTCACCGCCGCGATGGGCCTCCTGTCCCGTCGTTCCGAGCTCGAAGCGATCTCCTTCCAGGTCGCCGAGGTCGATCACCGCATCGACGTCCTCACCAGCGAGCTGTCGCAATCCAACGCCGAAGCCAAGGCCCTCGAAGAGCAGATCGGCGAGCTGCGGAACACGATCTACCAGTCGAACACCAGCAAGGTCGAGCTCTCCTCGCAGATCGCGCAGATCGGCGACAAGCAATCCTCGCTCCAGCGCGAGCTCCCCGTCGTCGAGCGCGAGCTCAACGTCCTGCTCGACCAGGTCGGCAAGCTCAAGACCGAGGAAGACCAACTCGCCGAGCACCGCCAGCAGCTCGAAGCCGACCAGGTCTTTCACCAGAACCTCGTCGAAGAGACGACCGCGGAGCACGCGCGGATCGCCGAGGATCTGAAAACCTGGGGCGAGCAACTCACCGCCGCCCGCGTGCTGCTCGGCCAGGTGCAGGAAAAGCAGCTCGCCAGCCAGCAGCACGTCCAGCGTCAAACCGCCGCCAAGGCCGAGCTCGAACAGCAGATCGCACGCATCGTCAAGAGCGCCGAATCCATCGCCTCGCGTCGAGGCGGCGTCGAGCGCGAGCTTCAGGAAGCGCAGCGCGTCGAATCCCAGCTCGTCGAGCAACAGCAAACCCTCGCCACCGAAGTCGAATCAGTGGCGGGCCTGCTTCAGCAGGCCCGTGATCTCGTCGAAACCCTCGCGCGCAACGTCGACTCCATCCGCGGCGAGCACGGCGAGATCGAACAGCAGGTCCACCAGCTCCAGATGCGCGAAAACGAGCTCCGCATCCGCCTGGAAGCCCTCGTCCAGCGCACGCAGGAAGAGCTCCAGCTCGATCTCCCCGCCAAGTACGCCGAGCATGAAGCCGCCGGCGGCTACCAGCCCGCCGACATGGATTGGGACGCCGTCTCCGCCGAGATCAAGGAGCTGCGCGACAAGATCCACCGCCTTGGCAACGTCAACCTCGACGCGATCGTCGAGCTTGATGAGCTCGAGCAGCGCAGCACCTTCCTCGCCAACCAGGTCACCGATCTCACCACCAGCAAGCAGCAGCTCGAGCAGCTCATCGAAGAAATCAACGTCGAAAGCTCGCTCCGCTTCGAGCAAACCTTCACCGCCGTCCGCGAGCATTTCCAGGGGATGTTCCGCAAACTCTTCGGCGGCGGAAAGGCGGATGTCTTTCTCGAAACCTCCGTCGAAGACAAGGTCAAAGTCGAGACCGAGGACGGCAAGTCCGTCTTCCAAACCGTCATGCGCAAGGTCGATCCGCTCGAAGCCGGCATCGAAGTCATCGCCCGCCCCCCGGGCAAACAGCCGGTCTCGATCTCCCAGCTCTCCGGCGGCGAAAAAGCGATGACCTGCATCGCGCTGCTCATGTCGATCTTCAAGAGCAAGCCATCTCCGTTCTGCATTCTCGACGAAGTCGACGCGCCGCTGGACGAAGCCAACAACCAGCGCTTCGGCCTGATCGTCCAGGAATTCCTGGACATGAGCCAGTTCATCATCATCACCCACCACAAGCGCACCATGCAGATCGCCGACGTCCTCTACGGCGTCACCATGCAGGAGCAGGGCGTCAGCAAGCGCGTCGCGGTGAAGTTCGATCAGGTCGATTCCCAGGGCCGAATCAGCGAACACGCGGCGGCGTGAACTGAAAGCGACCCGCCAAGCGCGCCAAGGACGCCAAGAGCGCCGAGGAGGAAACGGAATCGGTGCTGCCTTTCTCTGCGATCTTGGCGTCCTCGGCGTGCATGGCGGTTAATTCACTTCCTCGCGGTAGCGCATGAGTTGCCGCCGCCCTCCCCACCAGCCCCAGCCGCACAACTCTTTGTCATTTTTCCATTGAAGCGCGATCCGCAGCGCATACAGTGGCGCTTTGCTTTCGGGCCGGGGGTATGCGCGCGCGGGAAACGCGTCAGTCGGTTTCGCCGCGGTCTTCATTTGGAGGTTGTCCGGCATGAATGTTCAAAATTACCTCGACCAGATGGGAGTTCATTACCGCCTCTCCCGCCACGATACGACGTACACTGCCCAGGATCTCGCCGCCGCCGAGCACATCCCGGGGCGGAAGGTCATCAAGCCGGTGATCGTGAAGGCGGACGGCCAGTTCGTCATGTGCGCCCTCCCGGCATCGCATCGCATCGACTTGGACACGCTGCGCAACCAGCTCCAGGTGCGCGACTGCGAGTTGGCCGAGGAAAACGAGCTCAACCAGATCTTCCCCGAGTGCGAGCTCGGCGCTGAACCACCCATCGGCCGCATGTATGGCATGCCAACCTTGATGGATGAATCGCTCTTCGCCGACGACCGCGTCACCTTCCAGGCCGGCACCCATCAGGACGCGGTGACGATGACGCTGGCGGACTATCGAAGGGTCGCGATGCCGGAGGTGGCGTATTTTGGGAAACACCTTTAAGAACCCAGAACGATGAATGCAGAATGCAGAACGAAGATGTGGGATTGATTCCAGGTCTTCGTTCTGCATTCATCGTTCTGCGTTCTGCATTCTCCCTAGCCTCACTTCCACTACTTCCGCCGGGCAAAACATCCGCACCGGGATCGTCGTAAACCCAAACCCTCTCCCGACGATCAGGCACGTCCCACCGACATCGTGCGCGCCCTTGCACAAGTGGCGCGGCAACGAGTCGTGCGTGAAGATCGCGCGCTCGTTCGGCAGGCAGATCTGCCCGCCGTGCGTGTGGCCGGCCAGGTAAAGATCCGGCTCCAGCGGCCGGGTCGCGCGAATCAGGTCCGGATAATGACACAGCACCACCCGCGGCACGCCCAGCCGCTTGGGCGGGATGGCGTGGAGAAAACGCTCGTCCAGATCGGCGCGATCCGGCCCGGGCAGGCCGATCAATTCGATCGGCGCGCCGTTGACGATCGCGTCGATCCGCTGGTGCATGATCACGCGCACCCCGAGCCCGTGAAGCTTGGGCGCGAGCAGGTCGCCGTCGTGGTTGCCGAGGATCGCGAACATCCCCGCCTTGGCGCGCAGCCCTCCGATCAGCCGTCTCACCAGCGGCAGGGCGGGGCCGTGATCGCGCTTGTCGTCGACGAAGTCGCCGGTGAACAGGATCAGGTCGGGCGGGTCCTTCTGCACGCGCTCGATCACCTCATCCAGCTGTCGCGGCCAGCGCGTTCGCAGGTGCAGATCGGTCAGGTGCACCATTCGCACGCCATCGAGCGCCGGCGGCAGACCAGGCAAGGCGAGATCGACGATGTTCCACTCGAACCCCGCGAAATCCATCAAGTTCAGCCACGGCCCGCGCCGCGGACGCGTGTAGCCGATCGCCATCGCCGCCGCCGCGCGTGGAGGCGCGGCGGCGACCGATGGGGCGACGTTGTCATCGTCGGCACGCAAGCCGACGCCAATCTACAGCCGTAAGTCGCGCGCTGCGCGTCGCGCTGCGCCTTTGTCATGACAAAAGCGCAGCGCGCCGGCGTGTGAAATTCCACTGCTCGGAGATTTTTTCTTCGCGTTTTCCGCGAATTCCGCGTCGTTCATCGCCGCGCGCTGCGCGTTTGGCGTGACGAAAGCGCAGCGCGACCGGAGAGATAGAGGGCGCGGCGTTGTGGCGCGCGCCGGACGGAGGTTGGGCTTCGAACACATGACCCCAAAAGACCCCAAATGACCCCATCGGCGAAAATAGTCTCAACGCCACGTCGGCCCGCAGTCGCACAAGCGCGGGGCGGGTATCAACTTGCATGCGGGCACGAAAGGCTCGTCTCAACGAGCGTCAATTCGTGGGGTCATGCGATCCAATGCAACCGCATGCAACCCCATGCAACCGCATGCAACCCCACGCAACCCAACCACCGCTTTGGAAAAACGAACCCACGGCCTCGAAAACCGCGGCGCAAACCCCGTCGCGAGAAACAGATATACTTTGCGGCGAGCAGCACCCCACCTATAATGACTGGTCGCGGCCCCCGCGACTGCGCCGCCGTTGCCGGTCGCGCCGCCGCGGAATGGTCACCACGGTTCCGCAACCCAGGCGTTCGCGCATGAAGAGACCCCATCGTCGAAATCCGGTCGCTGTCGCGCTGTACGTCAACGCCGGCGTGCTCGTCGCGATCCTCGCGGTGCTGCTGGCGCGGGATTCGAGTCAGCCCATGCTGCCCGGCGCGTTTGGGCAGGCGCAGACCGCCGGGGCGGGGGCGGCCGGTGGGGCGGGGTTGTTTCTCATGCCCGCCCAGTTCTCCGGAAACCTCTGGGGCTGCTACATCATGGACGTCGACAAGCAGACGCTGTGCGCGTACACCGTCTCCGGCTCGCCGCCGCAGCTTCGGCTCATCGCGGCGCGCGACTTTCACTGGGATCGCGGTCTGAAGAATTACAACACCCCGACCCCGTCGCCGCAGGAAGTACAGGACCTGATCGCCAAGGAAGCCGCCAGCGGCCGCGTGACCGACCGCCCGATACCGCCGCCGACATCGCCCGAGCAACCGCCGCAATCGAAATAGCTGGTGAGACAGACAGACAGACTTGAGAGCAATGCTCAACTTCGAGGAGTTCGCACCATGATGGCCAAGATGTTCTACACGCTGGATGAGACCCGCGCCGCCCTCAGCAAGTCTGAGGAGGACATCAAGCAGCTCACCCGCGAAGGTCGCCTGCGCGAATTCCGCGACGGCCCGCGACTCATGTTCAAGGCCGACCAGGTCGAACAGCTCAAGGCGGAACTCGGCGGCGGCTCGCTCGACCAGGTTGACCTCGGCCCGTCCGATTCCGGCGCGCCGATCGGCCTGGTCGATTCGCGCGGCGCGTCCGGCTCCGCCGTTGGCATCTCCCTCAGCGACAACGACGCCAGCGGCATGGGCATGAGCGGCTCCGGCATGCACATGCAAATGAAGGACGACACCGCGCTCGCCGGCGACCTCGGTCTCTCCGGCTCCGTTGGCGGCATGCCGTCGCCGTCGCGCGTCGGCGGGACGATGAGCGGCTCGGGACTCGGTGGAAGCCTCGGCGGTAGCGTCGCGGGAACGCGTGGCGGGATCAACGTCTTCTCCGCCGACGATTCCGTCGAAGCGGCGGACCCGTCGGCGCAGACGGCCATCACCCCGCAGGATCAGGTTAACCTCGAAGGCGTCGGCAGCGGCTCCGGCCTGCTCGATCTGACGCGCGAGTCAGACGACACGAGCCTCGGCGCCGAACTGCTCGACGAAATTGCCCCCGGCACCGGCAAGGCCGCGCGACCCGGTCGCGGACGCGCCGTCTCCGACAGCGGCATGGGCGCCCCCGGCGAAACCGGCGGCCGCGTCGTCACCCCGCCACCCGTCTACGTCGAAGCCGCCGACCCCCTCGCGCCGGCCTTGGGCGGCGCCGCCCTGGCCGCGTCGGTCTTCGTCGTCCTCGGCGGCTTGATTCTCACCTGCGCCACGATGGGCACCCGCCCCGCGCTGATCGACACCATCGCCGGCGCCCCCGGCGACAACCGCAGCATCTGGATCATCTTCGGCATCGGCGCGGGGTTGGCCGTGCTGTTCGGGTTGGGGGGATTGCTGGTGGGGAAGAGACGGTAGATGGACGAGTACGTCATTGACGACTGAATCATTGACGATTGGAAGAGGCTTCTTTCAATCGTCAATGATTCACTGATTCAAATCGTCAATCGTCTTCAACGCTCCATCTCTCCACGTCAGCGCGACCTTCCCCTGGCGCGTCATCAGATCGAGCAGCGGCTCGCCCAGCGCCGCGCGCCGCCAGCCTTTTAAAATCCCGCTTTCCTTCGGCTCGCGACCATGGTTCACGTGGCGCACAAACTCGCCGACTTCCTGCCGGCTTGTCACCAGTGCCGGGTCAATCGCCTGCCCGATGCAGATGCACTGGGCGGCCGCCCAGATGGCATCGGCGCGGAAGCGCTCGGTCGGCGACGGCTCGAACGTGCGCGCGAACGGGAATTTCCCCGGCGGCATCGACAGGCCACGCATCGTCGCCTCGACAATCTCGCGGCCATGCGCGGCTTCGACGGGTCGCGGCAGGCCGCGCACGCGATCCAGTCGCTCGAGCGTCTTGACCGGGTTACGCGACAGGTCGATCAGGATCTCATCCTTCAAAAACGCGCGAGGCGGGACATCGTGCGCGCGGGCGACGGCGTCGCGCCAGATGACCAACTCGCGCAGGATCGCCAGCGCGTGGGCCGACAGCGACGTCGCGCCGCGCACGCGCAGGTACGCCGTCTCCGGGTCGAACTGATAGAGCTTCGCATCGCACATCGCGTCGAACTCTTCGCGCGCCCAATCCCAGTGGCCGGTAGCGTCCAAGCGCTTGCCGATCTGGTCGCGCAGCGCGGGCAGGTAGCGCACATCGTCCGCCGCGTACCGCAGCTGCGACGCCGAGAGCGGCCGCTGGTCCCAGTGCGAAAATGTCAACGCCTTGCCGAGCTTCGCCCCGATCATCTCGCCGACGAGCTTCGCCAGCGCGACCGGATACGCCATGCCGATGAAACCGCAGGCGATCTGCGTATCGAAGACGTTCTTCGCCTCGGTGCCGAGATGCCGCACGACCGGCTCGACGTCCTGCTCGCCGGCGTGAACGATTTTCTCGACGCTGGGATCGGCGATGAGCTCCCAGAACGGGCGCAATTCGATGTCCGCCAGCGGATCGATCAGCGCGACGCGGCTCGTGGTCGCGACTTGGACGAGGCAGAGCTTGGGGATGTACGTGAGCTCGCCGATGAACTCACTGTCGTACGCAAAGCTGCCGGCGTCGCGCAGATGCGCGAGCAACTCGTGCATGCCGTCCTGCGTGGTGATCAGCGCGGCGTCGTGCTGCGGGACCAGCGGCTGCTTCGGGATCGCCTCATGCGACGGGCGACCGCCGCCCGCGCCGCCGTTGCCGTGGTTCTCGGCTTCTTCGTCGTGTGCGTCGGCGTGCTGCTTGGCGCGATGCTGCGATCGCGCGAAGCGGGCACGCTTGACGTTGGCGTTCAGGTCCTGCTGCGGATGCTTCTGCTGCTGTTGCTGCTGATCCTGCGGCTGATGTTTGTCGTCATCCATGGACGTGCAACGCTCCTGCGTGTGATGCGGCTGACATGCGTGCGGCAGACGTTAACCGAGCCGCGCCGCACCGCAAGGGATGCAAGCGGCGTGAGGCGCGGCGACGCCGCGATCGCGATGTGTCCGCTTCGCGCATCTTTCGGCGATGTCAAAACTTCCGAAAAGCCTGACGCACTCCGAGCCAAATCGACGCCGAAATGCGGATTCAGCCACGTGAGAGCCTTTCAAATCCGACCGCTTTCCGATGGTACAACCATTGCACCTGACGTTTTCCATGCACGGAGGACCGAGCACAAATCGGCACCAGAGCCACTCCCAGCAACACCAGCAGCAGTGCGCTCAGCAGCACGAAGCGAGCGCGGCTGCGGCTGCGGCGGCGGCCGCGGCGGCGAACCGGTTCGCCGTCCTCATCGTCGAGGACGAACGCGTCTCGCGCAATGCGCTGCGCAAGCTGCTCGCAGCCAGCGGCTATCACTCGGCGGCGTACGAGTGCGCCGAAGACGCGCTGCGCGAGATGGCGGCGGACGACATGCCGCCCGTCGCGTTGATCGACGTCGACCTCCCGGGCATGAGCGGGCTGGACTTCGCGACACGCCTGGAAAAGATGCGGCCCGACATGGTCAAAGTGCTCATCACCGCCGCCAGCGGGGACCGCATCGACAACTTCCGCAAGAATCACGAAGTCCATTACATTCGCAAACCGCTCGATTTTCCGCGGTTGTTGCGCCTGTTGGCCGACCCGCCCGCACGGCCGCGTTCGGACTGCTGAAGTCCCGCCCGTCGACAGCCGAAAATTCACGTGACAAGGGATTGCGGATAGCTACCATGATGCCCCGCATTTCCGCGTCCGCGCGGCCGCCGAGGGCCGCGTCGTCGTCGCAGCAGATTTGGTGGGGGCCGCCGGTCAGACCGGCGCGCGGGAAGGAAGGTTCGAGAGATTATGAAGCTCACCTACGCCGTCGACCGCCTCTTCGACACTGGTTGGACCCCAAGCAATCAGACCGATCTCGACCGGCTGCCCGACGGACGCCGTTTTCCCTCGGTTTTGGCCGTCCAACGCGAGTTTGCCCGCGCCGGGCTCGAGCTTTCGATCAAGCACAACCTGGTCTTCAACTGCTATCGCAGCACGTGGGGACCGGCCGGCCAGCCCTTGGATCCCGCCCACGCCGCCGACGAGCGCCACGGCACGGTCATCGGGGCTTGCGAGCGGGAGGCAGCCGTTTATGCCCTCGCTCAGCTCCGCGAAGCCCAAGCCGAGCATCTGCTCACCGCTGTCTAGCCGCTTCCCGCATCTTGCGCTCAATCCCGCAGCCTTACCCATCATTCCTCAGCCGGATAAGGAAGATCGCCCTTCGCTTGTTTCTGGTTAATGAGAGAATTGTAATTAGCTTTTCTCGGGCTAGAATCGACCTCGTCCGGCAGAGGTCGTTCGAAGCCTCCGCAGTACTCCTCCCCGCGATACGGAAGTAGGGACGAGCATCGTTGACGTCGCAGTCGGTTTGCTTCGCAGGAGTTAGTAAAGATTTCAGTCCCCAGGTTCGCGCGCTTACTCATTTTTCCGCGGGACCATGGCTGAGACGCGAGAATCTGCGATCGAGAATGTCATCGGGCTCTGGCCCGAGAGTTTCTGCCGCGAAAGGGAAGTTAGACATGCCGCCAGTCTCAACTGGTGCGACGGCCCCCATGCATGCCGCGCATGCGCCACCGCCGCCGCCGCAGGAAAGCATTCCGAATGCAGACCCCGCGGAGCGCGCGCTCCGCGCGCTGTTTCATTCCCTTCAACGGCAGTCCGAGCCGGTTCCGTATTGGATCATCGACGGCTTTGGCGATGGCGTGTTCGATCCCGTGGACATCGACGTACTGGTGCCGCGCCGCGCGCTGCCGGATCAAATCATCGAGACCATTCATCGCTCAAATGGCCAGTTGGGCGCGACGCTCATCAGCTGGGATCGCGATCACCAGTTCGTGCTCGCCTGTAAACCCGAAGCCCGCGCGATCGGCGCATCGCCGAAGCCCAAATTCCTGCGCGTGCACCTTCGTCCCGACTATCGCCGCGTCGGCCGGTATTTTTACGACGGTGACGCCGTCTTGGCCGCGCAGCCCCCACGCGCAAGCAGTGACGATGCCGAACAATTCGCCACGCCGATCTCACCGCCCGAGTTCGGCTGTTACCTCATCGAAAAGATCGCCAAGAGTTGCCTGCGGCCGATTCACGAGCGCGTGCTGAGCGACGCCTTCAGCAAAGATCCGGACGGATGCACGGCGGAGATCCAACGGTTCTGGTCGCCGGCGAGCGCATCGTTGATCGCGTCGGCGGCGAAGTCCGGCAACTGGGAAGTCCTCCGTCGCGCGCAATCTGACCTGCGTCGCGAGCTCCGTCGCGGCGCATTCTTTCGCCGTCCGATGTGGACGATCGGCTACCGTCTTTCCAAGGTCGTTCGTCGCATCGTCGAGTTCATTCGTCCGTCGAGCGGGCTGCACGTAGTGATGCTCGGGCCGGACGGCGTGGGGAAGAGCACCGTCGTCGAAGTGCTGCAACGCGACCTCGCGCCGGCGTTCTGTGGGATTGAATACGGCACCTTCGCGCCTGCGCTACTGCCGCACAAGCCGAACCCGGATGGCGGCGGTCAGCCGCACGGCAAGCCGCCGCGATCGCTGCCGGCGTCGATCATCAAGGCGATCTGGTGGATCATCTACTACTCGGTCGGCTACCACTTCACCATCCGCCCGGTTGTCGCGCGCGGCGGGCTGGCGCTGAACCATCGCTACTGCGTCGACGCGATCGTTGACAGCCGGCGGTATCGCTACAAAGGTCCGCGCTGGCTGCTGACGCTGGCGTGGCGACTGGCGCGCAAGCCCGACCTGGTTTTCCTGCTCGATGCGCCGCCGGAAGTCGTGCAGGCGCGCAAGAAGGAAGTCGCCTTCGAAGAAACCGTCCGCCAGCGCGACGCGTATCGCAAACTCGTCGAGGCGATGCCCAACGGGCACATCATCGACTCGACGCAGCCGGTCGCCGACGTCGTCGCGGACGTGGAACGCGTGATCTTCCAGTTCATGGCCGATCGCACAGCGCGGCGGCTGGGTTTGGAAAAGGCGGCCACGGCGCCCGCGCAGTCGCTGACGCGCGAGCCCGCCATCGACGTCACCGCCGCGGCCGCCACGCCCAATGAGTCGGCGGAAGAAGAACCTCACGTTCGGATCGCCTCCTGATCACAACCCCAACCATGGCCGCCGTCGCCACCCCTGACATTCCCGCCTCGCCACCGGTTCGCGCCGGCGACGAACTCGGCGGCCGCGCCCGCGCCGCGATCGTGTTCACGCCGCTCGCGATCATCATCGCGTGCGTCGCCGTATGCATCCCGCCGGCGTCCCGCCAGTTCTACGAGCGATTCACCTCGGAGAACGGGCCGATCGAGATGGTGACGTTCGTCCTTGCGCTGGTCGCCGCCGTGATGGGCGTTCGTCACGCCATCGCGCTCTTCCGGCGTCGCGAGCGCTTCGCTGCCTGCTTCTACATCGTGTTCGCGCTCGGGATGTTCTTCATCGGGATGGAAGAGATCTCGTGGGGTCAACAACTCTTCGGCTGGAAGACGCCGGAGAATTGGAACCAGGCCAACGCGCAAGGTGAAACGACGCTGCACAACCTCGGCCCGTTCCAGGGGCACAATGACATCCTTCGCTTCGCGTTCGGCTTCGGCGGATTGATCGGCGTCCTCATCGCGCCGCTCCTACCGCGCCTGCGCGTGCTCTTTCCGAGCCGCGTACTTGTGATGTGGTTCCTCATCATTGCCGGCATCAGCGCGGCGCAGATGTACTGCGACGCCGTCCCCAACGGCCCGCTCGTCGGCCCGATCAACAAGGTCGGCGACCGACTGGCGGAGGTGGTCGAGCTACTGATCACCATCGCGGCGGTGCTGTACCTGTGGCTGAATGCGCGGCGACTGAGCAAGTCGACCGCTTGAGGACAGCGTCGCGCCGCCGTTGCCGGGGGCTCGCGGCCGCGCGCGCGATCAAGGCGGCGGCGGATCGCTCCGCCAGCTTCCCGGGTCCGCTCCCATCTTCTCCCCCAGATCAGCCAGATTGTTCATGACTTCCTTGACGAACACGCCCGGCTTGGGCGGATGCCAATCGTTGGGGACGGCGACGATGCGGACCTCCATATCGGCGCCGCGCTTGAGGCGGGAGATCTCCGCCATCGCGTGAAGGTGCCGCATCGATGTCACGGTCGCCGACCGCGTGCCCATCTCCAGGCTGCGCGCCACCACCGCCGTCCACGTCGGCGCGGTGACCTGCGGCAGCGGTCGCAACTGGTTGTTGAAGATGACCCAGTAGCGGATCTTGGGCATCGGCAGATCGGGATAGTTCTTCTTCCACTGCGCGGGCAGGCTCTGGTCCTCGCGCACGCGTCCGCCGTAAATGATGTTGCCGGTTACGCCGCCGTCGACGTACATCTCTCCGTCGATCATGCGGAACGGGAACGCAGCGGGGATGCCGGAGGAGGCGAGCATGATCTTTTGAATGCGATCGATGTCGTTGTTTGCGACCGCCCGCTGCGCTTCGGCGCCGACGTCCCACACGCGCATCGTGCCGTCATCGACGTTGGTGGTGTTCATCACGAGCACGCGGCCGGTCGCGGCCTCGTCGGCGATGCGGTGGATGGTGGCGGCGTCGGCGCTCTTGCGCAACTCGCGCTCCAGGCCCGGGATTTCCGCGAACGAAATGTTGTTCGGCAGGAAATAAAGCGGCCAGCGCTGCTTCACCCAGTCCTTCTTCGGGTTGCGATAGAGGTGCACGACGCGCTCAATCGACTCATCGTCACCGAGGAACGCGAAGGGCGCGATGAGCGCGCCGGTGCTCACGCCGGTGACCACGTCGAATTTCGGTCGCGCCATCGGACCGTCGGGCACGCGCCCCCATCCCTTGAGAAACCCCGCGCCAAACGCGCCCCAGTCTCCGCCGCCGGAGATGACCAGAATGTCTATGGTCGTCACCGTCGGCTGCGTTGTTGTCGCCGGGTGCGTGCTGGCACGGGTGGCGACTTGCTGGTCGTACCTCGTCTTCGCGCGCGTCAGGAGGCGCTGAATCAAGGCTTGACTATCCTGTTGGACCCGTTGGTCCGCGCGCTCGCGCATGGCGAGCAGCTGTTCCTCGCTCTTCGCTGGCCGCTTGTGCGCGCAGCCGCCGCCGCCGACGACGACGACCACGAGCAGGACCGCGGCGATGCGTGATCGCCCGTCGAGATGAGACAGAGGCATCGGACGCCCCGGCTGGAGTTGCCGTTCAGTCTATCGAAGGCGCGCGAGGCTGAAAACAAAAAGCCCGCGCGACGCAGTCGCGCGGGCCTTGGACGGATTCAAATCCCCAGCTTACGCCGTCGCTTCCGCCGGCTGTTCGAGGAGCGAGCTCCACTTCTTCGCCGTGCGGTTCTTCCACGCGCCCTTGTGGTAGCAGTAGCCGACGATGAGCGGGACGGCCAGCGTCGCTTCGCTGAAGACCATCTGCTCATACACGGTGTCGACCTTGCCCCAGCTCGAAGCTTCCTTCAGCGTCGAGCTGCTGAGCGCGCCGTCGCGGACGTCGGCGACGGTCACCTGCACGGCGTACTTGTGCATCGGCGCGTCCTGACCGAGCACTTCGGCGCAGACGACGATGTCCTGCGTGAAGTTTTTCGGCACGCCGCCGCCGATCATGAACAGGCCGGTGTCCTTGGACTTCATCTTGAGCTGCGTGAGCTCGTAAAAATCCTTCCCGCCGTCCCAGGTCATGCGCGGGCGATCGCCTCGCGCCGCCGCGTGCGCCACCAAGCCGAAGCCGGCCGAGCAGTCGTTGAACGCGGGCGCGAAGATCGGGACGTCGCGCTTGTACGCCTCGTAGATGATGCTGTCGTCACACTTCGGTCCGCCAGTTCGCTCAAGGTACGCGCCGAACTCGCGGAAGAGCTCGCGCGAGCTGTAGGCGCGCGGCTCGAGCTCGTCGAAGATTTTCCCCGTCGTCTCATCGCAGACGCGAAGCTCTTCCTCGTCGATCAGCGTGTCGTAAATGCGATCCAGCGCGTGCTCGCGGAGCTCGCCGTCGTACAGGCCGCTCTTGAGCTCTTCGCCGGCGATGTAATGCTTGAAGCCGAGGGCTTCGAAGAAGTCCTGATCGACCATGTTTGCGCCAGTGCTGACGATGGCGTCGACCATGTTGTTGCGGATCATGTCGACGATGACTTTCTTCAGGCCGGCGCTGATCATCGACCCGGCCAGCGTGAGGATCACGCCGCACTCGCGGTCGCGGAGCATGCGCTCATAGATGTCGGCGGCGCGTGCGAGATCGCGGCTGCTGAAGGCCATGGTGCGCATCGCGTCGACGATGGGGACGATGCCCGGCTGCTTTGTGACGTCGATGTGCTCGATCGTGCCAGCCTGGAGAAATTTCTGTTTGTCCGACTTCGCGGTCGCTTTCAGCGGAGTCGTATTGAGCTTCGATTCGTTGTTCGCCACAGCGCACCTCCTTCGGGGTGTTCGAGTATCCGGCGAAAGATCGTAACGCAAAAAAGCCACCGCGGCTCGCTACGGAGTGTCGGAACATTTTCCGACGTATCCGCCATTGCGAGCCGTGGTGGCTTTTTTCCCGGACGAGCGATTGTCATGTGTGATACGAAAGATTCAAGGTTGCGTTCGCCGCGCAACGGAAAAATTTTCTGTACCCGCAACGCGACGCGCCGCGTGAAATTTCCGCGCCGGTTCGCTCTTCGTTCGTGCGGCAAAATGCATGGTTGAATCGGTGAACTCCGACAGTACAGTACCTCGCCGGGAATGGAGAGCGGCACGAAGAATCGGGTGCGGCTGTGGCTTCGCAGCGAGCGAGCCTTCGGCCTGAACGCGGTGCCGCTTCCCCGCAAGACACAACTCGACCGCATCGGTGGAATCGCGACGCCGAGACATCCGGTTCAGACGGATGCGACGACAGAGCGAGATGCGGACGAGCGAACGATCGACAGACAAGCGCAGAACGTGCCGCCTCGTGAGTTGTACGCGGGCGTTGCCGCGCCGACCGAGATGGCGCCGCGCGGCGGGCTGATCGCGCCGCCGGCAACAGAGGCGTTTGTCGCGCCGCTGCTGTCGCGCGACGACAAGGTGAAGCGCCTCGCCGCGCTAGATGAGAAAGAAGTCCGCGGCTGCACACGTTGCCGGCTGTGCGAGGGCAGAAAAAACACTGTCTTCGGCGAAGGCGATGCCGATGCCAAGATTTTCTTCATCGGCGAGGGCCCCGGCGAGAACGAAGACCTCCAGGGCCGCCCATTCGTCGGCCGTGCTGGTGAGATGCTGAATAAGTGGATCGCAGCGATGGGTTTGCGGCGCGATCAGGTGTACATCGCGAACATCGTGAAGTGTCGGCCGCCCAACAATCGCGTGCCGATGCCGGACGAAGTCGCGACGTGCACGCCGTACCTGGAACGACAACTCGAGATCATCCGCCCGCGGGTGATTGTGACGCTTGGTCTGCCGTCGCTGAAGTACATGACGGGCGACCCGAAATTGACGATGGGCCGATCACGCGGGCATTGGCGCGAGTGGCGCGGCATCAAAATGATGCCGACCTTCCACCCGGCCTTTGTTTTGCGATCGCCAACTGCCGAAGTACGCGGTGCGGTCTGGAACGATCTGAAACTCGTGCTCGCGGAACTCGGCATGCCGGTTCCGCAAAAGAAAACAGAATAGAGGATTGTCCGCCTGCTCAGGATGAGCAAGCGGCGGCGCCAGGGAAGGCGATCACTGAACAGTAAGCGCCATTCCACAGGTCAGCCGATGAACACTTACATGTCACGGATGTCGACGTCTCCGTCGTTAGGACGATTTGAAAAACCTCTCCCGTTCGCGCCAATCTCACACACTGTTGACGGTCGGAAAACATTTTTGCCGCCTTGGAATTTTCCGTTAGCCTCCGCGCTTTCTGGGTGCATATTTCCCGGCGGATGAGGGGAAGAAAATGTCCTCGCCCGCACGGCTTCACGTTACCCGCAGTTGATGTAGATGTTGAGCCGTCGCCGTCGTCATGACGATTGCCTTGCCGTCGTCGTCGTTGTGACGTGTTGATTCACATTGCCGTCAGTTCCGTTAAGACCCGACAACTCGCCATGATTACGACCCACTCGCCCGCAGCGCGCGAGGGCGGGGCCGCCACCAAATCGGTGCCGGCTTCCGCCGCGACGCGCCGCGCCAACACCGTCATGGATGCCGTGCTCGATCCAACTACCTGGCAACGGATCCTGCAGAATGTGCGGCACAATCACCCGAGCCTCAATCGAGTCTGGTTCGACCAGATGGTGCCGCGGCAGCTGACCGGCGGCGTCATCCAGGTCACCGTCTCGACGCCGGCCCAGCTCAACTTCTGCCAGAGCCAGTGCCAACAGCCGTTCACCGCGGCGGCGCAGGCGATCACCGGCAGATTGATCGCGGTGAGCTTTCATTGCGATCAGTTGCAGCGTGGCGGCGTGTTCAACGAGGGCGATCAGCCGCTCCCGCTGAATCCGGACTACGCGTTCGAAAACTTCGTGACCGGCCCATGCAATCGTTTGCCGCACGCCGCGAGCGTCGCGGTCAGCGAGCAGCCGGGCAAGGCGTACAACCCGCTGTTCATTCACGGCGGTGTCGGTCTCGGCAAGACCCACTTGCTCCAAGCCGTCTGCCAGACCGTGCTGGAGCGCACGCCGGACGCGCGCATTCTCTATCTGTCGTGCGACAGCTTCATCAACCAGTTCATGAGCGCGGTCGAGACCGGCGACATGAACCAGTTCCGTTACCGGTATCGCAACGTCGATGTGCTCGTGATCGACGACATCCACTTCCTGCGCGGCCGGGAGCGAACGCAGGAAGAATTCTTTCACACGTTCAATACGCTCTACCAGAGCCAGAAGCAGATCATCCTGTCCGCCGACGCGGCGCCGAGCGAGATTCCCGAGCTGGAAGACCGGCTCGTCAGCCGCTTCAACTGGGGCCTGGTCGCGCGGATCGAAAAGCCGTGCTACGAGACGCGCGTCGCGATCCTTCAGAAGAAGGCGCGCATGCGCGGCCTGACGCTGCCGGAAGACGTCGTCTGCTACGTCGCCGCGAAAGTGGAGAACAACACGCGCGAGCTCGAAGGCGCCATCACGAAAATCCAGGGTATGAGCCTGCTCAGCAACGGCGTGATCGATCTCGACCTGGCCAAATCCGCGCTAGGCGAGTCGGCGACGCCGGAGCAGAAGCGCGTCACCATCCAGCAGATCTTCGACGCCGTCACGAAGTACTACAACGTCCGCTTGAGCGACCTGCAGTCGAAAAAGCGACACAAGAGCATCGCCTTCCCGCGTCAGGTCTGCATGTTCCTCGCGCGCAAGCACACGCGCTACAGTCTGGAAGAAATCGGCGGCTACTTCGGCGGGCGGGATCACACGACCGTGCTCCACGCAGTGCGAACGGTCGACCGGGACTGCAAGGAAGACTCGGAAATCAACCGGCAGATCCAGCACATCGACGGGCAGGTCACCGGGACGTAACGGCGGCGCAGCGGTAAGATCGCCGGCCTGATGGTCACCGCCGCCGCCGCCGCTGCGAAAGATGATGCCGAACGCCGCGCCGCCTTCGCGGCAGCGTGGGAGATGTGCCGGCGGGACGGCGGCGGCAGCGGCGGCGCGTACCTGGCGTCGTTCTTCCTCCCACGTGCGAAACGGGATGGCGTCTACGCCGTGTGGGCGTTCGCGCGGCTGGTGCAGCGGGCGGTCGCGGCGGAGGGCGGGTGCGGCGATGCATGCTCGGGGGCCGGCACGATTACGCCGCTTCTCAAATCGCGCATCGACGCGATGTATGACTCGCCGCACCAGCTTCCCTTGCCGCAATTTCGGGATGAATCGCAGTGGGTACTGATCGCCGTCGCCGAGACGATGCGGCGGTTCGACATCCCGCGAAAACTCTGGCAGGACTTGATCGACGGCCTGGTCGCATTCGGCGGCACGCAGCGGATCGCGACGTGGCGATCGCTCGATTCCCATTTGGCGGCGACGGGCGGCAACGTCGGCCGGATCGTTTCGGCGGTGCTCGGGGCGTCGCACAGCGAGGCGGGGAATTTCGCGGCGGCGATCGGGCGGGCGATGCGGCTCGTCTCACTCCTGCGCGATCTGAAACGAGACGCGGCGAACGATCGGCTCCTCCTGCCGCTTGAAGACCTTGCGCGCTTCCGCTACAGCGAACGCGAGATGCGCGCGAACACGATCAACGACAATTTCCGCTCGCTCATCCGCCATCAGATTGGCCGCGCTCGCGAGCTGTTCGGCGAAGGCGTCGCCGGGACGTGCTGGCTGGATGGGGATGGTTCGCGGATGGCGGCGGCGGCGCTGGTGTCGCTGCAACTGGCGCAACTCGATGCGATGGAGCGGGAGCCGGAGTTGATCTTTCGAGACGAGGCTGAGCGAAGGCGTCCGTCGCTCGCGGCGCAGCTTCGACAACTGCCGCGGGCGTGGCGGATTGCGAAACGGCAGGCGGCGGATCCGTTGCCGAAGTTGAGCTGATCCGCCACAGTGTGCCTCACATGCCGACGCTTCCGCTGATGACCGCCACGCCGCACGCCGACGCCTCTCGCAAGATCACCGCGCCCGGCGGGTACGAGTCGTGGCGATTCGACGCTTCGAGCGATGACGGCAAGCTCCATCTTGTCGCCGCGCTGCACGTCGGTCACCCGTTCGATCCGCATTACCTGCGGCGATACCGGAGGTATCGACGCGTTCCCACGAAAAAGCCGCCGCCCGTACCGGCGGAGTACTGTGCCGTCACGTTCGCGCTGCTCGAGAAGGGCAGGCCGGCGCTGCGATTCGTGACGGCGGCGCGGGCGACGGTGGATGACTTCAACGCCGCCGATGACGGCAGCAGCGTGCGGCTGGGCGCGAGTCACATGAACCGCGGAGCTGACGGCGTGCTGCGGCTGCACCTGCGCGGCACGTATCACGATCGCACGATTGCGGTGAACCTGTCGTTTCGTCCGCAAGTCGATGCGAATTGCGAGATCGATCTCGCGCGCGCGTCCACTGCTGCCGCGGCGGGTGAACACCGATGGGTCGTCGTCGATCCGCTGTGCGACGTCGACGGCGAAATCAGTCTCTTCGCCGCCGAATCCGGCGGGCCGCCGCGCGTGACGCCGTTCGCCGGTGTCGGGTGTCACGATCACCGCTTCGGCACGCGGCCGATGGGCGAACTGAGCGACCGCTGGCTCAGCGGCCGCGCCGTGTTCGAGGATCGCGCGATCCTGTTCCACCAGGTGGGCGAGGCGTCGTTCGTTTGCGACTCGGTGATCAACCAGCCGCCGCCCTCGCCGCCGCCGCGCGTGACCAACGATGCGCTGAAGATCACCGGCAGCGCGACGAGTCGCTGGGGGATCGGTTATCCCGAATCGATCGAGCTACCCTGTTCCGGCGGCGTGCGTCTGCTGCGGCCGCGCGTGGTGTGGTCGTCGTTCGCGACCGTCACGATCGCTTACGACGCGGTCGGGGAGACGGAAACGGGGCGGGCGCTCGTGCAGGTTGTCAAGCCACGACGGCTGCGGTGGGCGCCGCGGTAGACACGTCGCCGATCATTCACCCGACGGAGCAGTGGTCGGGCGTGTGGTCGTCGATGTCGTCGTCGTCGTCGTTGCATGATCCATCGCGCGAAGGCGGAACACGCGGCCGGTGCCGGGGCGGACTTTTTCGCGGCCGTCATCGCGCACCGTGAGCTGCCCGTAGTCGACAATGTAAAGCGATCCGTCCGGCGCGAACTTCGCCGCGACGGGGCGCTCGAGCAATCCCTCGCCGGCGGGGAGCATGCTCGCGGGCAAGTCCTTGGCGTTGCGGATGAAGTCCACGACCTCGCGCGTGCCCGGATCGACGCGCACCACCTTGAACCCGACGCGCTCAAGGAGCTTTCGCCCGCTGGTCGCGAACGGATGGCGGTCGCCGCTGAGCGGAATGATCGCGTGACCGCTGTACTCGCGCAGCGGGCCGCGATCGGGCACGAAATCGAATCGCTCGGCGCCGCTGAGCGATGGAAACGTCGCCGCGAGCAGCGATCGCGCCGGCTCGATCAGGCCTTGTCCCTGGTTGCTGGCGCTGCGGTCGATGAGGAACGAGATTTCATCGTAGCCGCTTCGGACCAGCAGCGGGCGCATGTCGCCGGTGAGTTGAAAGCGCTGATCGGTGATGGGCTGAAGATCGGTGCTGAAATCGGGGAAGCCGTACCACGTGCTTTGCGTGACGCGGAGCAGCGCGTCCGGGTCGTCCTTGATCGGTCGCGTGCCGCGCAGTTCCATGCCGCCGGCCGTCATGTAAAGCGTGTTGAAGGCGGTGAGCGCGAGTCCGCGCGGCGCGTGGACGCCGTGCGCTTCGACGCGCAGCCCGCCGCCGCTCGCATCGCACGAGTAGATCGCCGCGGTGGGGAACTCATTCCCGTGAATGCGCGTCTGGCTGCTGACGTTGAACGGCTGGAACGGGGCGGTAACGGCGATCTCCGGCCCGCCGAAGAGGCCGGCGTCGGGGTTCTTGCTCTTGAAGTGATAGCCGTTGAGCTTGAGGTCGACGTAAGAGCGATCGGAGAAGTCGGGGTACTGCTTGACCCACTGCCAGTTGTCCATGCCGACGACGCCGCTGTTTGTCGCGCTGCCAACGCCGAACCAGAGTCGGCCGTTGGAGCGCAGGACGAGGTCGCTCATCTGGTTGTCGCCGCGCGCGGGAAGATTGGCGACGACGGTCGAGTGGTTGCCGTCATAGTCGAACGCTGTGACCACGCCCATGCCGTCTTTGTCGCGGTGCGAGACGTAGACCTTGCCGTTGGCGACGGCGATCCCGCCGATCTTGCCGTAGATGCGGAAGCCGACCTTGATCACGTCAAAGGGAAAGACGATCGTGCGTTTGACCGGGTAGATGGAGAAGTTCGTGCCGTTGGGACGGTACGCGGTGATGCGTGGGTCGCGGCCGTCGGCGCCGCTCTCGGCGACGATCACGTTCCCCTGTTCATCGACGTCACAATCCACCGGCGCGGTCAGCCCGCGGACAACTTCTTCCAGCACGACGCCGCCCGGATAGTCCACCAGCCGGCGGTCGATCGGCTTTCGCGCGCCGGGTTCGACGAACGCCGCGCGATGCGTGCATCCGGGCGCGGCCAGCAGCAGCAGAAGCATCATCGCCGTCAGCGCGACGCCGAGAGGTCGGGGGAAACGGAGGCGGTTCTGGGACATTGGACAATATGAATAGCCGATGCCGCGGAGGTTGTCACATGCTGGCGCGTGGGCGAACGGGCGGGAAGAAACTCATGCGCTGACGCAATCGAGCATGCGGCCGTAAACTCGGCCAAAGGGTTCCTCCGATCATGCTTATGACTGTGCTCCACATCCTTCTCGTGGTGGCCGCCCTCTGGCTGATCAGCGGGACGCTGCTGAACTTCAGCAAGCACCCGCACTGGTACATCCGGCTGTGGGATTTCGGGCGAACGTACGTGGCGGCGTTTGCGATCGTCACGCTGGTGCCGTACGCGGTTTTCTTCCGGCGGAATGCGTTTGATTGGCTCATGCTTGCGGGGCTGCTGTTCGTGATCGCCCGGCAGCTCTACATGATCTTCCCGTACACGCCGCTCGCGCCCAATAGGGTGAAACGCTCGGACACGCCGCCCGGCGATGAATCGTTTCGGCTGTTGATGTCGAACGTGCTGATGGAGAACACGCGGCATGACTTGTGGCTCAAGGTGGTGCGTGAATCGGACCCGGACGTGATCGTGGCGGTTGAAATCGACGGGAAATGGGACGCGGCGATCCGGGGGCTGGAGCGCGATTATCCGCATGTCGTGCGGCAGGTGCAGGACAATCATTACGGCATGGTGATGTACTCGCGGCTGCGGATCGAGCGCTCGGAAGTGCGGTTCCTGGTGCAGGATGATGTTCCGTCGATCCACGCGACGCTGCGGCTGAAGAATGACCAGCACGTCTGCATCCACGCGCTTCATCCGCGTCCGCCGGAGCCGATGAACGACCAGGATTCGGCGCCGCGCGATGCGGAGCTGATCCTGATGGGCAAGGCGATCGACAAGCACCAGCGCGAAGATCCGACGATCGTCTGCGGCGATCTGAATGATGTGGCTTGGTCGTTTACGACTCAGCTTTTCCTGCGGCTGAGCAAGCTGCTCGATCCGCGCATGGGACGCGGGATGTACAACAGTTTTAAGGCCGATAGCCGGATCTGGCGATTCCCGCTGGATCACGTGTTTCATTCCGATGAGTTCAAGCTGGTCGATCTGCGCGTGTGCGATTACGTCGGGTCGGATCATTTTCCCGTGCTGATCGAGTTGAGCTGTCAGCGGGAGGCGGCGCGCGCGACGCAGCCTGAGCCGCAGGAGAAGGCGGGGGATCGCGAAGAGGCGGGCGAGATCCTCGAGCAGCAGGCGACGCGTGACTGAGCCGGCGGTCGAGCCTGACGCGCGAACGATTTCAGAGGCGGCGGTTCCGCCGAAAGAACGACCGACGGCGGGGCAGAAGCTCGCGGCGTACGCGGTTCACGTCTTTACGGCGAGCGGCGTCGTGTTTGCGCTTCTCGCTGCCGCGGAAGTGGCGTCGGCGTCGCCGCGGCCGAAGCTCGTGTTCCTGTACCTGGCGATTCAGGTTCTCATCGACGCGCTCGACGGCCCGATGGCGCGGGCGGTTCACATCAAAATCCGCGCGCCGCGGATCGACGGGCGGACGATCGACGACATCGTCGATTATTTGACGTACACCTTCGTTCCGCTGCTGCTTGTCTGGCGGATGGGATGGCTGCCGGGCGACGGCGGCGGTGGCGGCGGCACGGCGGGGATCTGGTGGATCGCGCCGGCGATGGTCGCGTCGCTGTTCGGCTTCGCCAACACCGCTGCGAAGGATGAAGCAGGCGGGTTTTTTCTCGGGTTTCCGTCGTACTGGAACATCATCGCGTTCTATTGCGGCATCTGGCACGCCATGGCGGGGCCGTGGCCGGGGGCGATCGTCGTGGTCGCGCTGACGATCCTGACGGTGCTGCCCGTGCGCTTCATCTATCCGAACCTCGCGCCGCGGCCGTGGAAAATGCCGACGATGATCGGCGCGCTGATCTGGGTCGTGCTGCTGGCGTGGCTGTGGACGGACTATACGACGCCGCCGGCGTGGTTGATGTGGGCGTCGCTGGTTTATCCGGCGTTTTACATCGCGTTGTCGGCGTGGCTGGATGTGCGGTCGCGTCAGATTTCGGCGACGACGGGTAGCTCGGGTTCAGGTTGAGCCGGTGCGGCGGTCGATGCGCGATAGGCGCGCAGCGAGTCGATCGTGTAGAGCAGCAGCGCCGCCCAGATGAACGTGAAGCCGATCAGGTTCGACTTGCCGAACGGCTCGCCGTAGGCGAAGACCGCGAGGAGGAATTGGCCGATCGGTGCGCCGTATTGCAGGAACCCAAGCGTCGTCAGGCGCAGCCGACGCGCCGCTGACGCGAACCAGAACAGCGGCAGGCGGGTCACCACGCCGCAGAGCATTAGCAGGGCGTAGTCGGGCGGCGTCAGGGCGATGTGCGACCGGGCGGCGGTGAGGGCGAGGTACGCGAGCGCAAAGGGCGTCAGCATCGCCGTTTCGATCGCGACGCCGACCAGCGGCGTTACGTGCGCGACTTTCCGTACCAGCGAGTAGCTTCCCCACGAAATGGCCATGACGATCGAGATCCACGGGAGCATCCCGCCACGGCCCCAGGTGATGATGGCGACGCCCACAACCGCCATCGCAACGCTGATCGACTGCCACCCGCGCAGCCGTTCGCTGAGCACGATGACCGCCAACGCGATGCTCACCAGCGGGACGATGAAGTATCCAAGGCTCGATTGCAACACGAGACCGCGCGACACAGCGTAGATGAAGACACCCCAGTTGCTGGCCAGGAAAATGGCGGACGCGGCGAGCATCAGCAGCGTTTTGCGGTTGCGCAGCGCCGCCCACACGTCTTGCCACTGCGGCCGAGCCATCAGTAGTACGGCGCAGAAGGCGAACGACCAGATCACGCGATGCGCCAGGACGATCAGCGACGGAATGTGCGCGACCAGCTTGAAGTAAATCGGAATCAAACCCCACCAGGCGTACGCGGCGACGCCGTACGCGAGGCCGATCTGTACATCGCGGTGCGTGGTTGAATGTGTGCTCGCCGGCATCACGGTGGGGCGACAAAATCAATTGCCGATTGACAATTGTCAATTCGCAATCGTCAATTGCGTGACATGCGAACACTTCTTGTCGCGCTTCTTGTGTTGATCATGTCGCCGTTCGCAATCGCCGCCGATGTGGGCATCGCGTTCCGCGTGAAAGCGCCGCCCTCCACGCCGGCGGACGCGAAGCTGTATCTCGCGGGCGATGCGGCGGCGCTGGGGGCGTGGAAGGAGAATGGCGTTGAGCTGAAGAAGGGAGACGATGGCATCTACGCGACGCAGGTGAAGCTGCCCGCCGACCAGGCGGTTCAATATAAGGTGACGCGCGGGTCGTGGGGAACGGTCGAGAAGACCGCCGACGGCAGCGAGATGAACAACCGCAGTTTCACGCCGACGAAGGACGCGACGGTGGAGATCGAGGTCGCGACGTGGGCGGATCAGGTGGGGCAGCCAAAACATACGCAGCGCGGCGATGTCCGCGTGCACGAAAAATTCGCGTCGAAAACGCTCGGCAACGAGCGCAAGCTTCTCGTCTGGCTGCCGCCGGGATACGAGGCGGAGAAGGAGCGGCGCTACGACGTGCTTTACATGCACGATGGGCAGAACGTGTTCGACGACTGGACGAGTTTCGCCGGCGAGTGGGGCGCGGACGAGACGGCCAAGACGCTCATCGAGCAGAAAAAAATCCGCCCGATCATCATCGTCGCGATCGAGAACAACAATCGGCGGATGGACGAGTACACGATGACCCGCGATCCCGCTCGTGGCGCCGGCGGCGACGGGGCCAAGTACGCGAAGTTCGTCGCGGAAGAAGTGAAGCCGTTTATCGACGCCACCTATCGCACAAAAAAGGCGCGGGAAAACACCGGCGTCGCCGGCTCATCGCTGGGCGCGACGATCTCCCTCGAAATCGCCCGCGCCTACCCGGAAACCTTCGGCCTGGTCGCCGCGCTCTCGCCCGCGGCGTTCTGGAACGACAGCGAGATGCTCAATCGCTTCGAAACCGACACAGCCTGGATGAAGGGGAAAAAATTCTGGATCGACATCGGCACCAACGAGGGCGACGCCGCGCAAAAGCAGGCCTTCGTCGACAGCGTCCGTCGTTTCGCGCCCATCCTGAAGACGGCAGGTCTGACCGAAGAGAAGGACTACCACCTCAAGGTGATCGACGGCGCGCAGCACAACGAAAAAGCATGGCGGGCGCGTTTTCCGGACGTCCTAATCTTCCTCTTTCCCGCGTGATGTTGCGCCGCGTAGCGGTCGGGACGAAGTCCCACCCGTATTCGTTGGTCGCGACGAAGTCGCGCGTATAATCCCAGCAATGTCCGACCTCCCGATCCGTCCGCGCCGTCTGCGGCTCAATCCGCAGCTTCGCAAGATGCTCCAGCGCGTCACGCTGAGCCGCAGCGACATCATCTGTCCGCTGTTCGTCCGCGAAGGCGCCAACATCCGCAACGAAGTCGCCTCCATGCCCGACGTGTTTCAATTGTCGGTTGATGTTGCATCGGATTGGCTGTCCAAGCGCGCGGAGGAAGGTTTCGGCGCGTACCTCGTCTTCGGCGTGATCGATCGCGACAAGAAAGACGCGATGGGATCGGCCGCGCTCGATCCGGATAACGTCGTCTGCAAACTCCTCCGCCGCGCGGGCGAACAGAAGATCCCGATGGTCGGCATCACCGACCTGTGCTTCTGCGAATACACCAGCCACGGCCACTGCGGGCCGCTGAGCGATGACAAAAGCACGGTGAAGAACGACCAGACCGTCGAGCGGTTGGTCAAGCAGGCGATCAATCACGCCAAGGCCGGCGCGGCGGTCATCGCGCCGAGCGGCATGATGGACGGCACGGTCGGCGCGCTGCGCGACGGCTTGGACGCCGCCGGGTTTCTCGATGTGTCGATCCTCTCCTACGCCGTCAAGTACGCCAGCGCCTTCTACGGCCCCTTCCGCGACGCCGCCGACAGCGCCCCGGAATTCGGCGACCGCCGCAGCTACCAGATGGACCCGGCCCGCGGGGTCGAGGAAGCGCTGCTCGAAGTGGATCTGGACATCGACCAAGGCGCCGACATGGTGATGGTCAAACCCGCCGGCCCGTACCTGGATGTGATCTCGCGCGTGCGCGAAGAGGTTGACGTTCCCGTGGTCGCGTACCAAGTCAGCGGCGAGTACGCGATGATCGAAGCGGCATCGCGAAACGGGTGGCTGGATCACGATCGCGCGATCCTGGAATCGCTGACGTCGATCAAGCGTGCCGGGGCGGACCTGATCATCACCTACTACGCCGAGCGGCTCGCCAAGCTTGTGTCGCAGTAGAATCTCCCACATCATCCTGCGGGCCGTGCTCGCCGTATCGGCTGCGGCGGCGGTCGCGCTGGTTATCTTCATCGGCCGGCCTGTCCGAGTGGCGTGAGATCGGGTACATCCCTTCGCATGCAGGGAAAATCTGTTCTGGTTGTGCTCCTCGTCCTGGGGATTGTGCCGTCACTGCCGTCCTCCGCAAACGCCACCGGCGACATCGAGCTGAAGCCCGGGCAGCCGCTGACGGCGGCGGCGATTGGGGATGCGACGAAGGTCGTGCTACGCGGCGGGACGTATTTCATGCCCGAGCCGCTCGTGCTCACACCGGCGAATTCGAAGTTGACGATGGAGGCGTATCCGGGGGAGCGGCCGATCCTGAGCGGCGGGCGGCGGATTGAGACGTGGCGCAAGGAGACGTTCAACGGCCGCGATGTCTTCGCCGCCGATGTGCCGGGCGTGAAGGAAGGGAAATGGTTCTTTCGGCAGCTTTGGATCAACGATGCGCGGGCGACGCGGGCGCGGCAGCCGAATCGGGGGTCGTATCTTCGCGTCAAGGAGTCGCCGGACGCGACGGATAACTGGGAAGTCGGGCAGGCGCGGTTTCGGTTTGATGGCAACGATGTGCCGGCGGGCGAATTCGCGCGTGGCGCGGAGGTGATCATCGGGACGCGATGGGTGGAGTCGCGGTTGCCGATCAAGGCGGTCGACGCGGAGCGGAAGCTCGTGAGCTTCACGCGGAAATCGCAGTGGCGGACGGAAGTGGGCGATCCGTATTTCCTCGAGGGCGACGGGCGGTGGCTCGATGAGCCGGGGGAATTTTTTCTCGACCGCGCGAGCGGAAAGCTCATCTACCTGCCGCGACCGGGTGAGGCGATCGACAAGCTCATTGCGATCGCGCCGTCGCCGGGCATGTCGCAACTGCTCGAGATGCGCGGAGAGGCGGGCAAGGGGAAATGCATCGAGGACGTGACGCTGCGGGGGATCACGTTCGCTCACACGGAATGGATGCATCCCGAGCCCGATCCCGCGACGGCGACGACGCAGCCGCTCAGCGGCGGTTTCGTGCAGGCGGCAGTGCCGCTCATCGCGGCCGTGCGCGGCGAAGGTCTGCGTCGCGTCACGATCGAAAACTGCACGTTCCGTAACCTTGGAACGTGGGCGCTGGAACTCGGGGCGTCAACGCAGTCCAGCAACGTACGTCGCTGCACATTTACCGACCTCGGTGGCGGCGGAATCAAGCTTGGCGCTGGCGCGATCGCCAAAGAGAAGGACGCGCAGACGTTCGGCAACACGATCGAGGACTGCACGATCTCAGATGGCGGAAAGGTGTTCATGTCGGCCGTCGGCATCTGGCTCGGGCAGGCGTTCGATAATCGCATCGCGCACAACGACATCCACGATTTTTATTACACCGGCATCTCCGCGGGCTGGACGTGGGGGTACGAAGAGTCGCTCAATCGCGGCAACATCATCGAGAAGAACCGCATCCACCATATCGGAAAGGTCCGTGCGGACGGCAATAGCGACAGCGAGGGGCCGCTGCTCGCGGACATGGGAGCGATCTATCTGCTCGGCGGGCGGCGCGGGACAGTCGTGCGCAACAACGTCATTCACGACGTCGTCGGCACGCGCGTGGCCTTCGGCATTTATCTCGACGAGGGATGCTGCGACGTGATCGTGGAAAACAACCTGGTCTACCGCGCGGTGCACGGGGCGTTTCATTTGCATTACGGGCGCGAGAACATCGTGCGCAACAACATCTTCGCCTTCAGCACCGACCCGCAGATCTACCGCTCGCGCCAGGAAGAGCACCAGGGGTTTTCCGTCGAGCGCAACATCGTCTACTGGACGAGCGGCAGCCCGCTCACGCGGTCGTCGCCGGACAAGATCACGTTCGACCGGAATCTTTACGGCGGCATCGCGGAGAAGGATTTTCGCGTCAGCGAGATGACGTGGTCGCAATGGCGCGCGGCGGGGCAGGATAAGAATTCGATCATCGCCGATCCGCTGTTCGTCGATCTGGCGAAGGACGATTTTAGGCTGAAGCCGGATTCGCCCGCAAAACAGGTCGGGTTTGTGCCGTTCGATGTGAGCGATGTGGGCCCGCGGCGTTAAGCTGTGGCGCGGGTGACACTTGCGCATAAAAAAGCCCACCCATCATGATGGGAGGGCTTCTGCGGGAAGAGTGGAGCGACGGGGAATCGAACCCCGATTTGCTGAATGCGATTCAGCCGTCATCCCGTTAGACCATCGCCCCGCTGTGCGTCGCGTGGCACGACCCTGACGGGCGGCGCCACGTTGAATTGTAAGACGATATTTTAGGGGTGACGGTTCTCAAATCAAGTTTCGCCGCAAGTGCCCCACTCCGCGTCGGGCGCGTTGCGAAGCACGGACATTTTCAGCCCGCGCAATCGAAGTATTTTGTGCAACGTCTTTGCACTTCGCGCGCGTTCGCGCCATCGCGCCCAGGATTTTCCCACGCGCCTTTGCCGATTAAGAATTGATTAATTCGCCTCTTACCATTGCGCGCAATAGGCGTTGGAGCGCAACGCGTGCAGACTCGTAAATATACTAGACTTTGACCACTCTTTTGCTCCGCACCTATAGTCGCGTTCAGCAGCAACTTGTTGCGCACAACACAGGGAGATGGAGCGATGGTCAAACGCGTTGCGGGGGCGAGTGATGAGGAGCTCGAGCAGTTGGCGGCACTCTTCCGCCTGCTCTCGGATCGCACACGACTCAACCTGCTCATGCTGCTCGCCGACGGCGAACGCAACGTGACGAGCTTGTGCGAGGCGCTCAAACTTCCCCAGCCAACGGTCAGCCATCACCTTGGCTTGCTCCGCATGAGCAACGTGATCGGCAATCGGCGGGACGGGAAGCAGGTCTTTTATTCACTCAACGGGCGAGTCGGCGTCGATGACGACGGCGCGCTCGACATCGGCACGCACGCGTTCAGCGTGCGCATCGCCGCGCCGATGAATAAGACGGCGTCGGCGGCGTCCGTCGCCGGCGCGCATCACGCCAACGCGTGACAGCAGCAGCAGCACAACAGTGCAGCCCCGCGCCTGCCGTTGCACGAGTAAACGTTATCCCGCTAATCCTGTGCGCGAAAGTGCCGGCCGGTGACGTGGATGAACACGTCCTCGAGCGTCGGCTTCCCCACTGATATGGAATCGACCATCCCCGGCAGCGCTTCGATCAGCGCGGGGACGAACTCGTGCCCGCGCGGACGCTCCAGGCGGATGGTCGAATCATCGCCGGCGGCGCCGACGTCGAGGCCGAACTTTTCCTGGAGAATGGCACGAACCGCCGCGGCCGTGGCGCCGGCCGTCTTCAGCGTGATCACGTCGCCGCCCACGCGCTCCTTCAGCGCGGCCGGCGTGTCGAAGGCGACCAGTCTCCCTTCATCCATGATCGCGACGCGATCGCAGCGGTCGGCTTCGTCCATCAGGTGCGTCGTCAGCAGCACGGTCACGCCGTCGCTGCGGCGCACCTCGCTGAGGTAATTCCACACCTCGCCGCGCGCGATCGGATCGAGGCCGGTGCTCGGCTCGTCCAGCAGCATCAATTGCGGACGGTGAAGCATTCCCTTGGCGACCTCCACCCGCCGCCGCATCCCGCCACTGAACGTACTGACGCGCTCGCCCGTGCGATCGAGCAAATTCACCCGGCCGAGCAGCTCGCGAACGCGCTGGCGAAGCTCGTTACCGCCCAGGCCATAGAGATGCCCGTGATATACGAGGTTTTCCTCGGCCGTGAGCTGTTTATCGAGCGCGGCGTTCTGGAACACGACACCGATGCGACGCCGGATCGCATCCTGCTGGCCCGCGTCGGCGAGATCGAGCCCGAAGATGGCGGCGCGGCCTTCCTGCGGCGGGACGAGCGTCGAGAGGATGCGGAACAGCGTCGTCTTTCCGCTCCCGTTCGGCCCGAGCAGCGCGACGATCTGGCCCGCTTCGATGGTCAGCGACAATTGCTGAAGCGCGACACGATCGCCGTAGCGATGGGTAAGATGATCGATCTGAATGGCCGCGGGCATGTTGATTTGCAATCGCAAATCGGCAATTGCAAATTGCAAATCTGCGCACTCAGTGTCCGCCGACGCCGTGCTCGCCGCTGGCGTCTTCGCCGCCCACGGCGCTCATGAACAGGTGCGAAGCGTCGTTGAACGTCTTCAGCGACGACGTGTTGTCGCCCGGATGGTTGAGCAGCACGTCCGGGATCAACGCGACGGTCAGCAGCACGCACAGCAGCAGCGGCACGATGAAGATCGTGTAGATCAGCTTCCCTTCAAACTTCAGGTGCATGAAGAACAGCGCGACGCACAGCGCCTTCGCCGATGCGATCGCCAGCGCGAGCAGCAGGTTGATCGCTTCGCTCTGGAAGCGATGGAACGCGACGAGCACGGTCAGGATCGTCAGTGCCACCAGCACGGCGAAGATCAGGAAGTAATTCACGTGATGGTGCGGCGCCGGCACGGTCGTGCCGTGCGGCTCTTCGGGCTCGCTCATCCGGCCATGCGCTTCAGTCGTCTCGCTCATTTCGATGTCCTCTTTCTCGCGGGCAACCGGCAACTCTTCAAATGAGGTACAGCAACGGGAACAGGAAGATCCACACCAGGTCGACGAAGTGCCAGTACAAGCCGATATATTCGGTGTGCGCTGGCAGGATCTTCCCGCGAATCGCGTGCCCGAGCAGCAGGGCGAGCGCGACGATGCCGCCGAGCACGTGCAGGCCGTGTACCCCGGTCGTCATGAAGTACGACGCGTAGAAGACGTTCTTCCACGGGCCGTAGGTAATGTTCTGGCTGATGTTGGCGACTGGAATCGTGTACCGTTCGCCATGCCCGCCGCCGGAATGCTCGGCGGCGGCGGCGGCGTGCTCCCCGCCAGCGGCGCCGCCTTGTCGTTTGGCGAGTTCTTCGACCTGGCTGGCGCTCATCCAGTGGATGTCGAACGGCCCTGGCTCGACGCGGGCGCGATGGCCTTCCATCACAAAGTTCGTCGCGTCGCTGCTGACCTTGTGGCCGTCGTAGACGAAGAGGGCGTCTCCCTCCTTGGCGACGATCGTGTGGTGGGTGAACTTGTCCTTGTATTCCTTGTACTTGATCCCCATGAAGCCGAACGCGCACGCGATCGTGATCAGCAGGCAGATGATCGTGCGGCTGCGGTTTCCCTTCTGCGCCGCATCGACGGCCAGCGCCATCGTCAGCGACGAGAAGATCAGCACCAGCGTGTTGACGCCCGCCAGCGCCTTGTTCAGCGCCTGCGCGTGATCGGCGAAGATCTTCGGGCTGCCGCTGCGGAAGATGATGTACGTCGCCAGCAGGCCGATGAAGAACATCACTTCACTGGCCAGGAAGAGCCAGATGGCGACCTTGCCGGGCGGCGTCGGATCGCCGTGACTCGTCACCGGGTCAGGCGCGTGCTCTTCGGCGATGTAGCCGTGCTCTAAAATCGATTCGGACACGCAATGCTCCTTGTCAGTCGCGGTCATTCGTCATTTGTCATTTGTCATTGGTCATTCGCACGTTCGCCACTTCAGTGCGACGACTTGCGAATGACAAATGACCAATGACTAATGACCTCTTCACGGTCCCTTGTACGTCACTGTCACATCCACCGGCTGCTGCTCGTCCTTTACTTCCACCTGCTGCTCCACCTGCCCAAACTGTTCGTGCCAGGCGATGAGCTTGTATTTTCCCGGCGGCACCTTCGCGATTTCGAACTGGCCGGCGTTCTCGTCGCTAATGGCGAAGAACGGGCTGTCGAAGACGCCGATGTACGCCGTCATCCACGGGTGCACGTCGCACTTCACGCGGATGAACTCCGCTTTGTCGAACTTCACGCTCCGCTCGGCGCCGGCGTTGGTCAGACCGAAATTGCCGGCATCATTCGCCGACGCGTTGTAGTGCACGTTGTGCAGCGTTTTCGGGTCGCTCGAGCGAATCCGCAACGGCTGACCAACCTGCACGCCGACCACGTGCGGCACGTAACGACAGTCCTTCTGATCCAGCACCGCCGCCTCGCGTTGCGAGCCGTCGCTGACGGCGGGGTCGGCGAGATAGACGAACACGTTCGCCAACGTGCCGGTTTTTTCGTTCACCACCACCGTCTCATCCAGCAGCGGCGACGCCGCGCCTTCGTGACACGGCTTGTTCGAGATTTCCGCTCTCTTCGGCGCGGCGCCGATGAACTTCACGGTCCCGCGAATCGTTCCCGACCCAAACGTCGGTTGAACCCGCGGCGGAGCCGCTGGGCTCTCGTCCGCATTTCGACCACAACCACCAATCAACGCGATCAGCAAGAACCAATTGCAAATCGCAAATCGCAAATCGCAAATCCTCACATCCGGTCCAGCATCATCACGCCCAGCAGGGCGGGCAAATAGATGATCGACGCGAAGAACAGTTTTCGCGCATCGTCGCGCGTCTTCGACGTCGCGCACGACACGCCGAACGACAGAAACGCCAGGCCGAGCATCAGCGCGACCGCGAAGTATGCCTGCCCGGCGAGGCCGACGTGCACCGGCATCAGGCTGACCGGGACAAGCGCGACCGAGTAGAGCACGATCTGCCGGCCGGTCACCGAGAGGTTCTCATCGACCACCGGCAGCATCTTGAACCCGCCGAGCGCGTAGTCGCGCTTGTACAGGATCGCGATCGCCAGGAAATGCGGCATCTGCCAGATGAACAGGATCGCAAAGAGCGAGATCGCCGCGGGCGAGAGCGCGTTGTCGACGGCGGTGAAGCCCATGACCGGCGGGATCGCGCCGGGGATCGCGCCGATGACCGTGTTCAGCGTCGTCACGCGTTTCAGCGGCGTGTAGAGCAGCACGTAGAGCAGCAGCGTCAGCCCGCCGAGCATCGCGGTCAGCAGGTTGACGCACAGCGCGAGCGTCACCACGCCCGCGGCGCCGAGCACGACGCCGGTCACCATTGCTTCGTGCGGCGTGATGCGACCGGCGGGAACGGGACGGTTGCGCGTGCGCGGCATGAGCTTGTCGAGGTCGCGCTCAACGAACTGATTGAGCACGCTCGCGCCGGCCGCGCACATTGCGGTGCCGATCAGCGCCGGGATGAGCAATGTCCAGTTGACGCTCCGTGCCGGGCCCGTCGCCATGTAAAAGCCGACGAGCGTCGTGACGAGCACGAGGAAATTCATCCGCGGCTTGGTGAGCTCGTAAAAATCGACCCAGCGCGAGGGCGCGGATTCCGTGGTCGCTGTCGCCGTCGGTATCGCCGCGGGGTGTTCGATCTCGAGGATGTCCGTTGTCGTTGTCGTTTCCATCACTTCACAAACACAGCAGCATCAGGCCGCGGCGAGGCGTCCTGGGAGTTCTGTCGCATCAAAGTCGTTCGAATAGGCCTCGACCCGTTCGCGCCGGCGGGCGTAAAGGCGGGAGGCGCGGATCGTCAGGACGAACATGGTCACCAAAGTCAGCGCGCCGACGGCGACGTGCGCGCTGGCGATATCCGCGGGCTTGCGCCACAACACGGTCAGCACTCCGAGCGTGATCTGCACCAGCAGCAGCGCCACGAGCAACATCGCCGGGCGGATCAGCTCGCGCTCGCGGCGGTGGTTGACCAGCGTGATCGCAACGGCGGCGAGGATGGCGAGCGTCACGACGACCGCGCCGATACGGTGGCCCATGTGCAGCCAGATCTGCGTCGCCGTCACGCGCGGCAGATTCAGCGTCCACGCGCGGTGGTCGTTCAATTCCTGGAGCGACGCGTGATCGGTCGCGGGGATGACCTGGCCGTAGGCGAGTGGCAGGTCGGGGACGGCCAGGCCCGCCTGGTAATGGCGCATCATCGCGCCGACGATGAGCTGTGCGTAGATGGCGATCAGCGCGACAACGCACGCGGCGACTAGTCGCTTCCCGTCCCAGAAGGTGCGGGATTGCGAGAGATCGGGCGCGTCGATCCACCAGCGCGAGGTCACGACGCACGCCGCCGCCGCAAGGCAGAAGAACGCCTGCGCGAAGCAGGCGTGCACGATGGCGAGGTCGAGCTCGACGAGCACCACGCGCAAGCCGCCTAGCACGCCCTGAACGATGACGCAGCCGAGGACGGCGAGGCAAAGCCACTGCACCCAGCGCCGTTCAGCGGACTTCTCCCATAGCGGCGCGGGCCGGCCGGTCAGATGCGCGATCAGCCACCGGCAGCATGATTTGATCTCGCTCCACCACGCGACCGTCGCCAGCGCGATCGCGAGCATGCCGACGATCGTTCCCATCAGCCGATGCGTGTGCTCGTAAAAGATTCCGCCGACCCACTGGCTGGGCGGGAAGGTGAACATGTTGTAGCCGTAGCTGTTGGGCCAGTCGGGGACGGACATGCCGGCACCGTGGGAGGTCACTAACCCGCCCATGAAGATCAGCGGGAAGGTCGCCAGGGTGGTGAAGAGGGCGAGGATGTGAAGGGTGCGGTTGTACATCGGAAAAACGTGGGCCTTCGGCCCGACCGCTACGCGCATCTGCGCGCGGTTAGTGTTTGACGACGAAATTCTCCTGTCCTTCGACGTAACGGGTTTGGGGGAGCCAGTCCTCTTCCACCAATGGGTTGCTGTACTCGTACGGGCCGTGGTGAACAACCGGCACCTTGGCGAAGTTGCCGTGCGGCGGCGGGGAGGTCGTGTCGTTCCATTCGAGCGTGGTCGCTTCCCACGGGTTGCTCGGCGCCTTGGGGCCCCAGAACCACGAGCCGACGAAGTTGATGATGAAGGGGATCTGCGACAGGCCCAGACCGAACGCGCAGTAGGTGATGAACTGGTTCATCGGCTTGAAGTGCGCGTAGGTGCTGTAGTTCTGATAGTCGGCGATGCGGCGGGGGAAGCCGGCGATGCCGAGGATGTGCATCGCGAAGAACGTCCCGTTGAAGAAGATGAAGCTGAGCCAGAAGTGAATCTTGCCGAGCGTCTCGTTCATCATCCGCCCGAACATCTTGGGGTACCAGAAGTAGATCGCGCCCCAGATGCCGAACATCGATCCGCCGAACAGCACGTAGTGGATGTGCGCGACGATGAAGTAGGTGTCGTGGATGTGCACGTCAACGGCCGTCGACGCCATGAAGATGCCCGACAAGCCGCCGATGACGAACATCGCGACGAAGGAGATCGCGTTCCACATTGCGGTGGTGAAGCGGATGTTCCCGCCCCACAAGGTGCCGAGCCAATTGAACGTCTTAATCGCCGACGGCACCGCGATGAAGATCGTGCTGACGGCGAAGGTCGTGCCCAGCGTCGGGTTCATGCCCGACTGAAACATGTGGTGCGCCCACACGATGAACCCGAGGAAGGCGATGCCCGCCATCGCGTAGACCATCGGGCGGTAGCCGAAGATCGGCTTGCGGGCGAAGACCGCGAGGATGTCGCTGACCATGCCCATCGCCGGCAGGATCATGATGTAGACGGCCGGGTGGGAATAGAACCAGAACAGGTGCTGGTGCAGGATCGGATACCCGCCGCCGGAGTTGCCCTGGATGGTGTTGGTCAGCGTCCAGTTGTACGGCGTGAAGAAGCTTGCGGCGCGGACGGATGACCCGGCGATGGCGGCGCTGATCTGCTGGTGCTCGACGAGGTTCATCAGCAGCGTCGCGGCGAGCACGGGCGTGGCGAGCAGCACGAGCAGCGAGGTGATGAAGAGCGACCAGACGCTCAGCGGCATGCGGAACATCGTCATACCCGGGGCGCGGAGCTTGATGATCGTCGTGAGATAGTTGACCGCGCCCATCAAGCTGGAGAAGCCGAGCCAGAAGAGGCTGAAGAACCAGCAGGATTGTCCGTCGAAGGCGAAGTGCTGCACGCCGCGGACGGAGATGATCCCGCCGACGACCGACAACAGCACGCCGACGCCCGCGTTGTTGCCGCGCGCGAGGAAACCGATGCCGGTCGGCACGGCGACGAGCACGACCATCCACAGGCTGAGGTTGATCAGCGTCGTATTGCCGACGCGGAGGAAAATGCGATCCGCCCAGCCGAACCACGCGATGACGAACGCGATCATGCCGATCGCGATCAGCGCCGCGCCGATGCCGATGCTGATCGGGCGGCGGCGGACGCGGGCGTCTTCGGATTCATCGATGTGCACGTAGTACGCGCACATGTACGCGAAGAAGAGGAAGAAGGCGGTGAAGTTCACCCAGACGCCGAGCATGGGCCAGGTGCTGCCGGTGGGGCGGAGGAAGTTGGTGGCGAAGCTGCCGACGCCGTTGTTCTGCATGATCGCCGAGAGCGGCGGATAGCTCGTCCACCCCGCCGCGGCCGCGCCGCCGGCGAGCATGAAGCCGGTCAGCATGACGGTGCCGGCGGGGAGCGCGCTCCAGAACGCGAGCCCGTTCAGGAACGGAAACGCCATGTCACCCGCGCCGATTTTCAGCGGGATGAGGTAGTTGCCGAAGGTCCCGACCAGCAGCGGGATGATCACGAAGAAGATCATGATCGTCGCGTGCATGGAGAAGACCATGGTGTAGAAGTCGGGCGGCATCGCGCCGCCGGCCCAGCCCATGAGCTTGCCGAGGATTGGCACGGGATGCGTCGGATCGCTCGGCCAGGCGAGCTGCCAGCGGATCAGCATCGCCAGCAGGCCACCGATGATCATGAAGAACAGTCCCATGAAGAGGAACTGGATGCCGATGATCTTGTGGTCGGCGGAGAAGATGTACTTCTTCAGGAAGCCGAGCTCTTCATGTCCGTGGGCGGCGTGATCGTGCGCATGATCTTGGGCATGGGCGTCGCCGGCGAGGGGATGGGGAATTGCGGTCATAGTTCAAACCCAGTTGCGTTCGTCGTGACACGGGCATCTTGCCCGCGCCTGCGACGTCCGAAAATCAGTTGCTGTGGATCGTCAAGTTTTCTGATCCAACCACTGCTGGCACGGGCACGGATGCCCGTGTCACGGTTGCGCTTTCATTTTGCAAGCGCGATGTTGTTCGGCTGCGAGGTCGGCGGCGTCGGCGCTGTGGGCGACGGCCCGGGCGTGAAACCGCCCTGGAATTTTTGCCGGTACTCGTCCGAATCGAGCACGATCACGCGACCCTGCATCGTGTAGTGACCCTGGCCGCAAAGCTCTTCGCAGACCAGCTCCCAGTAGCCCGGCTCGTACGCGGTGACTTCCGGGACGCCCGCCGTCTTCAGCTTCGCGACCGAATCCTTCGTCAGCCCCTTCTCGTTGCGAACGATCGTCTTGGGCTTGGGCGCCTTGGGGTCTTCGACGTAGAGGTATTCTTCCCGCTTCGGGTCCTTCACCGCGCCGGGCGAGTCCTTGGTGATGACGACGGTCATCTCCGGGGGCACCGGGGCGTCGAACATCTTCTCGAGCTCGTCGATCTTGTAGGTGCGCCGCGACACCTGCTCGCGCTGCTTGCTGGTCATCGTCGCGGTGAACACGATCCGCCCGCGCATGCCGGGCACCGCGTCGAGCTTCACGCGATAATTCGGCAGGAAGAAGCTGTGGATGACGTCCTTGCTGCTGAGCTGCACTTCAACCGGGCGGTTCGCGGGGATCGTGATCTCGCGGCCAGGCGTTTTCGTCCAGTCATCGTCCTTGCCGTCGGGATCTTCCAGGTCTTTGCCGAGCGGATTCTGCTGATCGATGTAGCTGTTGATCGCCTTGACCGCGTCGTCGTACTTGAGCTGCGAGGGCCCGGTGACGCCGGCGTACTTGATCCCGCCAGGCCACTTCACATCGGTCGGCTTGGGGAAGATGAGATAGCGACCAAGCTTGTTGTCCTTGCCGGGATAGATGACGTTCCACTTGAACTGCTGCCCGATGACCAGGATCGTCGCCTTGTCCGGGTTGCTCGAGTCGGGGTTGAAACGAAGGCGATCCCAGACGCCTTTGTTCGCGATGGCCAGACCGGCGAGGATCAGCGCGGGGGCGAGCGTCCACGCCATCTCCAGTCGCGTGTTGCCGTGCGTGAAGACGGCTTTCTTCTTGTCCGGGCGGTGGCGGTACTTGATGAGGAAGACGACCAGGCAGATTTCGACGGCGACGAAGGTCACCATCGTGATCCAGAAGGTGACTTCAAAGAGCGAGTCGATGCCGCGCCCGTGAATGGAACGGTCCGGCGGGAGCCACCAGTCGCCCCATCCGCCGCTCAAATCCGCCGCCAGCGCCGGCGCGGCCGCAGTTAAAAGGACACCGACAAATAACGCTACGGCCAACGAGCCAACCGACAAAGCGGATTTGATTCGAATCACCGACACGTCTCCTGCTGACTGACCTCGAGATGAACAGCGAACGTGCGTGCCTCGCGTGCCTGCGCGCGGCGCCCGGAAGTCCGACATGCTTGCGAAAATCGCGTTTCGGTCAAGAAGGGCGGGCCGCTATTCACAGCCCGCCCTTCGGGTTTTTCTGATGCGTCCATCCCACCGGGATGTACCCGGGGAAAGGGAGGTGATGCAGATTACTTCTGCGCAACCTTCTCCAGCCGCGGCGTGCCGGTCTTGCAGGCGGGGCACGATTCAGCTTCGGCCTTGTTGTTATCAGACGCGAGGATCACCTTGGCCGCGTCCGCGGGCTGGGCGGCGGCGGCTTCGGCTTTGAACTTGTAGTCCTTTTCAGCCTTGCCATCCTTCACCGTGATCTTCTCTTCCACCGGCGTCTCGCTGGCGAATTTTTCATGCCAGAAAGTCAGCGTGTAGTCGCCGTCGGCCAGGCCCTTGGTGTCGATCGTGTACGTGCCGTCTTCCTTGGTGACCGCGAAGAACGGATGCTCGAACACGCCGATGTACGCGCTCATCCACGGATGCACGTCGCACTTCACGCGGAAGTACTCGGCGGCCTTGGGAGCGTCAGCGCCGAGCTTCTTGCCCTCGTCCTTGGTCGGCTGGCCGAAGTTGAACGGCGGGTTGACCGTCGACAAGGCGTGCACGTTGTGCAGGAACGGGTCGTCGTTCTTGACCATCATCTCCTGCCCGGCCATCACGCCGAGCACGTGCGGCTCGTACATGCAGCCCTTCTGATCGAGGACGGCCGGCTCCGACGGCGCTTCGCCGCCGAACTCTTTGCCCTCTTCCTTCTTAATCGCGACGATGACGTTGGCGAGGTTGCCCTTGTCGTCGGCGACGACGGTTTGCTCGGTGACGGGGTCGGCGTGCTGCGTGGCGCACTCCTTCACCGCCGACATGTCGATTTCTTTCATCTCCGGCGCCTTGCCGTCGAGCGTGACCTTCCCCTTGATCTCGCCGAACGCGAATGACGACACCGCCATCGCCAGAGCGGCGGCGGCGATTGCTGCTGCGGATTTCTTCATGGTGATTCTCCTCTTGTGCGAAGGCATTTTCTCGTTGCGCGCGGCCGGCGGAAGACCATCCTCCGCCGCACCAACACACACACACCAAAAGACCCCCTCCAACGGGCAGGGGATAGCGTGGGATTCTAGAGGCCGTGACCTGCCTTACAACGTAAATTCACATGCGGCCGATTGTCGCAGGCAGGTGAGCGCTTGCGAACCCGCCCTGCTGCGCAGGGCCGCTAACTAGGGCGGTGATGCATCACTCCGCTATTTAGCGGCCCTGCGCAGCAGGGCGGGTTCCGGGGCGGATCATCACCTCACGGCGCTTTGAACTTGATCTCCACCACCGCGGGTTTCCCCGCTTCCACCTTGACCGGGATTTCCTGGGTTCCCAAGGTTTCATGCCACGCCTTGAGCGTGTAGTCGCCCGGCGGCAGCTTTCCGGGGATCGCGAAGCTGCCGTCGTCGCCGCTGGTGGCGAAGAACGGGTTGTCCACGCCGACCACGTACGCGCTCATCCACGGGTGCACGTCGCACTTCACGCGAAACGTCTCCGGCGTTTTCAGTGGGTCGATCGGGTTCTTCGCGACGTTGGGCTGACCGAAATTGAACGGGACGTTGTCGTTCGCCAGCGCGTGGACGTTGTGCAGGAAGGTGTCGCTGTTCTGCACGACGATCTTCTGCCCGACCATCGCGACGAGCACGTGCGGGTGATACATGCAACCGTGCTGATCGAGCACCGCCGCTTCGGGAGGCGGATCGTAATTCTGCTGCGGGAGGCCCGCGCTGATCGTCAGCACGACGTTCTTCAACTGCCCCTTCTCGCTGGCGACGATGGTTTCTTCATAGACCGGATCGGCGTGCTGCGTGGCGCATTCCTTGACCGCCGACATGTCGATCTCTTTCATCTCCGGCGCCTTGCCGTCGAGCGTGACGACGCCTTTGATGCTGATGTCGCCTGACGGTGGCGCTGCCGACGCTTGTGGCTTCGCCTCGGGCTTCGGTGCAGCGGGTTTGGACGCTTCGGGTTTGGGCGTGACGGTTTTCTCTTGTGCTTTTGGAGTGGGTGCGGCCGGCGCGGGTGGCGCAGGCTTCGCGGACTTCGAATCCTGCGGACTCTTCGGACTCGGCGCGCCCGGCGGCTCCGCCGCCTTGCCCTTGGTGGCATCGCCGGGGAGGAACGGCTGCGTCGCGGTCGGCGGCGCGGTCGGGGGGACGCCTTTCTCCGGATTGCGCTGCTGCACCTGCGGCGTCGGCGCGGGCGCGCCGGCGGGTTGGATGCCGGTGTGTCCGTTCACGCCGGCGGCGTACAAAAAGTCCAGCAGCAGATCGGTCTGCTCGTCCGCCGTCTTTCCGTAATCCGCCTCGACCTGATCGGCGGGGCGAACCGTCGACTGCGCGCGGGGCCAACTCTGTCCATGCGGATCGAACACCGGCTTGCCGGTGAAGAACGGCGGCATTGCGGTCTGCAACTGGATGATGTCCGGCTCCTGCACCCAGTTGCGAATCCATCGCCGCTGTAATCGCCGGTGCGCGAGTGTCAGGTTCGGCGCGGTCGGGTTCTTCTGCGCGCCGGGCACGTTGGGATCGCCGAGCACGTGACACTTGAGGCACTGCATCTCGTAGAACATCGTTTCGCCCTTCTTGAACCGCTCGGGCGTGATGTTGGGGCGCGGGGTTTCGACGAACGGATACGGCGAGTCGAAGAGGTGGCGGACGAACTCGCTCTCCATCAGCAGCAGGCGGTGCGTGCGCGCGATGTCGTCGGGGCGTTGCTTCGTCGTGTCGAACTGGATGTCGCGCATGAAGCCGCCCATCAGCGCCCAACGCTTGAGGGTCTCGGCGGGCGTGGCGAATGAAGGTTGCTGATACCAGTCATCGCCCGGCCAGGGGATGCCGGTCGGAACCTGGTTCGACGCGAGCTGCTTGATCGAATCCTGCAAGCGCGTGCTGATCGGCTTAGTCGTCGGACTGGCCGGATCCTGCATCTTGTGCGCTGACGCGATCGCGTCCGCCTGCTTGAGCGCGTCGGCGGCGGGGGCGTACTGATGATCGGCGATGAGCGCGCCGGCCTTGTCGATCAGGTTGCCGACGATGCGCTGCGCCATGTCGGACGGCAGCGTCGTCGGGCTGCTGACGGGCGGGATCGGCTGCTTCAGCGCCGCCTCACGCTTCGTCTGCACGTACTTCTGCACGACGTCGAGCTGCTTCTTCAGCCGCGCCGATTCCTTGCGCGACTCGGCGTTGAAATACGCGGCGATCGACGTCGCCTCATCATCGTTGATGAAGAAGCTCGGCATGCGGATGCCATTGGTGAGCAGCGGGCGCAGCGGCTCGACGTTCTTCAGGAAGTTGAACAGCCAGGTGTGCTGGATCTTGTTCCCCTCGCCGCGCAGCGACGGCGGAGCCTTGGTGGTGATTTCCTCGGCCTTGTAATACTGCTGGACGGACGGGGCGTTCCCGTCGATGACGTGGCAGCCGACGCAGTTGAACTTCTGGACGAGCTGCCTGCCGCGCGCGATGCGCTGGGCGTCGTCGTTCACGGTTCGGGCTCGAAGCTTCTCGCTGATCAGCCGATCGCGGTTGGAGATGACCCACGTGACGACCGCGTCGATTTCGCGATCGTTCAAATAGAACGTCGGCATCTTCAGCTTGTCGTACGGCTTGCCGGAGCGGATCTGTGGATCGTCCGATTTCGGATCGGGATCGAGCAGCACCTTGCCGCGGTCGTAGGCGCGGGTGTTATTCAGCTTCTGACGCAGCCAGCCGGTGCGCGAGTGCCCGACGTGCGGCCAGGCGACATCGACGGGTTGGGCGACATTGGGGGTCTCGAAGTTGGCGCGATATTCCGGGCTCGTCAGCGTCGCCGCTCGCGCGCTCAGGCCGTTGACCATCTCGATCTTGTGCGTCGGCGGGAGGTCGGCGGCCTTGTGGTGATCGAGGTAGCCGAAGTCGAGCTTGTCGACCGCCTTCTGTCCCCAGTCGGACAAGTTCGCGCACGGCGAGGACATCTGCTCGGCGCCGTTGATCGCGTGGCAGCTCATGCAGCCGTAATGGCTGATGAGCTTCTTGCCGAGGAAGACCATGCGCTGCTCGTCCTTCGACATCTTTGCGGCGCGTTCCTTGGCGACCTCGGGCGTCGTGTAGGCGGTGGTGAGCGCATCGGAAGCGAGGGCGAGCAGCTCGGCGTCATCGTCCGCCTTCTCCAATGCCTTGAGGACGCTGAATCGGCTGCGCAGGAAGAGGGAGGTCAGCTCGATGAGCTTCTTGGTGTCCGGCTCGGTCAGCTCGGCTTGCCAGGGGTCGTCCGGCTTGTCGTTGGTGCGCTTCTGCGCCAGCAGGTACTCGACGAGATCGAGCGCCTGTTGATCGTTCAGGCGGAGGTTCGGCATCACGGTGTATTCGCTGTAATGCCGCGGATTGCGTACCCAGTCGAAGAGCCACTGCCGCGCCTCTTCCGGCTTGCGTCCGCCGGCCGTCAGCTTCGTGCCGATGCCGCTGAGCTCCGGGCCGTGATGCTGGAAGATCGGTTTGGGCGTGTTGTCGGGATATTTTGAAGTCTCGCCGGCGTAATTCGGCGCGAGGTTTTCGCTGAGGTAGAGCTGGCGTTCGTTGTACGACATCGCATCGTACAGTTCCTGTGCGCGGGTGGTGACGGCTTTCGCATCGGGTGCTTTGCCGAGCTGCGCTTCCATTTGCCGCGCAAGTTTGCCGGACTTGACCAGGTCCGTGACGATCCATTTCTCGCCGAGTGTGACCGGCTTCTTGTTCCGCGTCTCGCCACTCGGATCGTTCAGGTTCGTGTGACAACCCTGGCAGCCGATGCTGGTGAAAATCGAGCGGCCCGCTTCGGCCGAACCCTTGCCGCCAGGCGGAATCGGATGCTCAACCGGCAGCGGCCCGACGGCCACCTGCGTCTTTGCGTCCGCGGATGCGACGGCGCTCTTTGCGCCGGTTTGCGGATGCGTCGTCGTCGTCGCGAACAGATACTCGGTGATCGAGCGCGCTTCCTGGCGGGTGCGCTTGATCTCTTCGTCGCTGGCGTTGTTCTCGAGCATGAAGAAATGCGGCATCTTCGTGCTCGGCCGGAACGCTTTGGGCGCCCAGATCCAGGTGTTCACGTACGCCTTCGACAGCTTCACGTTGATGTTGCGCAGATCCGTGCCGACCTTTCGCTGCCCGTTCGCGGTGATCAGGCGCAGATCGGACGGCTTCTCCGGCAGGCTTTCTGGCGGGATGCTGTCCATCTGGTGGCAGTTGGCGCACCCCTGGTTGATGAAGAGCGAGCGCCCTTCGAAAACCTTCGGCGCCTCTTCCTTAATCGAGTTGACATCGTTGTGGCAGCGCACGCAGTTCGCTTGCAGATAGCGCGGCGGGCGCATCGGCCAGTCCCACTCGTGATAGACCAGCTTGAACCCGCGCGGCGCGCCCGGTTCGTAGGTGTCGATCCACTGCCGCATCTGCGGCACCGCTTTGCGCGCCTCGCCGGTGAGCGGGTTGATGTAATCGATCGGCCGGGCGATGACGGCGGCGTCGGGATCGGTCGTGGCTTCGGGAACGGGATGCTGTTTCTCCACCGTCACGTCGGCGAGTGTGGGCTGGCTCGCGGCGGGGGCGGTCGTCGGCGACTGATGTTCGCCATGCTCGGCGTCGTCGTGTGCAGCGCCGAGGTGGATATCGGCCACCTTCAGGGGCGCGAGTTCATCCTCCGGCCAGACGGCCTCGAGCATGCTCGAGAGATCTTCGCCGTGGTGTCCGTCGGTGATCTTCGCGGTGTCGATCTGCTCCGGCAGGACGGACTCGCCGGTCTTCTGATCGACCCAGATCGCGCGCGGCGTGTGGGCGGTGAGGACGAAGTGCGTTTCCTGCCCGGAGCCATCATGGCAGCTCGTGCAGCCGACGGCTTCGAAGGAGTGTTTTGAGTCGATGTCGACGTATAAATCGAGCCGCGGATGCGCCAGCATCGCCGGCGAGGGGTCGAGCTGTTTCAGGCCTTGCTTGCCGCGCGCGATGTTCGCCTCGGCGACCATCGCCCGGCGGTAGCGGTCGTTGAGCAGCTTCATCTCGTCGGCCGACAGCGTGGACGTGACGCCGGCCTTTACGTCTTCGGCGTACCGCATCGCGGGGATGCGCAGCGGCGCGAGATCCTTGTCAGTGAGCCCTTCCTTCAGCGTCACCTTCACGCGGCCGTTCGATGAGGCGCTCGTCGCGGGCTTGCTGCCGTAGCCGATGTACGTCTTGAGCAGTTCGGCGATGACGAGATCGCGCGTGCGCTGATCGAGCGGAGCGGCGGCAGCGGGGGCGGTGGTGGGGGTGGCGTCGGCGACATACTTGAAGGTGTCGAGCTTCTTGCGATCGACAGTGACGGTCGCGATTTTTCCGACGCTGGCCGCCAGCGTGTTGATTCTTGTGAGGTTCGCCGGTCGCTTCACGATCTCGGGGGCGACCGTTGCCGCGTAGAGGTGCCAGAACTCCGGCATCGCGACCGCGCCGGGCGTCATGCGCGTGGCGAGCGGATCGGACGCCTTGCCGCTCCACGTCGCCGGGAGCACGTAGTCACGGCTGGAGGCGACCTGCTCCTCGAGGTAGGCGAGGACTTTGGGCTCGGCGAAATCCTTGTTGTCGATGTTGACGTGGCAGGTCATGCAGCGGTCGATCGTCTCGACCTCTTTCACGCCGCCGAGAGACGTCCGCACGTCCGCCAGCACCACCTGGCGCACGCGTGTCGCCGGGTTGATGAACTGCATCAACGGCGTCTCGCGCATCTGGTTACTCAGGTTCGGGAACAACCCTTTGGGGACGAGCGCGGCGCGCTTCTTTTTCAGGGCCTCGATGTCCGCCTGGAGCTTGGTGATCTCCTTGGTCTTGGCGTCGAGCGGGGCGGTGTAGTTTTGGAGGTCGAGACGGGCCTGCGCGACGGCTTCTTTCTTCGCGGCCATCGCTTCGGTGTCGTGGACGAGCTTTTTCCGCGGCTCGGCGAGCTTTTCGTTGAGATGTTTGACCCGCGCCTTGTCGCCGGCGGTGATCGCGTCCTGCAACTGTGATTCATCGACCGTCACCAGCGCCTTGAGCGTGTTGAGGTCGAATTCCATCTTCGACTGCTCGCTCTCGAGCTGTCGCAGGACGGCTTTGCGCTTCTTCGTCTCCGGGGCGTCGGCGCCGTAGGTCGGTTTTAGCGCATCCGCTTCCGACTGGAGCTGCTTGATGCGCGCTTCCTTCTCGGGGGTGAGGTCGCGCTCGATCTTTTCATCGACCAGCGCCGCCTGCCAGACCTTCCCATCGCGCTGCGGCTCGCGCCACTTCTGGAAGAAGTCCTGGAACGTCGCCCACACCAGGGTGAGCATCATGATGACGGCGGAGACGGCGAAGAGAATGTTGAGCCGCTTGATGTTCCAGTACGTGTCGGTAGGGATGGGCATACTGAAAACTTCCCGCGCGAGGATCGTAAAGTTTTAAGCTGCTACCGCATGCGAACGACGGACGACGGACGATGAGGCGCGGGCTACTCTAAGGGAGCCATCTAACCGTCGCAAGCATCAGGCGGCATCAAAGCTTGCGAGCGAAAGTGCGTCCCGTGCGATCGATCGCAAAGTCCGATAACGGTCGCGCGTCCACGTCCCTCTGATCCGTCGCAAAACTATTACCGGTCTTCGTGTCGATAGACCTCGCATCATGACTTCGAAGAAGCTCGCCATCGCCCTCGCCGCCGCCGCCTCGCTCGCGCTTTCGACCGCCGGATGCAATCAGAATAAGAAGTCGCCGGAGGAGACCACGAGCTCGAAGTACAAGCTGCTCAACGGCTCGACGTCCGACAAATCCGACGCGACCGCGAACGGCCCCGAGCCGGCGTTGAATGTCGACACCCGTTTCGCCGCCGGCCGGCTCGCTGAGACGCAAGGGCGGCTCGATTGCGCGGTTGTCCAGTACGAGCAGGCGCTGCGCCTCAAGCCCAACCACGTGCCGTCGCTCTATCGCCTCGGGATCGTGCAGACGAAGATGAAGCAGTTCGACCAGGCGGCGGCGGTGTGGAAGAAATACATCAAGGCGACCGGCGACATCGCCAGCGGGTACAGCAATCTCGGCTTCTGCTACGAGATGGCTGGCGACACGGCCAACGCGGAGAAGGCGTACAAGGACGGCATCCAGCGCGATGCGAACAGCGTCCCCTGTCGCACGAACTATGGCCTGATGCTCGCCCGCAACAACCGCATCCCCGAAGCCGAAACCCAACTCATCGTCGTGCTGAAACCCGATGAAGTCCGCTACAACCTCGCGGCCGTCTACGAACAAAAGGGCGAGATGGCGCAGGCGAAGGCGGAACTAAAGAAGGCGATCGAGATCAATCCGGGCAACCGGGAAGCGCAGAGCCGGTTGGCGAGCCTGCCGGTCAACGAGTAGCCGCGTCGAAAAGGAAAAACGAAAAAGGAAAAAGGAAAAAGGAAAAACACAGAGGCGCGTACCAATCTGCGGTTTTTTCTTTTTCCTTTTTCCTTCACCCCGCACTCTGCCATTTCCGCACCGCATCGATCGGCCAGAGCAGCATCAGCACGTTCAGCGTGAGGTTGTCGCGCATCAGCCAGAGCATCAGCAGCTCGACGATCACGAAGAGCGCGACCGATTTCCACAAGCCCAGCTTGCGCGCGATGTAAAAGCCGATGACGAAGCTGGCGATGTCGCCGAGCGAGTTGATGATCGAATCGCCGGTGTATCCGAGCGAAACCGTCGCGGCGCGATAGCGATTGATGATGATCGGGGAGTTCTCCAGCATCTCCCATCCGATCTCGATGCCGGACGCGATGACGGCGCGCGCGTTGAGGCTCAGCCGCCGCCGAAACAACCATAGCACGCCGAAGAACAACACGCCGTGCAGCACGTGCGAGAGGCTGTAGGGGTCGAACAGGTGCTGCGAGTTGTGTTGCGAGTTGACGTGGATCGAGATCGGGTTGAGTCGCCCGCACGCGCACCACCAGATCCGGCCCTGCCAGCGAACGTAGATGACTGCGATGAAGACCATCGCCGCGACCCAGACCGCCGCGCGCGATCGAATCGGCGTCGGGGCCGAGCGGTCTTCGCTCGCGTCAGTCGCGTCGCTCGCGTCGCTCCCTTTCATTCGCGGAATCCAAATCCTAAAATCGAAAATGTGCAAGTCGCCCTGTTCATCACGTGCCTGACCGATCAGTTCTACCCCCACGTCGGCGTGGCGGTGACGAAAATCCTCGAGCACTTCGGCTGCAAGGTCGCCTTCCCGCAAACGCAAACCTGCTGCGGCCAACCGTTCTTTAACAATGGTTTCCACGACGAATCGCGCGAGCTCGCCCGGCGGTTCATCCAGATCTTCGAGCCGTACGATTACATCGTCACGCCGTCCGGCTCCTGCTGCGCGATGGTGCGCGAGCAGTTCGAATTCCTCCTCAAGGGCGACCACGCCTACGAGCACGGGCTGCACCAGGTGACGTCGCGCACGTACGAATTCGTCGAGTTTTTGGACAAGGTGCTCAAGGTCGATTTCTCAACCTTCAAGCTCCCCGCGAGCGAAAGCTGCACCTATCACTACACCTGCCACCTCCGCGGCATCGGCGTCAAAGACCAGGGCCTCAAGCTCCTCCAGCAGATCCAGGGCGTCGACTTCACGCCGCTGGAAAAGACCGACCAATGCTGCGGCTTCGGCGGCACCTTCGCGGTGAAATATCCCGCCATCAGCGGCGCCATCGTCGAAGACAAAGCCACCTGCATCGCCGCCACCGGCGCGAACACGGTCATCTGCAACGACGCCGGCTGCACGATGAACATCAGCGGCATGCTGCACCGGCGGGAACAGACACAGCGCGTCCGGCACATCGCGGAGCTGATGGCGGAGGCGATGAAGCTGGACGTGAACAACTGGTGACTGGCGCGTCGTTGCGGCGTGCAACACGAAATCATCGCGAATTCCTCACCTCGGTTGCCACGTCCCGCCCGGCCTCGACTTACGCCGCGCACGTCGGCGGCAGCGCGGATATTGTTGCACCCTGTTGCAACGGGCTGCATCCGCCGTCGCGGTCTTCGTCGTCATCGCCACCCGCATGACCCCACAATCCGACGCTAGTTGAGACGACCCTTTCGCCCCTGCATGCAAGTTCATGTCGGCTCACCGCTTGTGCGACTGCGAGGCGGCGTGGCGTTGAGACTGTTTTCGCCGATGGGGTCATTTGGGGTCTTTTGGGGTCATCTTTTCGAAGCCCAACCTCAGTCCGGCACGGCCACAACGCCGCGCCCCTCTATCTCTTCCATCGCGCTGCGCTTTCGTGATAACAAACGCGCAGCGCGCGGCAGTGGATGAGGCAAAAGGCTAGAAAAACCGACAAGAAAAAATCTGCAGCCGGTGGATTCTGGTGTCAGTGCGCGCTGCGCTTTCGTCACGCCAAACGCGCAGCGCCCGATTTACGTGTGACCTGCCCCGATTCTATGTACCACTCGCTGCGCGACACTCGTCGATAAACTCGTCGCCATCGTGCCGGGCCGGGCGCAGCGGAGCGGAGCCTGGGCCGGCATGACGGCGACACGCGGCCGCGAACGCCGCGAACGCCGCGGGCGTCTGGTATCCCAACGCGCTGTGCGGACGCTCGTCATTGTACTGCTCCCGCCACCCCTCCAGCATCGTCTGCGCCTGGGCCAGCGTCTCGAACTGCTCGCGCTCCAGCATCTCGTCACGCAGTCGCGCGTGATAGCTCTCGGCATAGGCGTTCTCCCACGGGCTGCCCGGCGCGATGTACAGCGCCGCGATCGCCGCACGCCCGAGCCACGCCCGCACCGCGGCAGCGACGAACTCCGGCCCGTTGTCGCAGCGAACGTGCTGCGGCCTGCCGTGCAGCGCCATCAACGCCCCGAGGATCCGCACGACGTCACTGCCCGTGATCCGCCGTGCCGCCTCGATCGCCAGGCAGCGCCGGGTGTACTCATCGATCACGCTGAAGATCTTCAGCGGCCGGCCGTCGCTCGTGCGGTCGTGGCAGAAGTCAAAGCTCCACACGTGGTTGATCCGCTCGGCGCGGCGGCGGTGGGCGGCGTTGTCGCTCGACCCATCACGCAAACGCCCGGTTTTTCGCTGCTTTTGCGGCACTTTTAAACCTTCGCTGCGCCAGAGGCGCTGCACACGCTTGCGGTTGACACGCCACCCCGCGCTTCGCAGCAACGCCGTGATGCGGCGGTAGCCAAAACGCGGGTGACGCAATGCCAGCTCGTTCACCCGCTTCATTAACCGCTCCTCGCCGTCGCGGCGTCGCGCCACGTAACGCTGCGTCGAACGCGGCTGAGACAGAGCCCGACAGGCGCGTCGCTGCGAGACCTGCAACTGCCGGCTCACGTGCTGCACGGCGCGCCGCCGCTGCGTCGGGCTCAGTATTTTCCCTGCAGTGCTTCCTTGAGGATCGAGCGGTCCAGCTCCAGCTCCGCGACGATCTTCTTCAAGCGCGCGTTCTCCTGCTCGAGCTGGAACAACCGCCGGGCCTCGTCGATCTGCACGCCGCCGTAGCGTCGCTGCCAGCGCCACAACGTGCCGGGGTTGACGCCCAGCTGCCGCGCCACCTCGCGGACCGACGCGCCCGCCGCCAGTTGCGCCTGCACGTCCTGCAGCAGCCGCACGATCTGTTCCGGCGTGTAACTCTTCCGCATCACAAGCCTCCTTGCCAGGCTCCCGGCCCGGCACGTTAATGCTTGCGCAACGGGTGGTACAGTTTTCGGGGGGCAGATCACGTGGGTTGGGAATCCTGACTACGCCGCCTCGACTACGTCCGCGGTGGTGGTTGGCGGGGGAACGGGTTCGTTGTGCTCGCGCAGGGATTCGACGTAGGAGGTGACGGCGTCCTTGATGTTGCGCCGCACGTCATCCGCGGTGTCGCCGCTGGTCGTGCAGCCCGGGAGATCAGGGACGTACGCGGAGAAGCTGCCGTCTGCGGCCTTTTCGATGACGTACACGTACTTCATTCTCGCCTCATTTCAGCCCGGCTTGTCGCAGAATCGAATTCAGCGTGCCGGTCGGAATATCCCGACTCAGTTTGCCTCCGCGCGCGACAACGATTGAGCCGGGACGCGTCGTGTGATGGTAGATCATGTGTGCGCCTTTGGCTGCGCGCTCGAAGTACCAACCGCCGCTCCACTCTATCAAACGCACGGCGGCCGGGCGTTATGGGAACGCCCGGCCGCCGGTTGAGGTCTGCGATTTCTAGCTGCACCCCATCGAATTCCCGCAGTTCAGGCACTTGTAGCAAGTGCCACTACGCACCGTAATGCTGCCGCAGACGTCGCAGGCTGGGGCGTCGGCTTGGAGGTTGGCGCCTTGTTGGGAGAGGGGGTCGGCGACGATGGCGAGGCGGAGGTTGACGCCGGCGCCGCCGTCGTTCGCGGGCGCGGGCCCGGTGTCGCTCGCGGAGGGGTTGGAAGTGGGGGATTCCAAGTGACCCTCGAGGCCGGAGCCGTAGTCGAAGGGTTTGGCGGTGTCGGGGTCGATGCGGGGGCCGTGGCCGTTGCCTTTTTTGGGTTCGGCGGCGTCGACCCGCGGCGGAGCCGCTGGGCTCTCGGTTGCGGGGGAGACGGTCTTCATCACGGGTTCCTTCTTGGTCCGTTTCGGCGCATTGGCGGCGCGATAACCCGGGACGAATTCCATCGCGAGCCAGCGGAAGATGTAGTCGACCAGCGACTTGGCGAAGGGGATTTCGCTGTTGCGCGTCATGCCGCTGGGTTCGAATCTCACGTGTTCGAATTTGCGGACGAGGGATTCGACGGGGACGCCGTATTGGAGCGATACCGACACGAGGGTGGCGATGGTGTCCATCAGGCCGCCGATGGTGCTGCCTTCTTTGGCCATGCGAACAAAAATTTCGCCGGGCTGGCCGTCTTCGTACAAGCCCACCGTGATGTAGCCTTCGTGGCCGGCGACGTCGAACTTGTGGGTGGTGGCGTGGCGGGTGTCGGGGAGGCGGCGGCGCAGGGGGCGCTCGACGATGCGCTCGACGATTTTTTCGATGATGTGAGTTTCGCGCGGGGCGGGTTCGATGTTGGGTTCGGCGGAGGAGCTTGCCACTGAAGTGGCAAGCCCGCTTCCGAGCGCGGTGGAGACCTCTGATGCGATCTCCTCGCGCGCGGCGTGGATCGCGTCGTCGTCTTCTTCGTCGGTGTGCTTGTCGAGATCTTCGTCCGACTTGATGTTGAGCGGTTGAGACAGTTTTGATCCGTCGCGGTAGAGCGCGTTCGCTTTCAGACCAAGTTCCCAGCTCAGGCGGTAGCTGTTCTTGATGTCTTCGACGCTCGCTTCGTTGGGGAGGTTGATCGTCTTGGAGATCGCGCCGGAGATGAATGGCTGCGAGGCGGCCATCATGCGGATGTGGCCTTCGACCTTGATGAAGCGCCGGCCGGTCTTGCCGCACTTGTTCGCGCAGTCGAAGACGGGGAGGTGCTCTTCTTTCAGATGCGGCGCGCCCTCGACGGTTCCGCGACCGCAGATGACGTCGTTCGCATCGTCGATCTGTCGCTTGGTGAAGCCGAGTCTTCGCAGCGTGTTGAAGTTGGGCGACTGCCACTCGGACTCGGGGATCTCCATGCGCTCGAAGAATTCCTTGCCGAGCGTCCAGGGGCTGAAGGCGAAGCTGAGCTCGAACATGCCGGGGAGCGTCTGTTCGATTTTTTCCAGCTCGGCTTCGCTGAAGCCTTTGTGGAGGAGCGTTTCGTGGTTGATGACGGGGGCGTCGTGGAGCGTGAGCGTGCCCATGACGTATTGGATGATGCCGTGCACTTCTTCCGGCGAGTAGCCCAGGTTCACCAGCGCGGGGCGGAGGGACTGGTTGGCGATCTTGAAGTAACCGCCGCCGGCGAGCTTTTTGAATTTGACGAGGGCGAAGTCGGGTTCGACGCCGGTGGTGTCGCAGTCCATGAGCAGGCCGATGGTGCCGGTGGGGGCGATGACGGTGGTCTGCGCGTTGCGGTAGCCGTGGCGCTCGCCGAGTTGCAAGGCTCGGTCCCAGCATTCGAGTGACGCGTGCAGAAGTTCGCGCGACGCGAGGGGATCGGAGGCGTTGAACTGCGCGTGGTCGATTCCGACGGGTTTGATGTCGAGGTTTTCGAAATCACCCACGGACTGGCGTCCGTGGCTACGAGTGGCGTTGTACGCGGCGCGGCGGTGGTTCCGCATGACGCGGAGCATGTCTGACTTGTTTTTTTCGTAACCGGGGAACGCGCCGAGCTCGCGCGCCATTTCCGCGGAGGTCGCGTAGCTTTCGCCCGTGAGAATCGCCGTCAGCGCCGCGCAGATCGCGCGGCCCTTTTCGCTGTCATACGCGATGCCGGCTTGCATCAGCATGGCGCCCAGGTTGGCGTAGCCGAGCCCGAGCGTGCGGAACATGTAGCTGAGGCGGGCGATTTCTTCGCTCGGGAAGCTGGCCATCAGCACGGAGACTTCCAGCACGATCGTCCAGATGCGGATGGCGTGCTTGTACGCTTCGATGTCGAAGCGGCGGGCTTCGGCGTCGAAGAAGGTGAGCACGTTCAGCGACGCCAGGTTGCAGGCCGTGTCGTCGAGGAACATGTACTCCGAGCAATTGTGAACGGTGATGCCGTTGGCGATGAAGCTGCTCGTCACCGGCTCGGTGAGATCGAAGACCTGCTGGCGGCCGATCGACGTGAAGCTCTTTACGCGATCGAAGTTGCCATTCGACGAGCCGTTGCGCTCAAGCGAGTAGCTGATCGCGGTGGCAAGCTGCTCGAGCTTTTTGCCCGGCAGCAGGGCGATGTGTTTTCCGAAAGAGCGGAGGCTGCCCGGATCGATACGCAGGCCGTGGCGACTCGCAACTGCGTCGATGCGTGTGGCTGCCGTTGGCATTTCACCGTCGGCGCTGGCTCGCATCCCGGGTGACTGCATGATCCCCTGCCGCCCGGGCAGGCCTCCGCGGGCGAGGGCTCCGCCTTCGCCGACTTCGTCGGTAGTGGTGAGTGCTGAGTGCTGAGTGCTGAGTGAAGATTGGATTCCGAAGCCGAGCAGGATGAGCTGGACGTCTTGTAAAAGTCCGAGGGAATCGCTCTCGAGCTCGAGCGTGTTGTTGATCAGTTGGGCGTCAGCGGTGAAGAGGCCGCGGAGGAAATGCTTCTGCGCGGCCAGGCCGGACGTGAAGGCTTCTTCGCTCAATCGCGGCGCGACTTTGCCGGCGTCGGTGCGGACGAAACCTTTGAGCCGGCTGAGGAGGCGACGGTTCGTCAAAGTCACCGTAATCGTGTCGGTGTCATCGCTATCGACGCTGTCGCCGTTGGCGACCATGAGCTGGTTGACGTAATCGTCGGCGTACGTGCGGTCCTGCCAGTTTTCCGTGACGTATCGCGAGAATTGCTCGGCGACGTCGTGGCTGGGGAGGCAGGCGTCGAGATGCAGGGCGTTGGCGTCGTGGTTCGCATCGGACAGGAACAGGCCGAGCATCTGGAAGAATTTTTGGTCTTGCGGCTCGCCGATCTCCTGGACGGCGGAGGTCTTGTGCGGCAGGCGGATCTCATCGTTGGTCGTGAGGTTTTGCGCCTCGACCCAGCCGCGCGAGCGCGTCCAGATCTTGTGGTCGGCGGTGACTTTCACGCTGTATCCGCCGGCGGTGATCAGCTCGAAGACTTCTTTCGTGCCGGTGGGGAAGGCGCCTTCGGTGATGTGGATTTCCTGGTCGCGCAGGTTCGTGATGACGCGCGACGGCAGGTGGATCATCTGGTCGATGCGCCGCCAGATCCCGCCCGGCGTGAGGACGCGCGTGTCGCCGGTGACGCAGGGGTTTGACGCGTTGATCCGGCCGGACTGCGGGCAGGTGTGCCACTGGTTGATCGTGTCGTCGTACTGCACGCCGGGGTCGGCGCAGCGCCACGCGGCGTAGGCGATTTGCTCCCAGAGATCGCGCGCCTTGATCGTCTTGGCGACGCCCTTGCGCTGGCGGAAGTTCAAATTCCAATCGCCATCGTCTTCGACGGCTTTGAAGAATTCGTTGGGGATGCGGACGGAGTTGTTCGAGTTCTGGCCGGAGACGGTGAAGTAGGCTTCGCCGTTGAAGTCGTAGTCGAGTTTCAGGCCGAGCTTCTTCGCCAGATCCTGCTGGTCCTTGGCGATGTGCTTGATGCCTTCGGCGAGGCAGGCAACCTTGAGCTCTTCGCGAACCTTCCAGTTGATGAACTGCTCGACATCCGGGTGATCGAGATCGAGGCAGACCATCTTGGCGGCGCGGCGGGTCGTGCCGCCCGACTTGATCGCGCCAGCGGCGCGATCGCCGATCTTGAGGAAGCTCATCAAGCCCGACGATTTCCCGCCGCCGCTGAGCGGTTCGTTTTCGCCGCGGAGTTTGGAGAAATTCGAGCCGGTGCCCGAGCCGTACTTGAAGAGACGCGCCTCGCGCGTCCACAGGTTCATGATGCCGCCTTCGTTCACCAGGTCATCGCTGACGGATTGGATGAAGCAGGCGTGCGGCTGCGGGCGGGAGTAGGCGTCCTTGCTCTTGGACAGTTCGCCCGAGCGCGGATCGCAGTAGTAGTGGCCCTGCGCCGGCCCGGTGATGCCGTAGGCGAAATTGAGACCGGTGTTGAACCACTGCGGCGAGTTCGGCGCGCACATCTGGTGCAACATCATGTAGGACAGCTCATCCTCGAACGCCTGCGCGTCCTCGGCGGTGTCGAAGTAATTGTGCTTCTCGCCCCAGTAACGCCAGCACCCGGCCAGGCGATAAATCACCTGCTTCGCTGATTTTTCCGGACCGGTAACGACGTTTCCGCCGGCGTCGCGCAGCGGCTGACCATTCGCATCCTTCTGCGGCACGCCCGCCTTGCGGAAATATTTCGACACCATGATGTCGGTGGCGAGCTGGCTCCACTGCCTGGGGATTTCGGCGTCGTTCATCTCGAACACGACGCTGCCGTCGGGATTGGAGATGCGGCTGGTGCGCTTCTCGTATTCGACCGATGCGAACGGGTCCTGACCTTGCTTGGTGAAGCGGCGGGTGATCTTCATGGCGTTACCTCGAATCCCTTCGGAACTGATTCCTCATCAAACCTTAGCGCGATGCGAGCGAATGGTCGGTGATGGAACGACGCGCCCCCGGCCGCGATCGCTCGCACGGATCGCGGTGGGGCGGCACGTCGCGGGTTGTGTTAAGGACAGCGCGCGGCGCAGCAGGCGAAATGGCGGCGGTCGCGATCGTGGCCGCCGCGGCTTTTGTCAGCCGGTGCGGGCACGGTCGGGATCGTCACCGTCGTCGCCAGCATTGTCCTGCGCGTTTTTGTTGTGGCTGACATGGGACTTCCTCCTGGCCGAATGCAAAACTCCGTCGTCTCGAACCGTTACGTCAGCGCGGCACGTCGCCCGGCAGGCCGATGCCTTGCCGGATGACGTTGGGCGTCGAGGGGTCGAGGTAAATTCCGTACGTGTGTCCGGCTTGCAGCGGGCCGGGGAACACGTTGTTCTTGCCGACCGTTACGCCGTTGCGATCGTCAACGCGGACCAGCGTGCGGTCGGGCACATCCGCGGCACAGAGCTGCGCCTTGGTCGTCAGGTCCACGATTCGAACCGGACCGCCGATGTCGAAGAGGTAAACCAGCGGCGTCGGGCCCTGCGTGACGGCGACGGGCTCCTGTTTCACGCCGGTCGAATGTTCGTTCCACTGCGCGCCTTTGCGCAGCTCGGCGACCTGCTGCTCGGGCGTGATCGTGGTCTGCTTGTTGGAATTGCACCCCGCGCTGGCTGCGCCCGCGACGGCGGACGTTGCGCCGGCAAACGTGCAAGTGAAAATGAAACGGCGGATCGGTGTCACGTTCCGAGCGATCCTTGCTCGAGAGTTCTACTTGATTAGTAAGCCGACGCCCGCGTGGTTCCGCTGCCCTGAGCGGGGATGAACCAGATCTCGTAGCGATGCGACTTGTTCAAACCCTGATAGACCGTCTGTGTGCCGCCGCCGGGCTCGGTGACGGTGATGTTGCCGGAGTTGGTGTTGACGGTCAGCACCGAGGCGGCGGTGACGCCGCTGGTGTTGATGATCGTGTTCGTGGCGACGTCATAAACAGACACCAGGCCGCGGTCAGGAGCCCTGAACGACAGCGGCCCGGTGCCTTGCGCAACCACATCGCCGCGCCGAGTGAGCGGCGGTTGCTTGGGCTGCGCGCCGCATCCGGTCATCGCAGCACAAACCAACGGGATGAACGCCAAGACGCCAAGCCGCCAAGGGAGAGAAAGGAGCCAATTCTCTTTCCGGATTTCTTGGCGTCTTGGCGTCTTGGCGTTCATGGAAATCTTTCTTCAGACGGCAGAGCGGCTCACCTGCGCGAAACCCGCGTGGAAAGTCAGTCGACGCGCGGGAGGGTGAGTCCCGGTTGATCCTGATACTTGCCGTTCTTGTCGGCGTAGCTGACGGCGCAGACGCGCTCCCCCTTCAAAAAGATGAGCTGGGCGATGCCTTCGTTGGCGTAGATTTTTGCCGGCAGCGGGGTCGTGTTGCTGATTTCCAGGGTGATCTTGCCGCGCCACTCCGGTTCGATGGGCGTGACGTTCACGATGATGCCGCAGCGGGCGTAGGTGCTCTTGCCGACGCAGATCGCGAGCATGTCGCGCGGGATGCTGACGTATTCGACGGTTTCGCAGAGCGCGAAGGAGTTCGGCGGAACCAGGACGTAATTCTGGCCGGTCTCGTCGGTGTCGATGGTGACGAAGGAGCGCTCCGAAAACTTCTTCGGGTCGATGACTTCGGAGTTCACGTTCGTGAAGATCTTGAAGACCGAGCCGACGCGGATGTCGTACCCGTAGCTGGAGACGCCATAAGAGACCGAGCCGGGGCGTTTGAGGTTTTCTTCGAAGGGCTCGATGCCGATCAGTTCACGGATTTGCGTGTCGCAGAGAATGCCCATGGTTTCGCTGACGCCTCGGAACATAGGGCGATAGCAGACCTGCCGGCGGCGCGTCCAAGCGCTGTCGTTCGCGGGTCGGAATCGCCGGGTTGTCGTGAGCCGTCATCCTCCTGACGACGAGATGAACTGCCTTCCTATTTCTGCAACCGCGGGGCCAAATCCTTCCCGAACACATGCCGGTCGGGTCGGATGCACGCCTCACGATGTCTTCCCCAGACGACGCGGGGTTATACACTACATCTGGTATCCTGCAACCGGGACTTTACTAAATATGGGATAGCAAACGTTAAACACGAACTTAACGATCGGATGTTTCGAGGGTTAGGGTAGCAAAGTTTTTCCGCGGCGCGCGGCGGGGTGTGGCGCGGGGTCAGGTTATCCACGGGACGTGCACCGCCGGATTGTGAACGGGTGATTTCGCGGATGTTTGCGGATCAGATTTTCCGGAACCTTTCGCCCGTCGCGGACGCCAGTGCGACGGAGCGACGCGAGGTGACTTGATGGAGCGACGCGGAAGGCGCGAGCGCGACTGTGCAACTGTGCGACACGCGATGCTCGGGGGCGCGCGAGCGAACGTTCGCGAAGGCGCAAGCGACAGGCGAGGCGCCCCGCGCGGTTGGCGATGGCGATGGCGATGGCGCCGGCGGGGTAAACAAAAAAGCTCCGGACGCGGGGAAGACGTCCGGAGCTCAGGGGGAGGGTAGGTAAGCTTGTTTCCGCGGGTTTCCGGCGAGATTCGTCGATCTGGCGACGATTCAATCGCAACGATCCGCCCGCGGAGATGTTTTGATGTTCTATTTCAAAAACAGCACACCGCAGAGCAACGCGTAGCTGATGACCGCGATCACGCCCACCATCACGCTGCCGTTGCCGCTGCCGCCGAGCGAACGGGAGTGACGAGCCACAACCCGCCTCCTTCCTCATTAGAGTGTCAACGAACCGCTGACACGTTTCATTCCCGTTCATAAGACACATGCGCTCGCCGCCTGTTAGTTGCGGCTTACATGCGTGAGTTACGCGGATTTCTTTGTGCCTTCGCCGCCAGCAAGGACGTAGGTTACGGGCGGTTTTCGCGGGTTTCTGGGCGGTTTCGTCAGGTGCGGAGCGACCAGGTGACCGACCAATTCACCTGCGCAGATGCGGCGACTTTGCCGGCGGAATCGTCTTTGACGGCGCGGTCGAGCTGATCGAACCGCCCGGTCGTCGGCTCGATCGCAAAATGGTGATGCGCCGACCACCCGCCGGTGTTGATCCACAGCCCCCAGTAAGCGTCGACGGCGGCGCTCGGATCGTCTTCGTCGCCGCCGGACGTGTAGCTGATCTCGACCGAGCGCGAACGCGACGGATAGCGCACGACCGCGGGCGTCGAGATCTTGTCCATCGAGAAGAGCTTCCAACCCTGCTTCTGCGGAAGATCCTGAAGCTTGCCGAAGTCGAGCTCCGGCTTGGCGCAGCACGGCCAGGTGAACCACTCGTTGCTCTCGCGTCCCTGCGAGTCGTGGCTGACGCGCATCATGGTGCTCTTGGGGAGGCGGATCTGCACGGGCACGTTAGTCGTCCACGACATCAGCGCGTGCATCGCCCAGACGAAGCGGAATGGGAAGGGCGCCGTGTTGACGAGCGTGTAGCGCGCCTTGATGTCTGTGCCGTCGACCCAGAGCTTGCGCGTCAGCCGATAGCCGAAGCGCAAGCCGTTCCAGACGGTGGTGATGCCGTCCTTCGTTGGGACGGCGATCGTCGGAATGCCCCAGAGCTCTCCGTGATCCGGCACGTTCACCGCGTTATACGGATGCCCGGTGTACGGCCCGGCTGCGACGGCGGGGAAACACTCATCCCACCCGGCGTACCACGAGTGCGTGTAGGGGATGTCGTACTGCGGCTCGGTCGGGAGCTCGTCGGGAAAATTGAAGAGCAGCTCGAACTTGTCCGCCTTGTCGATCAGCGACGAAACCTTCCCCCCCAGCGCAGGCCAGACCTCCATGCGGACGGCGTCGTTCTCGATGGTGACGGGGTGGAGCATTTTTCTTTATTGCGCGCGGTTGCGTGGGCGGGTTTTCCGGCGCTCGAAGTTGTACCGCGAGATGCGGGTCGAGGCGAGGTTGAAAGAGTTACGTTGCGTGAAGTCGATCTATTGCGCCGGTGATGTTGCCGGCGCGGTGGCGGCCGCGGCGGGGGCGGTGGTGTTGGTAGTCGGCGCTTCGACAGCGGCGGCGTTGGGGGCGGCGGGCTGCTGGAAATTCTGCTGCTGGCCCGGTTCGGGTTCGGGTTGCACGAGGATGACCACGTCGACGCGATCGCCGGCGCCGTCCGTCGAGGGGGTCGTTGTCGGTGCGGTGGCGGCGGGGGCGGGGGAGCGGGAGAAGGTGCTGGCGCCGGCGCCGGTGCCCGCGCCCAAGTTGGCGGTTGCGTCGTCAAAGAATGCGGACTCGGAGGAGGCTCGGGTGGTCGGGGCGGCGGCGGCGGCGGCGGTCGCGCCGGGCGCCGGGGAACCGGGGGGTAAAGCCCCGGCCTTGGCCGCGCCGGTGGGCGTGGTGGTTGCGGTCGAGGGGAGATTGGCGTTGAGCGCCTTGGATTCGGATTCTTTTTTTGCCAGCGCGACGGGAGGTTCTGCCTGAGAGAGAGTCGGCAGCGTCGTTGGCGTGATGGTGTCGCCGGCGCGGTTGTAGTTGTTGATGCGGTTGCCGTTGGAGATCGCGCTGTTCATGGCGACGACCTGCTGCTTGGTCAGGCCGCGGGCGATGAAGACCTGGTGAGTCTGCGGCGACTGGCCGGCGAGCTGTTGTTGTTGCTGCGGTTGTTGTGGTTGTTGCTGCGGTTGAAGCTGCGACGCGTCCTGTTGTTGTCGGTACTGCCGCGTAATCTGCTCCTGCTGTTGTTCTGCGGGCGCGGCTGCGTTTGGAGCGGCGGCGGATTGAGATTGTTCCGTCGGCGGCGGCGGCGGCGGGGATGAAACATCAGCGGGGGTGGCTTGCGGCTGCGAGGGTTGCTGACCTTGCGCGACGGCGTCGGCCGCCGCGCCCCGCTTGGTTTGATCCTGGCCGGCGATATCGTCCTTCCAACCCTTTTGTCCCACGCCCGCGTCGACGATGGAGCCGGATGCGCCGTTGATCTGCGGTGCTGCGGCGGCCGCGCTCGGGCCTTGATTTGGGCTCGCGCCAGTGCCCGCGACGCCGGAGACTGCGCTGGACGTAGAGCGGTCGGGTTCGCGAAGCTGCTTGTTCTGGGTGTCGGTTGCGACCGCTTCGGGCGATGGTTCAGCGGCGCCGCCGCCGCGGCGCGCGGGATTGGGCGGGGTGGCGACCTTCGATCGTCCGCCGCCGAAGTCTTTGTCCGCGTCTTTGGCGTCCTTCAGTTTCGACGCGTCCTCAGCCTGCGCGACTTCCGTTTGTTTCTGCGCATCGGGCTTCTCCGCCGGCGCGGCTTGTCCGCCGCCGCCGCTGCCACCAAAACCGCCGTAGCCTTGACCGGCGCCCGCGCTGCCCGCTTCCGGGCCGCCCTTGAGATTCATCTGTGTCTGGTTGAGGCGCGAGCGCATGACCGTCTGGCTGTCGCGCAGCTCGAGCGGCGGCGGCATCGGCTCGACGGCGGGCTCCCACTTGATGCCATTACTCGTCAAGTAGTCGCGAATTTGCTGATTCGTCACCGACGGGTCGTCGGCGTTGACCACGACGAGCATCGAATGGTCCGGCACGCCGGGCGCGTCCTTGAGCTTCTCGTTGAGCTGCGCATCGGCAAAGATGTTGGTCATCGTCTGGGCGGCAGCGAGGTCGCCGGGGATTTTCGACTGGTTGCCGGCGTTTTTCGTGAAGACGTCCCCGGGCGCTGCTGCTGCCGCGGCGGGCGGGGCGGCGGGCGCGACGGGCGCGACGGCGACGGCGGTCGGCGTCGATGCGGCGGTGTCGACGCTGGTGTCGGCGGGGGCGGCCGCGAACTTTCCGGCGATGCTGCCGGTCTTGGCTTCCATGCGATCGGCGTCGGCGCGGGCGAGCGCGCCCGGCTGCGTCGCCGCCAGCGTGCCGAGGCGGCGCGATGCCTCGTCGCTGCTGCTGGCCATCGGCCCGGGCGAGCCGGTGTTGTGGACGCGGGCGTAGTCGGCTTGATGTTGATTGGGCAGGACGAAGTAGATGACGGCGGCGAGGCCGACCGCCAGCATCAATACCGCGGCGGCGGCGGCGAAAATCTGCGGCCAGCGATTGATCTGTCCGGCGACGTGCGGCGAGGAGCCGGCGGCGCCGGGCGCGGCGTCGCCGTCGAGCAGCACCGAGCGCTCGAGCTGGTTCTGCATGGCCTCGAACAAATCTTCCGGCGCGCGTTCGCGCGGGAGCCCGCCGAGCAACTCGCGCTGCTGCATCAGCTCGGACATGAGCTGACGATGCTGCGGGTTGGCCGTGAGGTGTGCCTCGATCTCGGCGCGACCGGCGGAATCGAGTTCGCCGTCGACGTAGGCACAGAGCTTGGCTTCGATGTTCTCCGTGTTGGCCATGGCATTTGTCACTCGTCACTTGTCACTGGTTACTCGCAGGGCCTTTTACTCCGGAAGCCGGCTGCGAGTGACCAGTGACCAATGACCAGTGACCTCACTACTTCATATACGCCTTCAACTCATCTCTCAGCGCCAATCGCGCTCTGAACAGTCTGCTTTTCAGCGTTCCCAGCGGCAGGCCTAGCACGTCGGCCATTTGCTGGTAGTCGAAACCTTCGATGTCACGCATCACCAGGACGGCGCGGTATTCGGCGTCGAGGCGGCCGAGCGCGGCCAGGACTTGCTGGTTGCGCTCGCGCTTGAGCATTTCGTCGGCGGGCGTCGCGTCGGTGGACGCCATGCGGTTCATCAGCGACGACGCCTGATCGTCGTTGCCGCTGCCGCCGTTGCCACCATGTCCATGTCCGCTGTCGCCCGACGGGCGATCAAGGGAGAAGGTTCGGTGGCGTTGTACTTTTCGCAGCCGGCTGATCGCGAGATTGGTCGCGATGCGGAACAGCCAGGTGTACGGCGACGCTTCGCCGCGGAATCCGTCGAGCTTGTCGAGCCCTCGCGTAAATGTTTCCTGTGCGAGCTCGCGTGCGTCGTCGTGGTCGCCGACGATACGGAGGATCGCGTTGTAGAGGCGATCCTGGTAAAGGGCGACGAGTTTTCCGTACGCGCCGCGGTCGCCGTTTTTCGCTTTGGAGAGAAGCTCGAGTTCGACCAGATCCGGGGCGGCGCTGCTGCGCTCGGTTCCGGCGTGCGGCGGGTAACCCGCTTCGTCGAATTGTGCTCCACTCACGCTCGACATGGGTTTGGACGCGGGTTGGTTTGGAAAGTTCCCTCGAGTCGGCAGAACGTCCGATAACGGCGCGGCCGTCCATGGCGTCGCGCGCGGCGAAGCGAAGCCGTCAATATGACTGCATGCGCGGGGAGAGTCAACGATGCAGCGAGCACGGCGGGGGACCCGGGAAAAATGGGTCGGAACGGGTCCATGGGTTCGTTTTTCCAAATCGCGAAATCGGTTGCGTGGGGTTGCATGGCGTTGCATGGGGTTGCACCTGGTTGCACGGCGCGGGGCGGTGAGTTCGTTTTTCCAAATCACTTTGGATTGACGCAAAGACCGCAAAGAACGCAAAGAGCGCAGAAGGAAGTCGAAGGGATGGGTGCTTGTCATCCCGAGGTACTCCGAAGGATCTGGCGTCGAGCGACGAGTGACGTCGATCCTTCGGAGTACGTCAGGATGACAATGATCCCACTTCCTTAATTCTCTTCCTTTGCGCTCTTTGCGCTCTTTGCGTTCTTTGCGTTCTTTGCGTCGCATTTGCCCTCAGCGCGGAAGCCGCGCCCTCTATCTCTTCCGGCGCGCTGCGCTTGTGTTGAGACGAAAGCGCAGCGCGCGTGGACGAGATTCCTCTGGCGGCGCAGGAACGCGGAAATGAAATGAATTTTTTCGATGTTGTCGTCGCGGCGCGCTGCGCGATTGTCGACACGAACGCGCAGCGCGCGTGAGTTACATCCGGCTCGCGCGGAGGAAGCGGTGGGCCTGGAGGAGTTTCCACCGGAAGATGGCGATGTAGACGCCGAACGCGAAGGCGAGGGCGGAGACGAGCGGGAAGCCGCGGCCTTGCATCGTTTCATTTGCGACGTGGAAGAAGTTCATGGCGGTGCTGATGACGGTAAACACGAAGGCGAACATCAGGAGCGCCGGGCGGCGGGTGAAGAGGATCAGGCCGTCGATGATCAGCACGAGCGCGAATGCGAAGACGCAGAGGTGGCCGAAGAAGAAGATCGACTGCGTGTAGGGGATTTCCGCGCCGGTGTTGATGTCGGTGATGGGCAGGAACGGTGGCTTGTAGCTCGAGACTTTGGAAATCAGCCACTGCCAGAAGTTCGGAAAGATGAAGAGGAGAATGAGCCCGATCGCAATGCTGATCCACGCTTCGGCCAACGAAGGCGGCGGCTCGGTGGCGTAACCTTGTTCCTGTCGATACGCGCTCTGCGGCGCAGGCGCGACGCCACGCGTCGCGCGTCCCTCATCCTCCGGAGCGGCAGCATCAGAAGGTTCCGGCGGCGGCGGGGGAGGCGTCTGCGACATTCGCGGCAGCTTCGACATGTCCATGGGCGGGCCTCCCGTTGCGTTGGGGATCATCGGCGCGAGCTTGACCGTCGCGGACAGAATGACGAATGTACGCTTGCGTTGCCTTGTGACGCAAACGAGATCCGGCTCGAGAACGACTATGTCCGACGCGTTAATCGAAATTGACCAACTGAGAGACCGTGCCGACGCCGAGCTGCGCGCGGTGAAAAACACCGGGGAGCTCGAGCAGTTCCGCATCAAGTACCTCGGCAGCAAGGGGCAGGTCAAAGATTTGATGAACCTGCTGGCCAAGGTGCCAAAGGAGCAGAAGCGGGAGGTGGGGCAGCGCGTGAATGCGGTCAAGGATCAGGTGACGGCGGCGTTCGAGGCGCGCAAGTCTGAGATGTCCGCGGGTGCAGCGACGGCGATGACGGAGGACGTCACGGAGCCGGGCAAGCGGCCGGAGATTGGCAATCGGCACATCCTTATGACGGTGACGGATGAGCTGACGGAGCTTTTTGGGCGGATGGGTTTTTCCGTCGCGTCGGGACCGGAATTGGAGGATGAGTTTCACAATTTCGTGGCGCTGAACATCCCGGAAAGCCACCCGGCCCGAGATCCGCTGGATAATTATTACGTCACGGTCGATTCCGGCGAGGGAACGGGACGTGCTTCGCAAGCCGCGGGCGCGAGTGAGTACGCGCGGCTGCTGCGAACACAAACCAGCACCGTGCAGATCCGCGTGATGGAAACGCAGAAGCCGCCGATCCGCGTGGTGATTCCGGGCCGCGTTTATCGGCCGGACACGCACGATGAGACGCATTTGTCGATGTTTCATCAGCTCGAAGCGCTGGTCGTCGATGAGAACGTGACGATGGTCGACCTGAAGAGCACGATCATGCAGTTCGTCCACGCCTACTTCGGCAAGGAAACGAAGGTGCGCTTCCGCCCGAGCTTCTTTCCGTTCACGGAACCGAGCGCGGAAGTGGACGTTTTTTTCGAAGACAAGCAGCGCTGGGTGGAGCTGGGCGGGTGCGGGATGGTGCACCCGAATGTGTTCAAGGCGTGCGGAATCGATCCGGAGAAATACACGGGTTGGGCGTTTGGTTTCGGGATCGAGCGGATCGCGATGCGGAAATACGCGATCAACGACATCCGGTATTTTGTTGAGAACGACATCCGATTCCTGAAGCAGTTCTAGCGGAGGGTCATTGGTCATTTGTCATTAGTCCTTGGTCAGAACAATGACGAATGACCAATGACAAATGACCAATGACGCTTCCAAACATCCATCGCGTCATGCAGCAAGCGGTGGCGCTGCACAATGCGGGTCGGATTGCGGAAGCAGAAAAAGTTTACCGCGACGTCCTCCAGAAAGATCCGCGCAACGCGGATGCGCTCCAACTGCTCGGTCTGATCGAACACCAACGCGGAAACAACGAGCGCGCCGTCGAATTGATCCGAAAGGCGATCACGATTCGTCCGCGCGCGGAATTTCTCGTCAATCTCGCGCAGGCACAGAAGGCGCTCGGGCGGACGCAGGAGTCGCTCGAATCGACGCAGCGTGCCGTGCAGATGGCCCCGAATATTCCAGAGGCGTGGAACAATCTCGGCTCGATCTTTAAGGATCTCAATCGCACCGCCGAGGCGGCGGATGCGTTTCGCAAGGCGATTGCGCTGCGGCCGAACTATGCGGTCGCGCATAGCAATCTCGGCAATGCGCTGGCGCAGCTTGGCGACGCGAAGGAGGCGGAGGCGTCGCTGCGGCGGGCGGTAGCGGTCGATCCGAACCATGCCGAGGGGTATTCGAACCTCGGCCACCTGCTGACGATGCTCGGCCGGCTGGAAGAAAGCGTCTTGCTTTGTCGCCGCGCGATCGCGCTGAAGCCGCAGCTTGGGGCAGCGTATAGCAACCTCGGCAAGGCGCTGCATGCGCAGGGGCTGATGGACGAAGGGAACGAGGCGTTGCGCGTCGGCGCGCGAATGGATCCGACGAACGCGCAGCTGCACGAAAATCTGCTGGGGTGCTTCAATCACACGACGCGCTGGTCGCCGGAGGAAGCGCTGGCCGCGCACGTCGCGTGGGCGAAGCGTTTCGCGGAGCCGGCGACGCCAATTACGCCGCATGCGAACGACAGGTCGCCCGATAAAAAAATCCGAGTGGGCTACGTCTCGCCCGATCTTCGGCGGCACTCGGTCACCTATTTCTTAGAGCCAATCTTCGCAAATCGCGATCGTGGCGCGTTCGAGATTTACGCGTACTCCAACACCGAGAAGCCGGACGAGGTGACCGATCGTCTCCGCGCGATGTGCGATGGCTGGCGTGACATCCGCGCGCTCAGCGACGATGACGCCGCTGCGCTCATTCGTAACGATCGCATCGACATTCTCATCGATCTCGCCGGGCACACGATGAACAACCGGCTGGCGATTTTCGGGCGCAAGCCGGCGCCGGTGCAGATGACGTATCTCGGTTACGCGGGGACGACCGGCTTGAGCACGGTCGACTATCGCATCACCGATGACATCAGCGATCCGCCGGGCATGACGGATGGGCATTACACGGAAAAATTGATTCGCATCTCGCCGCCCTTTCTCTGTTACTCGCCGCCGTCCGATGCGCCGCCGGTCGCGGAGCCGCCGATGTTGAGCAACAGCTTCGTTCGCTTCGGCTCGTTCAACAACGCGGCGAAGATTCGCGAGGAGACACTGGCTCTGTGGTCGCGCGTGCTCGTGGCGGTGCCAAATTCTCGTCTGGTGCTCAAGGCGCGAGCGCTCGGCGACGCCGGGGCGCGGCGGCGGATTTTTGAGGGCTTCGCGCGGCACGGCATCGACGCGGCGCGGCTCGAGCTGATCGAGGCGGGGCAGTCGCTGGTCGATCATCTCGACGCGTATAAGGTGATGGACGTTGCGCTCGACACGTACCCGTACAATGGGACGACGACGACCTGCGAGGCGATGTGGATGGGTGTGCCGGTGGTCTCGCGCGCGGGGGGGACGCATGTGTCGCGCGTGGGGCTGTCGCTGCTGACCACGGTGGGCCATCCCGAGCTGACGGCGGCGAACGATGACGCGTTCGTGACGACTGCGGTCGAGCTGGCGGGCAGCCAGGCACGATTGACCGCGCTCCGCCGCGGCCTGCGCGACCAGGTGCGTGCGTCGCCACTGAGCCGAGCCGCCGAGTTTACGCGGCGGTTCGAGTTGGCGCTGCGGGAAGCGTGGCGGCGGTATTGCGCGACGTAACCGGCCGTGGCTCCTCATCTTGTCATCATTCTTGCAACGTGTTGAAACTGAGTCTCAACTGGATTATGCTTCCATACATGCAGCACAAGGCGTGCGATCTGGCGGGGTGTGAGCATTGCGGCGACCCGGCGACCTGTGCGCTGAACGCGCTGGGCGTCGGCTGCCGCGGCAGCGTCGTAGGGGTCGGTGGCGATCCGGACGTCCGCCGCCGGCTGCTCGAGATGGGCTTTTGTAACGGCGCGAGCGTTGAGGTCATCCGCCGCGCGCCGCTGGGCGATCCGATTGAGTTTCGACTCCGCGGCTATTGTCTCTCGCTGCGACACGAGCAGGCGCAACACGTACGAATCGCCGCCGCCAGCGCTTAGAACGTAAAGACGTAGACCGTAAGCGCGCGTGTTGGTTACGTCCTACGTCTCTACGTTTTACGACCGATGTCCGCACCGTCGTCCACCGCCACTCTCACCATCGCCCTGGCCGGCAATCCCAACTCCGGCAAGACCACCATCTTTAATGCGCTGACTGGCCTTCGCCAGAAGACCGCGAACTATCCCGGCGTGACCGTTGAAAAGAAAACGGGACGGTCCAAGCTGAACGATGGCTCGTGGATCGACGTGATCGATCTGCCGGGCACCTATTCGCTCATCTCGCGCTCGCCGGATGAGCGCGTGGCGATGGAAGTTTTGCGTGGCGTGCGGAAAGACACGCCGCCGCCGGATGTGGTTGTCGTCGTGGTCGATGCCAGCAACCTCCAGCGCAATCTTTACCTCGTCAGCCAGTTGATCGAGCTCGGGCGGCCGCTCGTCGTGGCGTTGAACATGGTGGACATCGCGCATCGGCGCGGGATTCACGTGTCGGCGGAAAAACTGACGGAATTGCTCGGCGTGCCGGTCGTGGAAGTGATCGGGCACAAGAGCCGGGGCATTCCGGAGCTGAAGGCGGCGATCGCGAATGCGAAGATCGCGCCATTGCCCGACTGGCCGCTGCCGGCGGCGATGCGCGAAGAGTTGATGCTCGTCAGCGGCGGGTTGGCCATTCACGCCAATGGCGATGCGCCCGCGGGGACGCCGCTGGATCGGTACCAGGTGACGGCTGAGCGGTTGCTGGTCGGCGATCGGGCGGATGACTTGGCGGAAGTCGCGAAATCACAGGCCATCTCCAAGCTGCTCGATCACGCGACCCTTCGCCTGGGAAAACTCGGCATCGATCCGATGCAGGCGGACGTCGAGGCGCACTATCGGTGGATCGAGGGTGTGGCGAGTGCGTCGACGCGCAACAGTGACACGGGCATCCTGCCCGTGCTGGGTGCGTCGGGCGATCAAAACCATCAGCGTGGGCGGGACGCCCATGTCACGGGTACGCAACTTGACTACGCCCGCAGCCGCACGCTGACCGACAAAGTCGATGCGATTCTCATTCACAAAGTGTGGGGGCTGGTCACCTTCGCGCTGATCATGGGGACGTTGTTCGTCTCCATCTTCTTCCTGGCCGATCCGATCATGGGGGGCGTCGAGGACGGGATTAAGTGGTTGGGCGGCCTCGTCGCGAAATATCTCTCCGATGGCCCGATCAAAGACCTTTGGACCGACGGCATCGTCGCCGGCGTCGGCGGGGTGCTGGTCTTCGTCCCGCAGATCGCGCTGCTGTTTTTCTTCCTGGCGATCCTCGAAGACTCCGGCTACCTCGCCCGCGCGGCGTTCCTCATGGACCGACTGCTAAGCAAGGTCGGCCTGCACGGCAAATCATTCATCCCGCTGCTTTCGAGTTTTGCGTGCGCGATCCCCGGCATCATGGCGACGCGAACGATCGAGAACCGGCGCGATCGCCTGGCCACCATCTTCGTCGCGCCGTTTATGAGCTGCTCGGCGCGGCTGCCGGTCTACGCGCTGCTCATCGGCGCCTTTTTCGCCGGCTACGGATTCTGGGCCAAGGGTTTGATCCTGCTGTCGCTCTACGGCCTGGGCATCATCGCGGCGGCGGGGACTGCGTGGGTCTTCCAGCGCTCGCTCACCAAGGGCCCGCGGGCTGCGTTCATCCTCGAGATGCCGACCTACAAGATCCCGCAGGCGTCGCAGGTCGCCCGCGTGGTGATCGGCAGCACGTGGGCGTTCATCGCGAAGGCGGGGACGATCATTTTCTGTTTGAGCGTGCTGCTGTGGGCGCTGATGTATTACCCGCGGCTGCCGGAGGCGCGGGTTAAACAAATCGAAACAGCAGTTGATGCTCGCATGGCGAGCGAGTTTCCGTGGCCTGATGTTTTCCCGCCGACTGGTGTCGATGGGACGTATGCTCCTCGTCCGGAAGTGAGGGAGAAGGTGGTTGATCAGGCCGTCGCCGGCGAGCAATTGCGCCACAGCGTCGCCGGTCGCTTCGGTCACGTGATCGAGCCGGTGATTCGGCCGCTCGGTTACGACTGGAAGATGGGCGTCGGCCTGGTCGGCGCGTTTGCGGCGCGCGAGGTGTTCGTCAGCACGATGGGGATCGTCTACAGCGTCGGCGGCGATGACAGCGACACGGCGCCGCTGCGGCAATCGATGAAAGCGGACCGGTATCCCGACGGCCGGCTCGTCTGGACGCCCGCCGTTGCGGCGAGCCTGCTCGTCTGGTTCGTCCTGGCGATGCAGTGCATGAGCACGTTGGCCATCGTCAAGCGCGAGACCAACTCCTGGCGCTGGCCGCTGGCGATGTTGCTGTACATGAACGCGCTGGCGTACGTGGTGGCGCTGATTGTTTACCAGGTGGGGTCGAGATTGGCTTGAGTAAGTCGCGTTGGCGTCTCGCCCATGTTTTTTTGTGAGGCCATGGCCGGAACGGCCGTGCTACTGTTAAAGAAGTATGCCGATGTGGCTGCAACATCTTCTTGTGCTGCTGATCGTCGCGGCGTGTGTCGTGTTTGTTGCACGGCAGGTGGTGCGGACGTTTCGGTTCAAGAAATCGAAGCTGGGGGCGTGTTGCGCGAAGGGGTGTGACGCGGCGGCGGCGTCAACGAAACCGCAAGAGGAAGGCGAAAAGCCTGCGCCCGAGAGGATCGTGTTCATGCCCGTGGAGATGTTGCGCAAGCGAACGTGACCGCGCGAGCCGGTCACTCCACCTGGTCATTCTTGCTTTCCTTCACTAGTACCTTGGGCGGGTTGCTCTGCTCGTGCATGGTGCGCTCGTCCTGGAGGTTGCGCGAGGTGATGTCGAGCGAGGCGTTGGCTTCCTTAGCGCGCTGCTCGATGCGGATGTAGTCATCCAACCGTTCGACGGCCACGCGGAGCCGGGGAAGGCGCTCCTCCAGATACTTGGTCTTGGTGTCCAGTTCCTTCGCGTCAATGGAGAGCGTCATCAGCTCGCGGTTGAACGCCTCCAGCGCGGAACCGCCGGCGGCGGCGGACGCGTCACGCTGCTGCTGGAGCACTTTTGCCTTGGCCTCGGCGGCTTGCGCGGTGGCCTGGCTCACTTCGTCGCGACTGGCCGCGCCCTGCTCGTGCATCTGCTTGATGACCTTGACCCGCTCCTCGCGCGCATCGACGACCTTCTGCAACTCCATGGCGATCGGATCGGACTCGATCTTCTTCGCAACGCGCTCGCTGAGCTGCGCGATCTGCTCTTCCAGCGCCGACCGCCGCGCATCTTTCGACAAGCGCTCGATCTTGAGATGTTGAAGCTCATCGTCCATGCTCGTCAGCGCAGCGATCAGGGTTTTCGGGGCGACATCGGATCGGCCGGATAGCTCGCGCAGCTCCTTACGGAGGTTGTTGAGCTGCTGGTTGACGGCATCAGCGTTGCGCTGGTTGAGGTCGAAGTCGCGCTGGGCGCGTTCGAGCGACCGCTTGCGTGATTGCTCGTACTCGTTGGCCAGGTAAGTCCGAAAGAAATCGACCAGATCGTCGGCGACCTCCGCTGCGATCGGCGGCGCGGTCGGCGGGAGGCGCACGACGATCTGAAATTGATCATTGGAGTTCCCCGACTGCGCCGTGAGCCAGTCGCCGAGTTCATCGTCGCTGCCGCCGCTCGTCAACAGCTTGGGGAGTTCACGTTGCCGGGCGGCGATGTAAAAATCATCGCTCGAAAAATTGATGTCGTGCGGTTGGATCAGCACCAGGCGATTGGCCAGGCGCGACCTGGGCGCCGGGCGGGTGGTGGTGGTGGGCATCGTTGCCGGCGCTGCCGAGGCGATTTGCGCGGCGAATGCGGGCGTGATCGAGACCAGCGCGATGCAGAGAACCAGCGTTCGGCACGTCATGTCGGGATCTCCTTGAGGCGCTCTCGCGCGACGGCGGCGGCGTAGGTTTTCGGGAACAGCTCGATCGTTCGGCGATAGGTCGCCGCCGCGCGATGGGTCTGCTTGTCCCGGGCGGCCTGTTCGGCTTCGTAGATGAGGATCAACGCCGCGCGATCGCGCTGCTGGCGGACGTGGGCGAGGACGGCGGTCGGATCATCAGCCGGGCCGGGCTGAATGTCGGCGGGCGACGTCGTTGCGTGGAGAAGCTCGGCGGCGGTCTGCGCATGCAACTCCGCTTGGAGATCGAGACGAGCGAGGTCGGCGCGGGTAAGGGTTGGGGGCGGCTTGGTGGCGATGGTCGGCGGCGGAGGAGACGAGTGGCGGGTGAACACCGTCATCGCGAGCAGCGGCAGGGCGATGATTGCGACAGCGGCGGCGGCGACGGATTTGATCCTGCGGCGGCGATAGTGGCGATGTCGCACGCGCGACGGCAGATCGGCGGCCAGCGCCGGCGGGGCGGGGGCGGTCGCGTCGGCCGTTCGCAGAAATTGTTCCAGGGCCTCACGCGGCACGGTGGAGTCAGTCTCCGATTAAGCCTGCAAGCTGGGTCTTGAGTCGCTGGCGTGCGCGGTGCAGGCGGACTTCGATCGCGTTGTTCTTCACGCCGAGCAGTTGCGCGATCTGGGCCACGGAAAAATCCTCGAGGTAGAAGAGCACGATCACTTCCCGATCCCGCGGCGGGAGCTGGGCGACGGCGTCACGCACCTGCTGCGAGGTCTCCTCAACATCCGGCGGCTGGTGGTTCGTATCACGTCGATTCCACTTCTCGCGTAGCCACTTGAGCCGCAGCAGCGAGCGGCGGCGGTGGGCGCGACACTGGTTGATCGTGATACCGGTCAACCAGGTGGCCAGGCTCGAGTCGCCGCGAAAGCCTTTGAGACGCGTCAGGGCGACGAGGAAGACGTCCTGCACGACGTCCTCGACGGCCGCTCGATCGCGCCACCCGAGGAGGCGATGCGCGAGCCGAGCGACCTGCGGCTGGTGCCGGGCGACGATGGCGTCGAAGTCGCAGATGTCGTCGCGTGGGTCTCCCAGTCGCGTGTCCTGTGCGCGGGTTTGAAGGGTGAGTGTCGTCAACGTGGGAAACCTTACACTGACGAGAAAGACGCATGTGGAGGAGGGGAACGTCGTAGCCACGGACGCAAGTCCGTGGGGGAGGGTCAGACCTACGGACTTGCGTCCGTGGCTACGAGGGCGCTGCGTGCGGTCGAAGCGGGTTCTTGCGGTCGCAAAATGTCCGAAAAGCAGGTGTTCGCGAATGAACCTATAATCTGATCGCTCGTACAGTTAAGAGCGACCTTGTGGGTCGCTAACGGCGTCTGAAAAATTTCAGTGCCATCCCTTGACGCGACGATTAACGGATGTATTATCCGCCTCCCCCAGTTGGAAACGACTGCCGGGGCACGAAAGTGCGAAGGACGTTGCGAGAAGGAAAGCAGGTTGACCCAGCAAGCAAGCTCAAACACACCGCTTTAACCGTCAGCTCCCCCTCGAACAACTGAGGTCGCTGGCGAACGAGCCGGTGACGAAGCATGCGGAACAGTGACGTGAACTGTTCGAGAATGGCTGTCGCCTGAATCTTTTGCGAGTCTGAACCTGGACAAGTACGCAGGGAGATGATCCTGCTGACTCGCCCGTGTTCGACGGGGCTGACAAACCGGATGAGGCGTCTGTAACAACAGGCGTAGTAACGAGGTGCGTCGGTTTGCTCTTTGACAAGTGAATGATTGAGGTTCAAAGGGTTCATCCCATGGCTCTAAGCACGCCTGCTTGGGGATTCTGGGGTGGACAAAATTCGCGACTGCCCACCCATTTTGGTCTTTCTGTCGGGTGGGAGTCGTCGAGCACCTTTTTGGCGATGGGACGTGTGCCCGCAAAGCATGCGTTACCACAAGTGACCCGTTGTTGATCGTTTGTACCGTTACCGGCTCGCCCGCTGGTGATTCTTCCGAGAGCTAGTTCCTCTCCGGAGGGGTCGTGACGGTGATCGATAAATGTGGTCAAGCTACTAAGGGTGTCTGGTGGATGTCTTGGCATCGAGAGGCGATGAAGGACGTGGTAGCCTGCGATATGCTTCGGGAAGCTGGCAAACAAGCGTTGATCCGAAGATCTCCGAATGAGGAAACTCGTGTGGGGTTACTCCCACTCACCTGGCGGCGAATTCATAGCCGTTATGGAGCGAACCCAGGGAACTGAAACATCTAAGTACCTGGAGGAAAAGAAAAAGACATTGATTCCGTAAGTAGCGGCGAGCGAAAGCGGACATAGCCCAAACCGGGATTCGTCCCGGGGTTGCGGGCGCCTTGAGGGGTTACAAAACCGATCCTAGCGGAACTGTCTGGAAAGTCAGACCATAGAGGGTGAAAGTCCCGTATGCGACAGGATTAGGTCCCCGTTGAGAGGCGTACCAGAGTAGCACGGAGCTCGTGGAACTCCGTGTGAAGCTGGCCGGCCCACCGGCCAAGGCTAAATACTCCTCGATGACCGATAGTGCACAAGTAGGGCGATTGAACGATGAAAAGCACAGCTATTAGCTGAGTTAAAAGTACCTGAAACCAGACACTTACAAGCGGTCGGAGCACTATGCCCCGCAAGGGGAATGTGTTACGGCGTACCTTTTGCATAATGGACCGGCGAGTTTATGTATGCGGCAAGGCTAAGGAGTCACGCTCCGGAGCCGTAGCGAAAGCGAGTCTTAAGATGGCGTTAAGTCGCGTGCATAAGGCCCGAAACCTAGTGATCTACACATGAGCAGGGTGAATGTCCCGTAAAAGGGACAGAAGGCCCGAAGCCGTGAACGTTGAAAAGTTCTGGCATGACTTGTGTGGAGGAGTGAAAGTCTAATCAAACTGGGAGATATCTGGTTCTCATCGAAATGCCTTTAGGGGCAGCCTCGAGACAACTACTCATAAGGGGTAGAGCTACTGAAAGGAGACGTGGGGCTACCCGCCTACACGCTCCTATCAAACTCCGAATACTTGTGAGACTATCTCGGGAGTGAGTCCGCGAGGGATAATCTTCGCGGTCAAAAGGGAAACAACCCAGATCGCCTGCTAAGGTCCCTAAATTCAGCTTAGTTCGGAAGGAAGTTATTGTTCTGAGACAGCCAGGATGTTGGCTTAGAAGCAGCCACCATTTAAAAAGTGCGTAATAGCTTACTGGTCGAGAACAGTAGCGCCGTAAATGATCGGGAATAAGCTGGATACCGAAGCAGCGAGATGCAATTTATTGCATCGGTAGATGAGCGTTGCACGCCGCGTCGAAGGCATACCGTGAGGAGTGCTGGAGCGCGTGCAAGTGAGAATGCCGGTATGAGTAACGATAATGCAGGTGAAAATCCTGCACGCCGAAAACCTAAGGTTTCCTGGGGAAGGTAAATCCGCCCAGGGTTAGCCGGATCCTAAGGCGAGGCCGAAAGGCGTAGTCGATGGACAGCAGGTTAATATTCCTGCGCCGGTCGTAAAGGTTTGATCCTCACGTGTGTGGTTTTCCAAGGCAGATCCCGGGGCTAGTCGTCTGGGTTGGGACGGGTGCAAGCCCGTATCTCGAGGCCGCTTTGTTGCCGAAGTCTGTAGCGGAAGATCCGAGAAGAGCACGTGAGGTACGATACGATCGTCCGTACTAAAACTGACACAGGTAGGTGAGGAGAATATCCTAAGGCGCTCGAGAGAACTGCGGTTAAGGAACTAGGCAAAATCACCCCGTAACTTCGGGAGAAGGGGTCCCTCCTCCGCAAGGAGAGGGCACAGAAAGTGGCCCGGGCGACTGTTTATCAAAAACACAGCTCCATGCTAACTCGCAAGAGGATGTATATGGAGTGACGCCTGCTCGGTGCCGGAAGGTTAAGGAAGTAGGTCAGGGGTTCGCCCCGAAGCTTGCAACCGAAGCCCCGGTAAACGGCGGCCGTAACTATGACGGTCCTAAGGTAGCGAAGTTCCTTGTCGGGTAAGTTCCGACGCGCATGAACGGCGTAACGACTTGGGCTCTGTCTCAACCGCAGACTCGGTGAAATTGAAGTGGCGGTGAAGATACCGCCTTCGCGCAGCAAGACGGAAAGACCCCATGCACCTTTACTATAACCTGGTACTGATGCCGGTTGTGAACTGCGTAGGATAGGTGGGAGGCGTTGATCCCCTGGTTCTGGCCAGGGGGGAGCCAACGGTGAAATACCACCCTGTTTGCATTCGTCATCTCACCCTGTCCCGTGAATCCGGGCAGGGAACAGTGCTAGGCGGTTAGTTTGACTGGGGCGGTCTCCTCCAAAAGAGTAACGGAGGAGTGCAAAGGCAGGCTCAGAACGGTTGGCAATCGTTCGTCGAGCGTAAAGGTAGAAGCCTGCTTGACTGCGAGTCCGACAGGACGAGCAGAAGTGAAAGCTGGCCTTAGTGATCCTGTGGTCCCGTGTGGAAGGGCCATAGCTCAACGGATAAAAGGTACGCTGGGGATAACAGGCTGATCGCATCCGAGCGTCCATAGCGGCGATGCGGTTTGGCACCTCGATGTCGGCTCATCACATCCTGGGGCTGAAGGCGGTCCCAAGGGTTTGGCTGTTCGCCAATTAAAGTGGTACGCGAGCTGGGTTCAGACCGGCGTGAGCCAGGTCGGTCCCTATCTGCTGTGCGCGCAGGAACTTTGACGGCACCTCATCCATAGTACGAGAGGATTTGGATGGACGGACCCCTGGTGTACCAGTTGTCGCGCTAGCGGCACGGCTGGGTAGCTATGTCCGGAACGGATAAACGCTGAAAGCATCTAAGCGTGAAGCCTATGCCAAGACGAGAGTTCCATGGCCTTCGGGCCGAGAGACCCCGAGTAGACCACTCGGTTGATAGGCCGGAGCTGTACGGAGTGAGAGCTCTTCAGGTTACCGGTACTAACGGTCGATCGCTTGACCACTTTTATCGATCACCCTCACGGGCGTTTCCGCAAGGAGCGTCCGGGGTGACAGATGACAAGTGGGTCACTTGAGATCCAAAAACGTGTTCGACAAGCGGATTTGCGTCAGACTTAGCCCCGCGTCATGACGCGGGGTTAAATAGGACGGTCTGCGAACCTCAATCATCACTTGAAATCCAACTGTGGTGCTCGGAAACGAGCGCCACAGTCTTTGTTGGTGGCAATACCCGTAGGGTCACACCCGTTCCCATTCCGAACACGGTCGTTAAGCCTGCGGGGCCGATGATACTGCTTCAGCGGGAAAGTAGGTCACTGCCAGCATTTACATAAAGAACCCCGATCGCCCAAAAAGCGGTCGGGGTTCTTTTTTGCGCGCGTTTTTCACGATGGGCTCCCCTTCACCTGGCTGATTACGCGTCCGGTCCTCGGCGCATCGGCGACTCTCGCTTCGTAAACTGGGAGGCTGATGGCCGACGCCGCCGAAGAGGACCAATCCACACATCTGACCCAATTCGTGCGTGGCCGCTCTGACGCCGCGTTCCGGCAGCTCGTCGCCCGACATGTGAACCTCGTCTACGCCGCCGCCCGCCGGCAGGTCGTCGACCCGCACCTGGCCGAGGACGTCACGCAGGGCGTTTTCATCATCCTGGCGCGGAAGGCGCACACGATCCGCAACGAGGCGGCGCTGCCCGGCTGGCTCCTTTCGACGACCCGATACGTTGCCTCCACCGCAATCCGCGCCCAGGCCCGTCGCCGACGACACGAACAAAAGGCGGCGTCGATGAACTCCGAGCTTCAGGCTAAGCCCGCGGCAGCTTCCGCAGCCGGCGACCCGACCGCCGCGCAAACGTGGAACGAAATCGAGTCGCACGTGGACGAAGCGATCACGTCGCTGGCATCGAGCGATCGCACGGTCATCGCGCTGCGCTTCTTCGAACAAAAATCCCTCGCCCAGGTCGCCGCCGCGATCGGCGTCAGCGAAGAGGCCGCGCGCAAGCGAATCACGCGAGCCGTCGCGAAGATGCGGACGTTTCTGCTTCGCCGCGGCGTGTCGGCGCCGGCGGCGGCGGGGGTGGGGGCGGCGCTGGCGGCGGGCGCGGCGGCGACCACCGCGCACGCCGCACCCGCCGTCCTCGTCGAATCCGCCGCCACCGCCGCGCTTTCCGCCGCCGGCGCGTCGGCGACGACGACGTCCCTCGCCGGCGGCGCGATGAAGATGATGGCATTGGCGAAGCTGAAGGCCGCCGCGATCATCTTCCTCGCGTGCGCGCTGCCGATCTCCGCCGTCGCCGCTGCCGCCGCTGTCGCGCTGCCGCGGATCAACAGCACGCGGCGCGGTGCCGCGACGACGTCGACGACGCGAACCACCCACACCTTCCGCGGGCGGCTACTCGACAGGCGCGGCAATCCCGTCGCCGGCGCGCGGATCACCGCCGACGCCACGTTTCAGGATCTCCAGGAACTCTCCAGCGCCATCAGCGACGCCGACGGCAACTTCGTCGTGAGCAATCGACTCAACCCCAAGCTGCTGATCACCGCGGAAAAACCGGGCTATCGCACGATCTCCCACAAGGAAGTCGACAGCGGCCCGAATGCCCAGCTGTTGGCGTTACAGCGCGATCTGACGATCCGCGGCAGCGTCGTCGACGCGCGCACGGGCGAGCGGATCCGTGATTTCCGCGCCTACTCCGCCGGCGCGTGGACGCCGGACCAAAAATGGGTCGATCGCGACAAGTCTTTCGCCAATGCCGCCGACGGCACGTTCGCCGTGCCGTTCCCGTGGATGTACCCGCAGGTCGCGGTGTACGTCGAAGCGCCCGGCTATGCGCCGCAGCAGTGCAAGATGTATTCCACGGAAGAGGGCGAAGTCACAATCGACTTCAAGCTTCAGGCGGCGCGCGATCTCGGCGGCATTGTTGTCGACAAGGCGGGCGCGCCGGTCGCCGGCGCGGAGATCCACGTGCTGGAGCCGAACGGGATCGTGAACCTGGACGGCAGCGCGCCCCGTTCTGCGCGGGCGCCGACGAGTCAGCGCTCGCGCGGCCGCGCGACCAGCGGCGATGACGGACGTTTCGCCGTCGCGCCGCCGGCCGGCCCGGCGGCGATCATCGTCGTGCACGAGAGCGGCATCGGCCGGGTCGCCGACGCCGTCGCGTCGCTCGGCTCGGGCGCCCCCGACGCCGCCACCGCCCCCGGCACTGCAGATCGAAAAATCGTGCTCGAACCGTGGGCGAGCCTTCAAGGCGTGGTCGCCGAATCACTTCGCACGAAGTCGCCGCAAACGGTGAGCGCGTGGAGCGACGAGCAGGTTGGCCCGGGGCGCATCGTTTATCGCGCAGCCGCGAAGATCGGCGGGGACGGAACGTTCCGCTTCGCGAACGTTCCCGCCGGCGAGGTGGCCGTCGGCATCGAGGAAAAATTCGAGCGGGAACGATCGCTCACCACGTTGATGGACCACTTGGTGCGCTTCGACGCCTCGGCGGGCCAGCGGCTGGACACGAAGATCGGCGGCGCGGGCGAGGGCGTCACCGGCATCGTGGCGTTGCCGAGCGGCGTGAGCGGCGATCTTGCGTCGCGCTTCGTCTTCGCTCAACTGCGGGGCATGCCGGTGCCGAACGAAATGCTTCCCAGGCCGGACGTGTCGATCAAGACGATGGAACAATACCAGGCGTGGATGAAGACCTTTCGTCAGACGCCGGCGGGGAAAAAATTCACCGGGGCGGAGCAGGCGGCGGCGCGTTCGTACGCCGTCCGCATCGCGGTCGACGGCACGTTCACGGTGAAGGACGTCCTACCGGGCAGCTACGCGCTGGTCGTCGAAGTCTACGAATTGAACTTCGGCCCCGCGTACGGCTACGGCAAGGCGGTTGCGTCGGTGCGCAAGCCGGTCGAAGTGCTCGAAACCGGGGACAAGTGCGACCTGGGGACGATCAAGCTCGAAGTGCCGGCATCACCGAAGGAGGCGCGATAGTCGAGCGATCTACTCCCTCCCCCGGTACGCCGGGAACATTATGCGCCAGTGGCGCAACTCCGCGGGGCCCGCGCACTTAGCGCGCCCGCGCGCACTTAGCGCCGCACGACCACGTGTCATCCCGAGGTACTCCGAGGGATCTCGGACGCCTGCAAACGAAGAGATTCCTCGGAGTACCTCGGAATGACATCGTGCGCCCGACCTGTTGATGCATAATGTTCGCCGGCGAGAGGGGCGAGGTGCGCATGGAGCGCCTTACTCCCTCTTCCCGGTACGCCGGGGAGAGGGCAGGGGAGAGGGGCGAGCGCCGCTCCAGGTCGCGCGTCGTACGATTCGCCAGACGGCACGGTGCTGCGAATCGAACGCAAAACGACTCCACGCGCACCTCGTCCCTCTCCCCAACCCTCTCCCCGGAGAACATGATGCGCCAGTGGCGCAAGTCCGCGCGCCCCCCGCGCACTTAGCGCCGCACGACCACTTGTCATCCCGAGGTACTCCCAGGGATCTCGGACGCCGGAAAACGCGATTCCTCGGAGTACCTCGGAATGACAGAGTGCGCTCGACATGTTTGATGCATCATGTTCCGGGAGTCCCGGCAAGAGGGAGCCAACGCGACTTAGTCATCCCCCGCGAAATCCTAAACGTGCCCCGACGCGATATACTGCCGCGTCATGCCACTCGAATATCAAGCGGCGATTACAGAACGCGCCCGCACGCCGGCCGCGGGGTTGCCGACGTTGGTGCTGCTGCTCGGGGCGCTGCTCGCGTGCATCGCGGCGTTCATCGGCGGGGCAGCGAGCAGGCAGATCGCGCTCGTGCCGTTTGCGGTGATCGGCGGGATCATTGTGCTGTTCCTGCTCTCCGGGATGTTCATCGTCAACCCGAATGAGGCGAAGGTGCTCGTGCTCTTCGGCAAGTACGCCGGCAGCGTGCGGCAGCCGGGTATGTACTGGGCGAATCCGTTTTACCGGCGGACGTCGATCTCGCTGCGCATTCACAATTTTGAGAGCGCGAAGTTGAAGGTGAACGATCACGACGGCAACCCGATCGAGATCGCCGCCATCGTCGTCTGGCGCGTCGTCGATTCGGCGGAGGCGACGTTCGAGGTGGAAGATTATCGCGACTACGTCCGCGTGCAGAGCGAGTCGGCCGTGCGCAACCTCGCGACGCTGCACCCGTACGATGCGCACCAGGAGGGCCAGTTATCGCTCCGCGGTTCGACCGCGGAGGTGGCCGAGCAACTCAAGGGAGAAATCCAGGAGCGCGTCTCCAAGGCCGGCGTGGAAGTCTCCGAAGCGCGGATCAGCCACCTCGCCTACAGCCCCGAGATCGCCGCCGCGATGCTGCGACGGCAACAGGCGTCGGCGATCATCGCCGCGCGGCAGAAGATCGTCGAAGGGGCGGTGACGATGGTCGAGATGGCGCTGCACCAGCTGGCCGACCGCCACATCGTGGAAATGGACGAAGCGCGCAAGGCGGCGATGGTGAGCAACCTGATGGTCGTGCTGTGCAGCGAACACAACGCGCAGCCGGTACTGAACATGGGGGCGGGGGCGAAGTGAGGGGAGATGACACTCGCGTGTTTCCGTATCGTCGCGTCGTAGTCATTCGAAGGTGCGCTCGGTATGCAGCAGCTCGTAGTTGACCTCGCGGAAGCGGTCCGAACGATCGACTGCAGCCGGGCGCCATTCAAGGGCTTTCAGCCAGGCGTCGGGCCGTATGGCGAGCCGCAACTTGCGAAGCTGCTCGTCCAGCATCTGGCTGTGCATCACCCGGATCGCTACCGCGGTATCCGCACGTGCCGCGCGCCAGATATTCGGATTCCGGATAAGTGGGCACTGGAGTTGAAGCTCGTTCGACCGTTTGGAGACAACGGCTCAGAGGCTGAGCACTGGTCTCAGAATTTACTGCACCCTTATCCCGGTAACGTGAGCGCTCTCGGAGATGCGATGAAGTTGATGCAGCTGGAGGTCGCCGAACGGAAAGGCATCGTCGTCATCGGCTACGAGCACGAGCCGCCGGTGCGTGAATTGTCGCCCCTTATTGCGGGGTTTGAGCTCTTGGCAAGGGAGCTCCTGCATCTTCCCCTGAGCCAGCGGTATTCGAGCATCATTGCTGGGTGCGTGCATCCTGTGCATCAACGTGCGACGATTTACGGCTGGGAGCTCAAGGGCTGATTCTTGGTGCCCTTGGAAACGCAGGAGCCCGCGGGGCAATCCCGCGGGCTTCGCGCGAACAGCTAACTCGTTTGCAACTACCGCCGCTGGTCCGGGTCGGTTTTGCGGCGGTGGTTGCGGCGTTTGTTGCCGGTGTGTTGGCCGGGATGTTGGGGGCGGGGGCGGGTCACTGAATGCCTCCTTTGGTCTTGGTGGCGGTCGTCGCCGAGTTGGTGGTCGTTTTGGTGCGCGGCGTGGTGACGCCGAGTTCTTCTTCGCTGGTGTGGACTTCGTCTTTGTCACCGACGTCCTTCGCGAGCGTCGACGAACCGGGGCGCGCGTGTTGGACGGAGTCGGGGTTGAGTTTGGACTTGGGCGAAGCGATTGTCACTGAAGTGGCAATCCCGCTAGCGGCGCGCTTCGGGTCGCCGGAGCCGGCGAGATGACTGCGCTCGTGGGTCGCGGCGTTGCGACCGTCCAGCGTGCTTTCGTACTTGATGCCGATCGTCGATTCGGGTTCGCCGAGCAACAGACGATTGATCAACTCCACGCCCTGCATGAGCGTGTGGTCGGTATTCGACACCTCGTACTTCCACATGCCGAATCGCCCGCGCGAGTAGATGCCGTGCGATTCGAGGTACGGGATGACCTGCGAAAGAATCGCGTCGCGCTCGACGCTGGGCGTGGGGTAGCTGTAGTCGGCGTGGTAGGTCCACGTGCTGACGATGTCCTTGCGATCTTCTTCCTTGATCATGCCGGCGTTGATCAGGCCCTGGATGGTCTGCTCAACGATCGTCTTCCCGTCGAGCGGCTTGAACTCGCTGTAGCTCGTCTCGCACAGCAGCGAGTAGTGCGTGTCCTTGTCCGGCGTCATGTAGGGCGAGTAATTCGACAGGTACGTGACGCGATAGAACGGGCAGTTGGCTTCGGGGAAGTACATCCATGACTTGGTGCTCGGGCACGGCTGCTTGATGCCGATGCCGACCATATAGCCGCCGCTGTGGCGCAGCGACGCCGCCGCCTTTTTGATCTCGCGCGGCATTTCGCCGTTGATGGTGTCGTTGCAAAGCTTGTCCAGCGGCATCGCGGTGATGAGCTGGTCGTACTTGACGATCTCGCCGTCGCTGAAGCGGACTTCCTTCTTCACGATGTTGATGAAGTCGACCTTCTTGTTGAGCGTGTAGTGCTCTTCGCCGATGGCCGGGCCGAAGCGGCGATAGAACTCGCCGGTGCCGCCGTAGAGCGGGAACTTGAACTGGTTGTTCGGGCCCCAGCCGAAGTCGTCGGTGCCCATGACGACGTTCTTGATCGCGCGATCGACATCCAGGACGGCGACGCGCTCGCCGATCCATTCCTTATTCATCATCTCGGCGGGGTGGGCCCAGACTTTGAAGTTGTACGGAAGCATGAAGTGCTTGGCGATGCCTTCGCCGAACACCTTGTCGATGAACTCGCGGAAATTCTTCGCCGACTTGTGGTCGCCCTTCGCCTGCGCCTTGACCAGGCCGGTAAGGCACTCGTAGGTGACTTCCTTGGGGAGGTGGCGGATGTTGTTCTGGAACGGGTAGGGCACCCAGCTGTCGAACATGCGCACCCAGCACTCGCGCATGTTGAGCTGAAAGTCCTTGCCCATCAGCTTGTCGAAGCACTCGTCGTAGTACTTGTAGTGGCTGAACATCACGTGGCCGCCGATGTCCCACGTGAAGCCGGCGGAGTCGGTGAACGACGACGCGAGCCCGCCGAGGTGATCGGAGCGCTCGTACATGTGGAAATTCTTGTACCCGAGCTCCTTGAGGCGGTACGCCGCCCCCAGGCCGGTCGGGCCGGCGCCGATGATCACGATTTTAGGTTCGATCTTGTTCGCGTTGTGGGGTTCCATTCACGACTCCTTCACAAATGTGTTTGGTATTCCGGACCGGATTCCTAGGAACCCTGCGTTGCCATGTAAACGTACTCGAGCTGCGCTTCGGTCATCGGCTCGATGTTTCGATTCGATCGGCGCTCCTTTTTGTTGATCGCCTGCTTGATCAGGTCCTGCATCTTTTCAACCGTGCGCTCCCAGCCGTTTTCCTTGGCGAGCGCTAAGCCGCGAGCGACGCGCTGCTCGACGTCGCCTTGCTTGTCGAGGCAGCGCTGCGCCGCCTGCACGAATGCTTCTGCGCCCTTCGCCAGGTGGACGATGTCGCTCCACTGGTTGACGACATCCTTCACGTGCGTGCTGACGATCGGCTTGCCGGTCGCCATGTACTCCAGGCCTTTTGTCGGGTTGATGAACTCCGTCGCCTTGTTGATCGCGAAGCACATCATGTTGATGTCGAACGCGGCGCAATAGCTGGGTAATTGCTGATAGTCACGTCCGCCTAACCAGTAGAGGTTCGGCGAGTGCGGCAGAAGGTTGGGATCGACCTTGACGACCGGGCCGACCATCGCGAACGACCAGTCCGGCCGCATCCGCGCCATCTCGCCGACCATCGCGTAATCGACGCGCTCATCCACGACGCCGAACCAGCCGAGGATCGGACGCTGCATGAAATCGATGTCCGGCGGGATCGGCGTCGCGGGATCCTGCGCCTTGTTGAAGTGCGAGAACTCCACGCCGCAGCCGAAGATGTGCACGTTGTCGTGCTGTTTCTTCTTCTTCTCGCCCAGGTTGTATCCGCCGGTGAAGACGATGTCGGCGTGCTCGATGAGCCGGGCTTCGTTGTTGACCAGCGCTTTCGGGGCTCCGGTGAACTGCGAGAGCTCGTCCATGCAGTCGTAAACGACGCCGCGATTTTCGAAGTGGCCAAGCGACCAGGACGAATCCATCGGCGAGTAGTACCAGAGGAGCGGCTTGTCGAACGCGCCGTCCTCGTTCATGCGGTCGATCGCTTCCTGCGTGAACTCGCGAAGCTTGGACGGCAGTTTCGGATCACGCGACCAGGAGACTGAGCAGTGGGGCGTCGCGACGGTAACGTTGGGCATCACGCGATGCAATTCGACACGCGGATCGGTGCCTTCGGGCTGGTCGAAGAAGGGCTCTTCGATGAAGAGAATCGCGTGCTTCTTGGCGAAGCGCGAGAGGAACTGCTGCGGGCGTTGCCAGACAAAACCCCAGCGAAGGTGCGAGAAGACGACGATGCCGTAGCGATCGAGGGATCTCGTCGATTCAATCGCGCGGGTAACGGCGGATTCGGACCCGAGCCCTGGCGCCGGATCGGTCAGACGCTTCGACGTCGCTTGCGGCTTGGCGCCGTTCCCATGGCCGTTGCCATTCGATTTCGCGGCAGCAGGCGCGGAGAGCGAGACCATGTCGATCTTTTCGCTCGTTCCCGTGTACTCCAGCGGCGGGAGCTGCTCGTCGTCGCTCTGCACTGGCATCGCGATCGTCTCGAGCTTGCCGACGCGCTCTTCGCCGCTCGCTACCGCTTCCTTGAACTGCGTCACCAGCGGCGTCGCGATGCGCTTGAGTGTGCCGTCCTTCTCGCGTTGCAGCGTCCACAGGCCGACCTGGTGCACTTTGCCGACGCGGTGGGTCAGCGCGCCGTCCCAGTCGACCTGGTCGAGCATCGGCCACCAGATCAGGCCGAGCATCGGAATGCCTTCGTCGCGCAGGCGTTTGCAGGCGTCGATGTTTTCGTCGAGCCAGATCTCGCGGTTGATGGGCTGACCTTCGACGCTCGTTTCCGTCAGCATCAGCGATATGCCGTAGCGGTCATAGTACGCGTGCGCGACGCCATACAAACCCGCGGGATTGTCCGCGCGGCGTTGCCGCACGCGCCCGCCGACCTGGTCGAGCTGCCAGTCGCTGTGGGGGTAATAGTCCAGGCCGAGGATGTCCGGCGATTGCGGGTTCTGTTTGAACCAGTTGATGTCGATCTCGCTCATGCCGTAGGTCGTCAGCCACGGGAAGAGGACGTGGTTGTGATCGATCCGGCCGGTGAGCAGGTCCATGACGACGAAGCGGCGGAGGTTGCGTCGCTTCACTTCGATTTCGAGCGAGGCGTCGCGCGTCTTGTAGTTCTCGGCGGCGTCGCAGAGGAGAACGTTCGCGTCCGGCGTTGCACGGCGGATCGCACGGATGCTTCGAGAAACCGCCTGCACGATGCGCGACAGCACCGGCATATACCCGCGCCACTTGCGCGAGTGGGGCGGCCAGAAGCCGAAGTCGCCGCTGAAGAGCGCGCTGACGAGCGGCTCGTTGAACGGGCACCAGGTGTGGATCACGCCGCGATATCGGGAGACGAAGGCTTCGGTGAAGCGTTCCAACGCTTCGGGGAATTCCGGATCGCCCACCGCCTGCTTCAGCCACAGCGGCGTGCCGAAGTGCATGACGTCCATCAGCGGCTGAAGCCCGAGCTTCTGCATCTCGGCGATGCGCTCATCAGCCATCGACCAATCGAACTGCCCGCGCTCATTCTCGATGCGATGCCAGGGGAGGGCGTAACGGAGGTGAGTAATTCCGAGCTCTTCGCGGGCGCGCTGGAGGTCTTCGCGCCAGAAGCGGTTGTGCTGCGTCCACTCGTACTGATCGACATTGAGATGCGGAATGAACGAGCACTCAATCCCCGCGCCCCAGACGAATTGCTGGAACGGAAGACGCTCAACCCCCTGCGCCGCCGCATGGGCGGCGGTGACGGCTTGCGAGTCTGCGGCTGCGGAACTACTTCCCTTCGCTGGAATCATGCGCGTATCCTCTCCGTGCTTAAGGAGCGGGTTCCTTAAGTGGGTCTGGTTAATCCTCTTCGGTTTTGCGTTTCGTTGCGTCGAACGAACCGTACGCCGGGCTTTCGATCAGTTCCGTTCACCCGTCGGCCGGCTTCACATTTTTGCCTTGCGTGGCCCCTCATGGGCGGCGGCTCGATGCGAAACCCCTCTCGAGCGCGGGCCGGTTGCGGTCACCGCAGGCAGAACTGCTTCAGGCGACTGTCGATATAGCGTGCGGACACGGCTGGCACCGCGGTGGGTGCACTGGCGGAAGCCGAGGCGTCCAGCCGCCGCTCCGCTGACGATGTCTGCTGTCTCGTCGCCACCCTCGCCGAGGCGGTGACGTTGGATTTGCTAACCCCCTTCTGGGGTCGGGTGTCTTTTGTCATAACGACCTCACCAGCTTGTGATTGCCCGCAAATCGCACAGCAAACGTTGTGCCTTATCGGGCCCTACTTTAGCCGGTTAAGCCGACCAAGCTACCTCAACCACAACAGATTGCCGATTTTTCCACGCATCGTAACCGAAAATTGTTCGCGCCTCCGGGGTTCCTGAGCCGACAACCCCTATACTTTAATGACAGCATGTCCGGACTGAGCGGACACCCTGACAGGCGAACTCTGCCGCCTGATTAAGCGAGCCGATATTGTGCCGATGAGCCCGCTTAGCTTTCCCACGCCTACATCGCCTATCCCCGTGCTGGTGTTCGTCCGCGACCTCCTCTTCGCCAGCCGCATTACTGCCACCGCCCGCGCCATCGATGTGCCCATCAAACTGCTGCGCGATGAGACAAAGCTGACTCATGAACCCGGCCGACGGTTGATTGTGGACCTGTATCAGGGCAGCGCGCTGGAGGCGGCCGTTGAGTGGAAGAAGCAAACCGGCGGGGAAGTCATCGGATTCGTCTCTCACGTCGACACTGAAACGATCCGCCGCGCCCGCGATGCAGGCATCGACCAGGTGCTGCCGCGCAGCCGGTTTGTCACCGAACTCGAATCGCTTCTCCGCGTTGTGTAATGGAATTCACTTGCCATTTGGCGGCAATGACTCGATATTGGCGGGCCGCACCGTCCGATCATGTCGTTTGCTTCCAAAACCCAAAGGAGAAGGAGCCCATCTCATGAACACCCGTCGCATCCTCCGCGCTGCAAGCTGGGTTGTCGCCGTCGGAATCTCGCAGGCCGCGCTCGGCGCGCTGGTCGGGCCGACGCCTTACGTGCAGTCATCCGACAGCCCGTTCACCGGCGTCGATTTCTCCAGCGGGTATTTTCATCTCGAGGATTTTGAGGACGCGCTGTTGAACGTGCCGGGCGTCACCGCGTCGGCGGGCGCGCCGTTCGCGCCGGGCGGGATTACTGACTCGGTCGATGCGGACGACGGCACGGTCGATGGCTCGGGCACCGCGGGCAATTCGTTCTTCTCCGGCTCGGGCGCGACGGGCATCAGCTTCGCGTTCGACGCGTCCGTTCTCGGCTCGCTCCCGACGCACGCGGGCATCGTTTGGACTGATGGCGCGGGCACGATCCAGTTCGAGGCCTTCGACGGCAACGGCGATTCGCTCGGCGCGATCGGGCCGTTCAGCGACGGAACGACCTCGCCCGACGGCGACTTCGGCGGCGGGACGGCCGAAGACCGCTTCTTCGGCTTCGCCGATGCGCCCAATGGCATCTCGCGCATTTTCATCAGCAACACCCAGGGCGGCATCGAAGTCGATCACCTGCAATTTGGCAGTGGCGAGGCCGTTTCGCCGCCACCGCCCCCTCCCCCGCCGGACGGCGGCGGCGGCGGCGCAATTCCGCTGCCCGCGCCGATCTGGGCGGGGATGGCGATGTTCGCGGCGGTGGGCGGCGCGTATCGGCGCATCACGCGCAGGCGGCCCGTGTAACGAGAGGCTCGTTCAACTCATCTATCGCTCGCGCGGCGGCATCGTCATGCCGCCGCTTTCTTTTGCAGATCCGCTAGCATGATTCTCATGCGCGCGTTCGTCCTGATTCTGGTGATGTTGTTCGTCGCGTCCCTCGCCACCGCGGCGGACGTGAGCGTTCGCGAAGTCGACGACTACGTTTTCGGCCATTTTCGGGGCGAATTCGTCAGTCCGCCGTCCGCCGATGGCAATCCGCGCCGCGCGGTGATCGTCGAATGGGTCGGCAAGCCGTGGCGATTCGTTTTCGCGCACGAAGGAAGCTACTGCCCGTGGTTCGAGCTCCAGGGCGGCAGCGGCGTCTGCTTCCAGTTCTTCGAAGGCAACGACGGCTGGGCCGAGTTGTTCAACCAGTTCGGGCGGATGGATAAAAACTCCTTCGTCGAAGTGCTCGAGCGCGGGCCGAAGCAGGTTCACGTGCGTTGGACCTACTTCGGCGTCAATCAAACGAGCGGCGAGCGCGCGTATCGCGCTGTCGAAGATTTTTATTGCCTGCCCAATGGGCTCGTGCTTCGCCGCCAGTCGTACAAGACGCTTTTGCCCGGCAACCCGCACGGCTACGCGCGCGAGCCGATCGAAATGATCGGCATGTGTCCCGTCGGCAAGCTGTGGCGCGACGTTCTTCGCACCGACGAGAAAACCGGCGAACGCCACGCCCTGGCCGCGCTCGATCCCTTTTCCAGCAAGCGATACGACGTCTACTGGACGTCCAAGCCCGGCGCATTGTGGGAATCGACGCCGCGCCGCGCCGGCTGCACCTGGAAGGAAATCGACGACGCGAACGGCCTCGTCCTCGTCATCCCCATGCGCGCCGGCGCGGTCTTCTGCACCTTCGGCGCCGCCTCCGGTTTTCCCTCCGCGGGCACGCGCGTGAAAGAGCACAGCTACAAGGACACCGGCGGCATTGGGTGGATCTCGAGCAGTTGGGACCACTGGCCGATCGGCTGGCTGAACAGCCAGGGTCACGTTGTGGATGCCGAGTCGCTGAAGAAATATCCGAACCATTTTTCGCCCGCGGGGATGGATTTTTTCGCGCTGGCGAATGAAGCGGTGGAGAAGGGCGAATACTGGTCGCTCGTCGGCGTGGGCGGCGTGGGCGGCGAGGATCTGCAACGCGTGCGGGAGCTGGCCCGCGCGTGGCTGGAGTCCGGCGACCGCGTGAGCGATCCGGCGCGCGTCGCCACGCTGCCTCCGGCAGATGAGCGATGAAACGGCGCGATCGCGTTGCTGAGGCGCGCGCCCCCGCGTCGCGACGTTGTGACGCGAGCTGAATCTTCTACAAGTTCTCGACCGCTTTCTCGGAGCGTTTACCGCGTCAGTTCGAGCCTGCTACCTCGGGACGATGAACCGGTTAACCCGGTGTGTCCGCGGTCGTCGGACTCGCGCCCACGGGTCGTCGAGCGAAATTCGTCCAGCGTGTTAGCCGGTCGGGCGTCGATATGACGCCCGACCGTTGCCCACATGGGATTGTCTCGGAAAGTAAATACACTGTAACGATGCCGCCGCTTTGCCGGGTGATCCACGGGACCGTGCGCGATCTTTCCAGCACATTGGGATCCTAAGCTTAGAATTCCACGTGGACAAGTTGTCGC
>JADMIO010852275.1_pt1 | contig 98297 bp, 103 predicted proteins | sample 8958161 | NCBI WGS metagenome assembly JADMIO01 (sample SAMN16585339, study PRJNA669376) | soil metagenome | isolation source: Crop rotation soil | place: USA: Cullars Rotation, Alabama | collected 2011
GCGACAACTTGTCCACGTGGAATTCTAAGCTTAGGATCCCAATGTGCTGGAAAGTTTGCTCCGGTGTCCTGCCCCGCAAGGTGGTCGCCGCCAGGGTCAGGCGCTTGGTCAGGACCGGGGTGAAATCCACCTCGGTTCGGAAGCCGGATTGATAGGCGATATTGACGATGCGGCCCCAGGGCGCGGCGGCCGCGATGTTGCGCTGGACATAGTCGCCGCCGACCATATCCAGAATGACGTCCACCCCCTTGCCGCCGGTTTCCGATTTCACCACAGCGGCGAAATCCTCCTGGCGGTAATTGATGGCCCGCGCCGCGCCGAACTTGCGGGCGGCTTCGCATTTCTCCTCGCTCCCTACCGTGGTGAAAATCCTGTGCCCGCGGCCCGCGAAAATCTGAATCGCCAGACTGCCGATACCGCTGGTTCCGCCATGGATCAAAAGGCTTTCGCCCAGCGCGATGCGGCCCATATCCCGGATATTGGCCCAGGCGGTGAAGGTGGCTTCCGGCAGCCCCGCCGCCTCCACCAAATCGATTGCATCCGGCACTGGAAGGAGCGCGCCCGCATCGGCCACGGCAAATTCGGCATAGCCGCCGCCGGGCAGCAAGGCACAAACGCTTTCACCGGCCTTCCAACCGTCCATACCGGTTCCCACTTCGGCGATCACGCCGGAAACTTCCATGCCGAGAATGGGAAAAGCGCCCGGCGGCGGCGGATAAAGCCCGCGCGCCTGCAACAGATCGGCATTGTTAAGGCCCGCCGCCGCAACCGCGATCAGGACCTGACCAGGCCCTGGTTCTGGGCGGGGCAGGGTGGCGGTGACCAGCCGGTAATCCCGCCCCTGGCCCTCAATATGAACGGCTTTCATGGCTTGCGCCGCCTTTTGCTCCGGCTAAGACTAACCGGAACCGGAGACTCACGCGATGGATTTGGACGATCTGCAACCGCGCAAGAAACTCCCCGACATTGTGTTGGGCGAGGATATCTCCGCCCTTTCCGCCCATGAATTGGAAAAACGCATTGCCCGGTTGGAAGAAGAAATCGCGCGCTGCGCCGCCGCGATCAAGGACCGGCAGGCCACCAAATCCGCGGCGGAAAGTTTCTTCAAGAAATGACGTAAAGATTAATACGCACAGCAACGTTAGGCATGTGCGCGCATATTCGGGGCATTTACCAAGCATAGTTCTTTGCGGGCCGCGCCCGGCTTGCTAGCGTCGCGCCAGTTTGATCGGGGATATCATGCTGACCAACGATACCGACGTCGCGAATTTCACCGACACCGCGATGTTCGACCGTACCTTTGACGAGGGCATGGCGCTGGTGGAGGAAACCGCCCGCTATCTCGACGGCAAGGGCCGCGAGGAAGCCCGTACCCTGCCGCGCAAGGCGGCGATGCTCTATGCCGGCGAAAGCATGCGCGTCACCACAAGGCTGATGCAGGCGGCGAGCTGGCTGCTGGTGCAGCGGGCGGTGCGTGACGGTGATATGGACCGCGCCGATGCCCTGCATGACCGTTACCGCCTGGGCAGCCGCGAAATCTGTCTGGGGGTCTGCGCCGAGGAAACCGACGAACTGCCGGTGCAGCTGCAGGACCTGTTGAGCCGCAGCGACAATCTCTATCGTCGTATCGCCCGGCTGGACGATGTGTTGTTCGGCACCAGTGAGGCGCCTATTGGCGCTCGCGGTCAGATCGACGCGCTGGCGCAGGCATTCGGCGCTAAGTAAATTTCGAGCAATGGCAGAAACAAAAACGCCGCCGGAAACCGGCGGCGTTTTGGTATCTGGTGTAAAGGCTCTTAGCCCTTAACGAAGCCCGCGAACTTCTTGTTGAAGCGCGTCAGGCGGCCGCCACGATCCATCAGCTGCTGCTGACCGCCGGTCCAGGCCGGGTGGGTGGTCGGGTCGATGTCCAGCGTGACCTTCTGGCCGGCAGTGCCATAGGTGGTGCGCGTCCTGTAGGTGGTGCCGTCGTTCAGCTGAACTTCGACAAAGTGATAGTCGGGGTGGATGCCCTTTTTCATGACGCGAACCTTCTTTCAAAACGGCCCCCCATTTCTGACGGGTGGCCGGAAGCCGGGCCTTATAAGGGAGGGGTGACTGCCCTGCAAGGCGGGGAAAAGCGGCAATAGTTCCTTTGGCTTGGCCGCAGCCCCCCTATATACAGCCGGGGGTTAACAAAAAGGCGGCCCAGCTTTGGCCAGGGGAGACAGCAGCTTTACCAGCGAAACCGCCCGTATCGCGGCGGGGCGGCCCAAGGCCAAGTCGCTGGCCCCCCTTGCGGGCATCCTGCCCTTCCTGCGGCCCTATCGGGGCCGGATCCTGGTGGCCGTCTTGGCCCTGATCGCCTCCTCTTCCGCCACCCTGATGCTGCCCCAGTTTGCCCGGGGCCTGATCGACGCAAGGGGCCTGACCGAGGCCGAGGCCCATTCCCTGTCCAGTTTCTATGCCGCCTTCGTGGTGGCGGCCGCGGTTTTGGGACTGGCGTCGGCGCTGCGTTTCTATGCCGTGACCTGGCTTGGCGAGCGGGTGGTCGCCGATGTCCGCAAGGCGGTGTTCGACAATGTGCTGGGCCTGTCGCCCCAGTTTTTCGAAGTCACCCGCACCGGCGAAGTGCTTTCGCGCATGACCGCCGATACGACCTTGATCCAGACGGTGGTGGGCTCCTCGGTCTCGCTGGCGCTGCGCAATCTGGTGACCCTCACCGGCGGGCTGGTGCTGATGTTTGTCACCAGCGTGAAGCTGACCTTGTTTGTAGTGGCGGCGGTGGTGCTGGTGATGCTGCCGCTGCTGTTGTTCGGGCGCTGGGTGCGCCGGCTGTCGCGTCAGAGCCAGGATTCCATCGCCGACACTTCGGCGCGCGCCAGCGAAACCTTGAACGCGGTTCCCACGGTGCAGGCCTTCACCCAGGAGGGCTATGAACGCAGCGCCTTTCGCGATGCGGTGGAGCTTTCCTTTTCCTTCGCCAAAAGCCGCACCTTCGCCCGCGCCATTCTGACGGCGGTGGCGATCTTCACCGCGTTCGCCGGGCTGGCCACGGTCGGGCTGATCGGGCTGCATGATTTCATTGGCGGGCGGATTTCAGCGGGCCAATTGGTCGCCTTCATTTTTTACGGTTTCCTGACCGGCGGCGGCGTCGGAGCGCTCAGCGAAGTGTGGGGCGATCTGCAGCGCGCCGCGGGCGCCACCGAAAGGCTGATGGAATTGCTGCATGAAGTGCCCGCCATCCGACCGCCCGCCCATCCCTTGGCGTTGCCCGAAAAGTCCGGGGGGGCGGTTTCTTTCCAGGGCGTGACCTTCCGCTATCCCGCCCGCCCCGATTTCAAGGCTTTGAACGGATTTTCGCTGACTGTCGCCAGCGGCGAAGCGGTGGCGCTTGTGGGGCCCAGCGGCGCGGGCAAATCCACCGTGTTTCAATTGATGTTGCGCTTCTTCGAAGCTCAAAGCGGCAGCATTCGTTTTGACGGTATCGACATTACCCAGCTCGATCCTGTGGCGCTGCGCCGGAAAATCGCGGTCGTGTCGCAAGAGCCGGTGATTTTTTCCGGCAGCATCGCCGAGAATATCCGCTATGGCAGCCAGAATGCGCGCGACGATCAGATCCGCGCCGCCGCCGATGCTGCCGCAGCCACCGAATTCATCGAAAAACTGCCGCAAGGCTTCGACACCTTGGTGGGCGAGCGCGGCGTGACACTTTCGGGCGGGCAGCGTCAGCGGCTGGCGATCGCCCGCGCCATTCTGCGCGATGCCCCGCTTTTGTTGCTGGATGAAGCGACCTCGTCGCTGGACGCGGAAAATGAACGTCTGGTGCAGACCGCCTTGGCCAATTTGATGGTGGGCCGCACAACTTTGGTGATCGCGCACCGTTTCTCCACCATTCAGCGCCTCAAGCGGATTGTGGTGATGGAGGAAGGGCAGGTGGTGGCCGAAGGCAATCACGCCGAGTTGATGGCGGGCGGTGGTCTCTATGCGCGGCTGGCCTCGCTGCAATTCGCGGATAAGGCGGTATGAGCGGTTCCCTGTGGAAGCTGGGCCGTCCCCGCAGACCGGGCCGTGCCCTGGCCGCCCTGGCGATTGTGGCGGCGATCAGCGCTCTGGTGCGCGGCATCTGGGTCAATGGCGTATTTTCCAAGGTCGAACCGGGCTTTTCCGGCACATGCCAAATCGTCACCAGCCTTCCTGGCGTGCTGGATATGGAAGCTTCTGGTGACCGGGTGTTTCTGTCGGTGGGCAGCGCGCGGGGGCCGGGACCGCAGGACGGGATTTATGTCCTGCCGCTATCGGGTGGCAGCCCGGTCAAACTGACGGGCGCGCCCAAGGATTTTCATCCCCGTGGCATCGGCCTTCTCCGCACCCCCGAGGCGCTGCAGCTTTATGCCGTCAATCACCGCTCCAGCGGACGATTCAGTATCGACTCGTTCGAGATCAAGGATACGGACGGCGTGCCCGCGCTTGTGGCGCAGGGAACCATCCAGGGCGGATTGATGATCAATCCCCAGGACGTCGCGGTTGCCGGCCCCAATCAATTCTATGTCGCCAATGGCACCGCCAGCACAAATCCGGTGATCCATGGCCTGCAGACTTACGGCATCATTCCGGGCGGGAATGTTCTGTATTTCAACGGCACCAGTTTCAGCCCGCTTGCCGATGGCCTGTACGGCACGCGCAGTCTGGTCCTAACGCCGGGCGGCGATCACCTGATTGTCGGCGGCCTGCTCAGCCGCTCGCTTACCACCTATACCCGCGAGCCCTTTACCGGGCGGCTGACCGATGAGGAAACCCTCAATCTTTCCACCAGTCCCGAGAAACTCAGCATCGACGCCCAGGGACAGGTGCTGGCCGCCGGTCATGCCGATCTGCTGGGATGGCGGGCCGCTACCGCCGAGCCCGGCAAACGCACCGCGTCCCAAATCCTGCGCGTAAGTCTGATCAATGGCGTGCCGCAGTCCAAGGATCAGATCTACGGCGGCGATGGGTCGCAGTTGGCGGGCGCCAGTGTGGCGGTGGCGGCGGGAAACCGTCTGTTGATGGGCTCCAGCCTGGACACAAGGCTGCTGAGCTGCAGCCAAAAATAAAAAGGGCGCCGCAAGGGCGCCCTTCTTTGTCTATCCATCCGGCGCTTACGCGACCTGGATGATCTCTTCGCCATTGGGATCGCGCAGCACATAGCCGCGGCCCCAGACGGTCTCAATATAATTGGCGCCTTCGGTGGCGGCGGCCAGCTTCTTGCGCAGCTTGCAGATGAAGACGTCGATGATCTTCAATTCCGGCTCGTCCATGCCGCCATACAGGTGATTGAGGAACATTTCCTTGGTCAGGGTGGTGCCCTTGCGCAGCGAGAGCAGCTCCAGCATCTGATATTCCTTGCCGGTCAGATGCACGCGGGCGCCGTCCACTTCCACGGTCTTGGCGTCCAGATTGACGGTGAGCTTGCCGGTGGTGATGACCGACTGGCTGTGACCCTTGGAACGGCGGACCACGGCCTGGATGCGGGCGACCAGCTCGTCCTTGTGGAAGGGCTTGGTCATATAATCGTCGGCGCCGAAGCCCAAAGCCTTAACCTTGGCTTCAACAATGGCATTGCCCGACAGGATCAGGACCGGCGTCTGCACCTTGGCGACGCGCAGGGCCTTAAGAACTTCGAAGCCACTCATATCCGGCAGCTGAAGGTCCAAGACGATAATGTCGTAGTCATAAAGCTTACCCAGATCGATCCCTTCTTCGCCGAGATCGGTGGTGTAAACATTGAGGCCTTCGCTGCGGAGCATCAGTTCGATGCTGCGCGCCATGGCGCTATCGTCTTCGATCAAGAGTACGCGCATTTCAGGTCCCTCTCTTAACGTTCGGACTTAACCCGACAGGTGCGGGTTAGGGTTAATTGGTTTTAGGACCCTAAGCCGAAATAGTTAACAGCAGCTTTAACATCCCGGGTATGCCGCAACCCTTCCTCCATCCCGATTAAGGCCCGGAAAGGACTCCGCCCACCTGCTAAGGGGGTTGATTCAATTTGTTAAGTTTACCGCCATTTAAATTTTTGGCCTCAGGATGGGCGGCATCGGGGATAAAAAATCTTCGAAATTTTGGCCCAGAGGCGCAAAAAGCGCCAAAAACGGGATTTTTATGCGCGCGTTGCTGTCGGATATCGAGGCCATTCCCACCCTGACCCGGTTTGGCCGGGTCGCCCGTATCGAGGGCTTGGCGGTGGAAGTGACTGGCGCTCAGGGGGCGGTGAGCCTTGGCGGCCAGTGCCGCATAAGCATCGGAAATAACAAGGTTATTCCCTGCGAAGTGGTAGGCTTTCGCGATGGCCGGGCCCTGGTCATGCCGCTGGGATCGCTGGACGGAATTACCCTGGGAGCGCGGGCCGATTTCGAGGACCGTCCGGCCTCGATCTATCCCTCCAAAGCCTGGCTGGGCCGGGTGATTGACGGCTTCGCCCAGCCGGTGGACGGCAAAGGCGCACTGCCGCAAGGCACGATGGCTTATCCCATCAAGGCGGCGCCGCCGCCCGCCACCTTGCGCGGCCGCATGGGCGGCAAGCTCGATCTGGGCATTCGCGCCATGAACGCTTTCACCACCTGCTGCGCCGGTCAGCGCATGGGCATTTTCGCCGGCAGCGGCGTGGGCAAATCCATTCTGTTGTCGATGCTGGCGCGCAATTCCGATGCCGATGTCATCGTGATCGGATTGATTGGCGAGCGTGGCCGCGAAGTCAAAGAATTCATCGAAGACGATCTGGGCGAAGAGGGCCTGGCGCGTTCGGTGGTGATTGCCGCAACGTCCGACGAGGCGCCGCTGGTGCGCCGCCAGGCGGCCTATGTCGCCGTGACGGTGGCCGAGCATCTGCGCGATCAGGGCCTGAATGTTTTGCTGCTGATGGATTCGGTCACCCGCTTTGCCATGGCCCAGCGCGAGATCGGTCTTTCGGCGGGCGAGCCGCCGGCCTCCAAGGGCTATACGCCCACCGTCTTTGCCGAACTGCCGCGCCTTTTGGAGCGCGCCGGACCCGGCCCCGATGGTGTGGGTACGATTACCGGCCTGTTTACCGTGTTGGTGGAGGGCGACGATCACAACGAACCGGTGGCCGACGCGGTGCGCGGCATTCTGGACGGTCATATCGTTTTGGAACGTGCCATTGCGGAACGGGGGCGCTTTCCGGCGATCAACATCCTTAAGAGCGTCAGCCGCGCCATGCCGGCGTGCAATACTGACGACGAACAAAAGCTGGTTTTGCGGGCCCGCCAGCCCCTGACCATCTATGAAGACATGGCGGAACTGATCCGGTTGGGCGCGTATAAGGCTGGCACGAATCCTGAAGTGGACGAGGCCATAAGGCTCTATCCCGCCCTCGAGGCCTTTTTGGCTCAGTCCAAGACCGAGCGGGCGGCGTTGAGCGAATGCTATGACGCGCTGTCCGCCATCCTGGATAGCGCCGAAGGGAGTGCGCGATGAACCGGACCGATACGCTGCTGCGCCTCAAGCGCTTTCGCGTTGATGAAATGAAGCGTCGTATTGCCTCGATCGATGCCATGAAGGCCGATCTGGAGCGCAAGCTGACCGACCTGGACGACAATGTGACCCGCGAAAAGCAGCGCGCCGGCGATTCCGATATCGGCCGCCTGGCTTTCCCGTCCTTCCTGCGGTCCATCGAGGCGCGGCGCGAAAATCTGCGCACCACGCTCAAGGAAATCGAGCGCGAATATGCCGCGGCCCAGCAGGACCTGACGGACGCCTTCCATGACCTGAAATCGCTGGAAGTCGCCACCGAGCAGCAATCCAAGCGGCTCAGCGAAATGCAGGCTCGCCGTGCGCAGGCGCGTCTCGACGAAATCGCCCTGGTGCGCCATCTGCGTAAACACGCGCTGCGCTCAGCTTAACGCTGACCGGAATAGCGGCTGTCAGATCAACATTGCCAGGATCGCGGCAACGAAGATCGTTACGCCCACGCCGCGCATGATTAACGCGCTCCAGGGCAGAAGCGGCTGAACCCGGTTTTCCCATTCCATCTCCCGCAGCGCCAGGGATTGCTGGCGCTCGAAGACCAAATGGTCGTGCCGGAAGTCGGCATGGGCGGAAACCGCAAAGCCCTTTCCGCGGGGGGCGGATATGCCAATCGCTGACATGGGGTGGCCTCGAATAGAACCCTTCGCCGCAATAACGCGGCCGCCCATTTCGGCGTTCCCCAAGAGTCACACCTGATCTGCTTCCGTGACAAAAAGAGCGCGTTTTCCTTAACCATGCCGTTGAACCAGGGCGCGGCTGGCCTATGATTCCGCCGGTTGAGTCGCTGCCAATGCCAAGGATTGGTCGGCAGTCAGGGGGCATCAAGGCATGTCATTCGCGGAAACCATTTCGCCGTTTTTCGGACGCTGCGCCTTTGTCTGGTTCTATCTGACCGGCGCGATCGACATCGTAAACAATTGGCACACCATCGCCGCCGATCTGACCACCAAACACGTGCCGCTGCCGCCGCTGGTCCTGTTGGTGGTGCTGCTGTTGATCGCGATGGGCAGCATCTCGCTTCTGTTCGGCTATCACACCCGTCATGCCGCGATCGTCCTGTTCGGCATGACCATGATCGCGGCCGTGACCATGCATGATTTCTGGCACTATACCGAAGCCGCCGGGCGCGCGCAGCAGTTCGGAATCTTCGCGCGCGATTTTGCGATCTGCGGCGGGTTGCTCTTGCTGGTGGGATTGGGGCCGGGGCCGTTTGCTCTGGACAATCGCGGCAAAGCCGGCGGCGGCGGCGGTGGCGGAAAAAAGCGCTGACGCGACTTAGTGAGACGAGTTACTCAGCATCTGGTTGGCAAGCGCGCCGGGATCCAGCATATCCAACCCATCTTCCGGCCTTGCGCCATGGGTAACATGGGCAAGGCTTGCGCCTGACAGGCAGGCGGCCAGGGCCGCGCCCAAACGGCGGGTGCGGTCCATATTGGTGATGATCACCCGGCGGAAGCGGAACGCGGTGACGATGTCGCTGACATCCTCGGCATCGCTCAGCGCCGAAACGACACCGATGGTCTCGACGCCTTCGATTTCACCCAACGCGCTGAAGGCGCTGGCGGCGCGGACATTGAGCGGATTGAAGCCGTCGGCTTCCATGACGGTCAGCTGATCCGGCGGATTGGTGCCGGTGCGAAACAGCGCCAGCCCGCCATCGGCGCGGCTCAACTCGGTCTTGCGGCCAATCAAGGTGGCGGCGTGATGGATCTTGGCGGCGACCGCGCTTTTTCCGGAGCCGGCCGGTCCCACCAGCAAGATGCCGCGCGCCTTTTCCAAGTCGATCGGCTTGGGCTTCAGGCGCTGATCGAGCGCGCGGGCCAAGGCACCGTCGACACCGGCGTCGGAAAAAGTGGCGGCTTCGCGAACCAAGGCTTGGGCCAGATGTTCCGGCAAGCGGTGGCGCTTCATGGTCTCGCCCAACAGATTGTGCAGGACGGCGCGCGGAAAGGCGATGAGCTGGCAGCTGGATTGGGCTTGGGCCATCCGCGCCTCGCCTTAGACCTGGCCCAGGGTGCGCAGCCGCACCGAGGCGTGGATTTCGTTCTGGCTCATCACCACCGTCTGCGGACGGAAGCGTTCGACAATGGAGCGCACAAAGGGCCGGATCTGCGGGCTGGTCAGAAGGATCGGCACTTCATTCTTGGCGCCGGCTTCATCGAACGCCTCGCGCACCTGCTGGATGAATTGCTGCAGCTTCGACGGCGCCATGGCGAGTTGGCGCTCTTCGCCGGTGCCCACGATGCTTTCCGCGAAGGCATGTTCCCAATTGGGCGACAGCGCGATCAGCGGCAGATAGCCGCCCGGTGAAAGATTCGCGTGGCAAAGCTGGCGGGCCAGGCGGGCGCGCACATGTTCGGTGATATAGAGCGCGTTCTTGGTATGGCCGACTGCTTCGGCGATGCCTTCCAGGATGGCGGGCAGATCGCGGATCGAAACGCGCTCGCCAAGCAGGGTCTGCAGAACGCGTTGTGTCCCGGTGACCGAAATCTGCGAGGGGATCAATTCTTCCACCAGCTTCTTGTTCTCCGGCGGCAGATCGTCCAGCAGCTTCTTGGTTTCGGCATAGGAGAGCAGCTCGGCCATATGGCTCTTGAGCACTTCGGTGAGATGGGTGGTCAGCACGGTGCCGGGATCGACCACGGTGAAACCGCGGAACGAGGCTTCTTCCTTCAGGCTGCCAGAAACCCAGGTGGCGGGCAGGCCGAAAGCAGGCTCGGTGGTAGCGGTGCCGGGCAGGTCGATCGGCAGGCCCTTGGGATCCATGATCAAGAGGCTGCCGGGGAACAATTCGCCTTTGCCGGAATCAAATTCCTTGATGCGGATGCGATACTCGTTGGCGCCCAGCTGCATATTGTCCAGAATGCGCACGGCGGGCATGACAAAGCCCATCTCCTGCGCCAACTGGCGGCGCAAAGCCTTGATCTGGTCGGTGATGCGATGGCCCTGCACATCGTTGATCAGCGGCAAGAGGCCATAGCCCAGTTCGATGCGCAGCAGATCCAGCGCCAGCGCGGTTGAGATCGGTTCTTCTTTGGGCGGTCCTTCGACACCCGCAATTTCGGCGGCGGCTTGGGCGCTGCGGGCGTCCTTGCGCTTAAAGGCAACCCAGGCCAGTGCACCGGTGGCGGCGGAAAGCCCGCCGAACACCAGGAACGGCATACCGGGCAGCACCGCGACAATGCCCATCACGGCCGCGGCCATGCCCAGCGCCTGGGGATAGTAAGAGAGCTGACCCATAAGCGCTTTGTCGGCGGCGCCTTCGACACCGGCCTTGGAAACCATCAGACCGGCGGCGGTGGAAACGATCAGCGCGGGCATTTGCGAGACCAGACCGTCACCCACCGTCAGCAGAGTGAAAGTGTGGGTGGCGTCGCCGAAGCTCATGCCCTTTTGCGCCACGCCGATAATGATGCCGCCCACGATGTTGATGCCGACGATCAACAGGCCTGCAATGGCATCACCGCGCACGAATTTGCTGGCGCCGTCCATGGCGCCGAAGAAGTTGGATTCCGCCTCGATGGTCTTGCGCCGGGCCTTGGCTTCCTTTTCGTCGATCAGGCCGGCCGACAGATCGGCGTCGATCGCCATCTGCTTGCCGGGCATGGCGTCCAAGCTGAAGCGTGCCGCCACTTCGGCGATACGGCCCGAACCTTTGGTGATGACGATGAAGTTGACGATGATCAGGATGGCAAAGACGATCAAGCCGATGACGAAATTGCCCTGCATCACCAGGTTGCCGAAGGCCTGAATGACATAGCCCGAGGCGGCGGTGCCTTCATTGCCATGGCCCAGGATCAATCTGGTCGAGGCCAGGTTCAGCGCCAGCCGCAGCAGGGTGGTGATCAGAAGGATAGTGGGGAAGGACGAGAATTCCAGCGGCTTGCGAATGAACACCGCCGTCATCAGGATCAGGATCGAAAAGCTCAGCGAAAAGGCCAGCGACACGTCCAGCAGCCAGGTGGGCAGGGGCAGGATCAGCACCACCAGAATGGCCATGATGCCGATCGCCAGGCCGAGATCGGACTTCTTGATGAAGTCGAAGATCTTGGCTGGTGTCAGGTCCAGGCCAGAGGCAGTGGTGCCGATGTCAGACATTCAGATCAAACCTTGAATTAGCCAGCCGCGCGCTGTTCGCCGTGATTGGGGATCGACAGGCCGGAGTCGGAATATTCCCGCAGCTTGTTGCGCAGAGTGCGGATGGAGATGCCCAGAATATTGGCGGCATGGGTGCGGTTGCCCAGGCAATGGTCCAGCGTGTCCAGGATCAGGTCGCGCTCGACATCGCTGACGGTGCGTCCCACCAAGCCGCGGGTCACGGCGGTGGCCGAAACCACCGCGCTCTGCACGCTGGGATTTTGCGGTGCGATCGTCGAAGCGGCACCGACCTGGGTGCCATCGGGCAGACGGATGGCTTCGGGGCCGATCTCGGCACCGCTGGCCAGCAGCACGGCGCGATGGATGGTGTTCTCCAGCTCGCGGACATTGCCTTTCCAGAAATGGCCCAGCAGCAGGCGCTCGGTCTGGGATGAGATCGAGCGATACTGCACACCATTGGCTTCGGCATATTTGCGCGCGAAGTGATGCGACAGAGCGCGGATATCCTTGGGACGCTCGCGCAAGGCGGGCAGGCGCAGATTGACCACGTTCAAGCGGTAAAGAAGGTCTTCGCGGAAAGTGCCGTGCTTGACGGCTTCCGCCAGGTCGCGGTTGGAGGTGGCGATGATGCGGATATCCACCTTGACCGGCTTGGTGCCGCCGACGCGGTCGATCTCGCGTTCCTGGATGGCGCGCAGCAGCTTGGCCTGCAGGCGGGCATCCATTTCGCTGATTTCGTCCAGCAGCAGGGTGCCGCCATTGGCTTCTTCGAACTTGCCGATGCGCCGGGCGATGGCGCCGGTGAAGGCGCCCTTTTCATGGCCGAACAATTCGGATTCCAGCAGGTTTTCCGGGATCGCGGCGCAGTTCACGGAGATGAACGGCTTGTCGTTGCGCGCCGACTTGCGATGGACATAACGGGCCAGCACTTCCTTACCGGTACCGCTTTCGCCGGTGACCAGGATCGAGGCTTCGCTGCCGGCGATCTGGTCCGCCAGGCTGAGAACCGCCGCCATGGCTTCGTCTTCATAAACCAGCTGATGGGATTCATCGGCCACCGCCGCCAGAACCGCCGCGATCAGTTCGGGATCGGCGGGCAGGGGCAGATATTCCTTGGCGCCGGCGCGGATGGCGTCCACGGCGCGGCGGGTGTCGGTGCCGATGCCGCAAGCCACAACCGGGGTGCAGATGCGTTCAGCGGCCAGACCGCGCACCAGGGCACCGATCTCCAAGCCGACATCGCAGAACACCAGATCGGCGCCGATGCCGCCGCGCAAGCTGGCAAGAGCCTGCTCTATGTCCATGGCATGGGTGACCTTGGCACCCTTGTCCATCGCGATCTTGGTCGCGAGGCCGATTTGGCCCTGCAGTCCGCCGACAATAAGTAAACGCATGATCGTATCCCTTCAGTCCTTAAGAGCCGGACCCGGCCTTGATGATTTCCGTCATGGTGATGCCCAGCCGGTCTTCCACCAGCACGACTTCACCACGCGCGACCAGACGGTCGTTGACATAGATGTCGATGGCCTCGCCGACCTTGCGGTCCAGCTCTACGATGGTGCCGCGGCCCAGTTTCAGCAGCTGGCTGACTTCCATGCCGCTTTTGCCCAACACGGCGCTGACCGTGACCGGCACATCGAACACCGCCTCGAGATCCGACGCCGTATGCTTGGGCGCGGCTTCCATCGGCATGTCGGCATTGAGCAAGGCGGCGGAGGAACCGGGCGCGCCTTCCTGGCTGAGATCGGGCAGATCGACATTGTCGGTCGCCATGGGACTATCCTTTCACTGTGTGCGAGAAATGACGGGAAATAAGGGCGTTCAGCGCATCCTCGATGACGCTTTCGCTGCGTTCGGCGCCGCCGCCGCGCCACTCGATGCGGCAATCGGCGCCGGTCATGGCGGGATCGGCGGCGATCAGCACGCGGCCCTCATAACCTTCTTCATGGGCGATATCGTTCAGCCGGGGCTCCAGCACCGCCGTCACGGCGGGGGCGGCGCGCAGGGTGATGCGCGGTTCGGCAATGGCCTGGTGCATGGCCTGGCGCAGCGCCACTTCCACATCGCCGGTGGGCAAGGCGGCAAGGGCGGCGGGCGCGATCTTCTTGGCCATGGCCAAAGCCAGGCGGGCGGCATCGTCGCGCACCTGTTCGATTTCGGCATGGCTGACATCCAGCGCGGCGCGCACGGAAATGGTCAAAGCGGCGACGGTGCGTTCCAGGGCGTCGGTGGCGCGGGCCTGGGCGCTGCTTTCGCCTTCGCTGCGGGCCGTGTTTTTCAGGCCTTCCAGCTCTTCGATGGTCAAGGTCTGTTTCTGACGCGCCTGGGCGGCGGGCGCGCGGCGGTCTTCGCTGCCGGCGAACTCGGTGTCGAAGGTGAATTTGGCGCTGGGTTTGGCGATCATCAGTATACCAATTCGTCTTCGGCGCTGCCGCCGGCGATCATGATCTCGCCCTTATTGGCCAGGTCCTTGGCGATATTGACCATGCGCATCTGGGCTTCATCGACGTCCTTGAGGCGCACCGGACCCATGGCTTCCATATCGTCGCGCAGGATCTTGCCGGCGCGTTCGCTCATATTGGAGAAGAAGACATCGCGCAGGCCGTCGGTGGCGCCCTTCAGCGCCAGGCCCAGCTTGTCCTTTTCGACATTGCGCAGCAGGGTCTGGATCGAGCCCGGATCGAGCTTGGCCAGATCCTCGAAGGTGAACATCAGGGCCTTGATGCGTTCGGCGGCGTCGCGCGAACGTTCTTCCAGGGCGGTGATGAAGCGGCTTTCGGTTTGGCGGTCGAAATTGTTGAAGATTTCCGCCATCTGCTCATGGGCGTCGCGCTTGGCGGTGCGTGCCAGGTTGGACATGAACTCCACCCGCAGGGTTTGTTCGACCTTGTCCAGAATATCCTTCTGCACGCTTTCCATGCGCAGCATGCGCTGCACCACTTCCAACGCGAATTCCTCGGGCAGGGCGCCCAGCACGCGTGCGGCATGCTCCGGCTTGATTTTGCTCAGCACCACCGAAACGGTCTGGGGATATTCGTTCTTGAGATAGTTGGCCAACACGGTCTCGTTCACATTGGCCAGCTTGTCCCACATGGTGCGGCCCGCGGGGCCGCGGATTTCTTCCATGATCGAGCCGACCTTGTCTTCCGGCAGGATATTGGCGAGCAGGCGTTCGGTGGATTCGTAGGAGCCCATCAGCGAGCCGGTGCCCGACATCTGCGAGACGAAGTCGACCAGCAGCTTTTCGATCAGGGAGGAGGAAACCGAGCCCAGATTCGACATGACTTGCGAGACTTCTTTGATCTCGTCCTCGTCCATCATCTTCCAGACCTGCTGGGAATGTTCTTCGCCCAGCGAAAGCATGATGATGGCGGCGCGCTCAGCCCCGGTGAGGGAGCGGATATCTTCTTTGACTTGCGCTTTGGGGGCTTTGGACATGTTTTAGACCGGTTGGTGGAGCCAAGTGCGGATGATGGCCAGCGCTTCTTCGGGATGCGCGGTGACCACTTCACCGACTTTCTTGATGGAGGATTCGCGCACCTGGCCGTCGATCTGGCTGATGTCGATGCTGGATGAGGGGCGCGGCAGTGCGGCGGGCGCGCCGTCCGGTCCGGCGGATGCGGCGGGATCGCCGCCGCCCGGGGCCGGCAATGCACCCGCAACCACCGATCCGCCATTGGCGAGCGCCGTCGCCCCGCCGCCAGCCGCACCTTGCGCCGCGAACATGCGGGCGATCAGCGGTTTGGCGACGAACAGGCCGATCAACAGCGCGGTAAGGCACATGATCGCGGCTTCGATAATCTTGAACCAGTAAGAGCTGTCCAGGCCCAGCAGCGGCTTGGGGGCTTCGGTGCCGGCGGCCTGCTCCATGCGGGCGAACTGCATGTTGGTGACCTGCACCTGATCGCCGCGCCCCTGATCAAAGCCCATGGCCGATTTCACCAGGGCGGTGATCTTGGCCATTTCGTCGGCGGTGCGCGGCTTGTAGGCGGCGGCGGTATCGCCGGAACCATCCACCACCACGGCCACCGACAGTTTCTTGACGTCGCCGCCGTCCACCGTGGAGGTCGTGACCTTCTTGGAAATCTCGTAATTGGTGGTTTCCTCGGTGCGGCCCGACGTGTCCCTGGATTGATCACCCCCAGGGGCAGGCCCCGCTTGGCCGCCCGGCAAGGCGCTGGCCACCGAAACCGCGGCGCCGCTGCTGCCTTGGGTGTTGGAGGCATTCTGTTCCACCGTCTGGGTGGAACGCACCACCTTGCTGTCCGGATCGAACGTCTCGCTGGTGGTCTGGGTGTGATTGTAGTTGATGTCGGCGGCGACCTGGACTTGGACACGGCCCATACCCACCACCGAGCTGACGATGGCTTCAATGCGGCCTCTCAGCGAATTTTCGTAGTTGGCGGTGTCTTCGTCCTGGGCGCGAGCGAGTGCGTCGGGGCCGGACTTGCTGTCGCCGCCGGCGAGCAGATTGCCGCGGTCATCCACAATGGCGACGCGATCGGCGCTCATGCCGGAAACCGCCGCCGCCACCAGATGCTGCACCGCCCTTACCTGGCCGCGATCCAGCTTGCCGCTGGTCTTGAGCACGACCGAGGCGCTGGGCTGCTGGTCGTCACGGGAAAAGATCTGGCGTTCGGGAACCACCAGATGCACGCGCGCGCCCTGAATGCCCTCAATGGTCTGCATCGAGCGCGACAATTCGCCTTCCAAGGCGCGCTGATGGTTGACGTTCTGGACAAAGGCGGTGGTGCCGAAGGTGTCGGACTTGTCGAAAATCTCATAGCCCACGCCGGCGGCGGGCAGATTGTCCTGCGCCAGCGCCATGCGCAGCTTGGTGACCTGGTCGGCCGGCACCAAAATGGTGCCGTTCTCCTTGACGTCGTATTTGACGGCCATGCTGTCCAGCTTGCCGGTCACGGCGGCGGCGTCGCGCGACTCCAGGCCGGAGAACAGGATGGTCTTGGGCGGTTCGGTGATGGCGCCCGCTATATAGAGGAAGAAAGCGGTCAGCACCGCCGCCACGCCGGCCATGACGCCGAAACGCGCCGCACCAACCGATTTGAAAAACTCGGGCAAGATGTCCTCCTCGCGGAAAGCGGACGGAAAGTGCTCCGTCCGTTCTGCTAGGCAAACATTGCCGCCTGTACGGTAAAATTTGGCTTAAAGGAAAAGCCCTACGTGATTGAACGTACAGGCTATTTCGCTTAACCGGCTGTTTACGAATTCGCCTGGTTGCTGGTTTTTTCGCGCTTCCCCTGGATCCCCTTCCCTCGCGGCTGGTCGCCGCTCGCCGGGGATGACCGCTTCGCGGTCAGTTGCGATATTGCTGAACGCGGGTCGCCCGCAGGCCGGCCAGGCCGAAACGGTCGATGGCGTGCTGCCAGGCGAGGAATTCCTCCACCGTCAGCGTATAGCGCTTGCAGGCATCGTCCAGACTGAGCAAACCACCGCGTACCGCCGCGACAACTTCGGCCTTGCGGCGAATGACCCAACGGCGCGTCGAAGGCGGCGGCAAGTCGGCGAGCGTCAACGGCGACCCATCGGGCCCGATGACGTAGCTCACGCGTCCTTTGCGCTCTTCCATTTTAATAACTCCCGACACTATCCACGCGAAAAATACGCCGCCCCGCGTTTAAAAAGGGCCAAGACACGTGGTAAACGAACTCATAAATGCTTCACTAAACTCGTCAGCTTTGGTCCCGGAAAAGCCCATTTTCATGGGCTTTTCCGTTCACCTTAGTTTGTCGGCAACTGTTCCAGCTGCTGCAGCATCTGGTTGGCAGTGGTAATGATGCGCGCCGACGCGGAATAAGCGCGTTGCGTGGTGATCAGGTTGGTGAACTCCGTCGCCAGATCGACCGTGGAGGCTTCCAGCGAACGGGCGGCGATGCCGCCGGCGCTGCCGGTACCAGCAAGATTGACGCTCGCCGCGCCCGACTCGCGGGTGGCGACATAGGCGTTACCGTTCACCTGGCCCAAGCCGTTGGCATTGGTGAAGGTGGCGATCGGAATCTTGTAAACGCTCTGCGACAGACCGTTGGAGAACAACGCCGTCACCGTGCCGTCCTTGGAAACCGTCACGCCGGTGACGTTGCCGAAGGACGAACCGTCGGGAGAGGTGCCGTTCAAGGTGGAAGCGGTGTCGAACTGGGTAAGACCCGAGGTGCCGCCGACGCTGCCGAGATTGACGGCGACGGTCTGCGCCGCCAGGCCGGTGGTCGCCGCCCAGGGAATGGTCATGTTGAAAATGCCAGATGCCGGGGCCGCGCCGTTGACGTTCTTCAGCGTGCCGTCGGAGTTGAAGGTCACGTTGCCGGTGCTGATGGGGTTGGGAGCCGAGAGGTTCGCGGGATTGCCGGCATAGGCGGTTTCATAGGCCCAGGTGTTGGCGCCGGTCTTGACGAAGGAATAGGTGATCGGCTGGCTGCCGCCCTGGCTGTCATAGACATTGATGGTGCGCTGGAAGGCGGGCGTCACCACGCCGCTGGTCATCTGGCCGGCGACATAACCGGGAACCGCGGTTGAGCTGGCCTGCAGATTGGCCTGGATGCCGAGCGAGGTGGTGGCCTGTGCCTTGCCCGACAGAGCCGTCACATTGATCGGGCTGAGGGCGCTGGAGCTGGTGGGAACATTGCCCTGCGAATCCAGCTTATAGCCCATCAGATAAAGACCGGCGGCGTTCTTCAGATTGCCGAGCTGATCGGGGGTGAAGCTGCCGGCGCGGGTATATTCCTGTGTCGCGCCCTGTTGGGGGCCGGTGGCGACCACGAAAAAGCCGTTGCCCGTGATGGACATGTCGGTGTTCGAAGTGGTCGAGGTCGGCAGACCCTGGGTCGTGACATCCTGGCCGATCACCACGCCGACGCCGGCCGAGGAATTACCTGCCAGGCCTGGAGCGTTGAGAAAGGTCTGGAAGTTGATGGTCTGGATCTTGTAGCCAACGGTGTTGACGTTGGCGATGTTGGACGAGGTGGCCGACAGCGCCTGGCTGTTGGCGGCCAAGCCGGCCACGCCGATATTCAATGCTCCATACAAGCTCATTTTACATTTCCTTCAGGGCGGACTTGCGGCATTCGGCCGGGTCTGCTTGAGGTTTGGCGCCGTTTCTCGGCACCGATGTTTCAAAACTCCAAAATCAGTTCGCGATGGCGGCGATATCCGCCAAGTCGATTTCCATGGTGCCGATGATCAGGCGCGGTGTGCTGCCGGTCATGTCGATCTGGGTAACGGTGGCGGCGCTGGCGACGCTGCTCTCGACATTGCCGCCGGCCGCATCGGTGGCGGTGACCGTCAGCTTGTAGGCGCCGTCGGAAAGCTGGTTGCCGGCATTGTCCTTGCCGTCCCAGACAAAGCTGTGATTGCCCGCGCCCATTTCGCCGGTCGCGGTGTAGACCGCCTTGCCGTTGGCGTCGGTGACCATAAGTTGCGTGGCGGTGGCGGGACCGCCGAGATTGTAGGTCCAGCTGGCGCTGCCGCCGATCAAGGGAGCATTGCCGTTGACGATCGAAACCTTCTTGCCCAGATAGCCGGTGGTCATCGCCGCGGCATTGCTGGTGCCCTGCGCGATCAGGCTCTTGAGGTTGGTGTTGGTGTTGATCTGCTGTTCGACCTGGCTGTACATCACCAATTGCTGGGTGAAAGCGTTGGAATCCATCGGACTTGTGGGGTCTTGATTCTTCAACTGCGTTGTCAGCAGGGTAAGGAAGGTCGAGAAATTGCCCGACAGCTGCTTCAGCGAGGGATCGGTGCTGGTGGTCGAAGTGGCGGATGTCACGTCCATGGCGATGTCCTCTAAACTCTGATGTCGATGCGGCCGTCGGCCAGACCGCGGTACGCGAAGCTGGCGGCGGCGGGATCGATGCTGGCGGCGGCGGTCACGGTGAAGCTGCGCGCGTTGCCGAAGCGGCCGTTGTTGCCGTCATTGCCGTTCTGATTGTTGGCCTGCTGGCGCAGCGAGAAATTGAGCCCGTCCTGGGAAACATCCAGGCCCGCCTCGCGCAAGGCGCGCGCCAGCACGGGAGCGTCCTTTTGCAACAGGTTCAGGGTCTGCGGCTGGTCGGCGGAAAGATGGGCGCTGGCCTTGCCGGTGGCATCGATCGACAAGCGTACTTCCACCCGGCCCAGCTCGGGCGGATCCAGGCGAATGTCGAATTGCTTGGCGCCGGTTTGCGACTTGGCGGAGATTTCCACCGCAAGGGCGGGAAGATTGGGCTGAGCCTGCGCCGTCACCTGCACATGCTGCGTGGCGGTGGGCGCCTGGGCATGTTGGGCCGCCTGGGGCGCGGCGATATTGTTGATGGCGAAGACCGCGTTGGATGCAGAAGCGGACTGCGGCACGGGCTTGGGCAAAGGCGCGGTGCTGTCGGCTTCCGCGATGTGCGGATTGGCTTGCGGCGCGTCGGCTTTTTGGGTGTCGGACACGCCGGCATCGGCCTTGCTGTTGCCGGCCTCATGAGCGGCATGGGCTTTGGAAGGGGCGGGGCTCGCGCCATCATCCTTGGCGATGTCGGTTTTGGCAGGCTTGGCCTGGACGTCCTGAACCGGTTCGTCGCTGGATTCGCCGGCTTGCGCCAGTTCCGTTTTGGCGGGTTCGTCCGGCTTGGCCGTATCTCCGGTCTTGGCCGCGGCCTTCACCGCCGCCGGCTTGACGGCATCCTTGGCCGTGATCGTGACATCCACCGGTGCGGCTGATGCGGCGGCTGGCTGGGCCGCTACGGTCTGGGCGGGGTGGCTGTCATCAGCTTCGTCCGTTTGCGCGGCGACTTGCGGCTGGACGTCTGTTTCTGTCTGGGGCTCGGCGATCGCCGGATCGGACGGCGGCACGTCCGCGCTCGGCGCAGGCGCCGCCGCCTTGGCGGTGGCGCCGTCAATTGCGATGTCTTCTTGCGCGTCCACATCGGCTTCCACATCGGCCGGGATGGTGTTCAAGGCCTGTACAACCGGTATGGGGGGCGCCGGCTGCTGATCGGGCGGCGGCTGCTGGACAGCGGCGAGCTGCTGGTCGCCGGCCGCATCCTTATCGGTCTCGGCGGCTTCCTTGTCCTTCTCCTGCTTTTCGGTCTTGACCGGCGCGGAGGACTTTTCTTGCGAGGCGGTCTGGGCGGGAGCGGTGTCCCGCTTGCTATCGTCCTGTTTAATCTCGTTCTGCTTGCTGTCGGTTTTGGCTGCGGCGGGCTTGTCGTCCACGGACTTGTCGCCGGGGCCCTTGCTGTTCTTCTGGTCCAGTTTGAAGGAATCCCTGGCCGTTGCCTGCATCAACAGGGCGAACGGCGAAGCCGCGTCCGCCTTGTTGGCGTCCGTCTTGGCCTGCGGGATGGGAGCAGGGGAATTGTTCTGGGATGCCGCTGACGCTTGCACGCAAATCTTCCGTTGACTGTCCGCAAAAAAATTTTTGCTCGGGAAGTCAGACGCAAGGGACGGGCCAATTGCAGAGCCGCGATTTTGCTGAATTTTTTGGAAAGCAAACGCCCACCGGCAGCACAAAAAGACGGGCAGGACCTGCCGGTGCGGCAAACTCTGCCGCCCTCCCGGTACCGTCCGAACAGTGTGAAAAGCCTTGAAAAGCGGGCAAAAACCCCTCGCCCAAAGTGGCATGGGGCTTGCGACAGTCTGTGCGGAACATTGTATGCGGACCTAGGACCGTGAGCCTGAACGGAATCGCCGCCAGCGCCATCACCGCGCTCAAGACCAACAGCGCCGCGCTGAGCGTGGTCGCCAATAACGTTGCCAATCTGAATACGCCCGGCTATGCCCGCCGCATCGTCAATCAGCAGACCCTGAGCGCCGGCGGCCAGTTGATGGGTGTCGACATCGCCACCATCCAGCGTGTTTCCAACCAGTTCCTGGTCCAAGAACAGCTCGCGGCAAGCGGCGCGGCCTCGCAGTTCGACACCATGGCCGACCTGTTTTCCCAGTTGAACGGCCTTTTGGGCAGCCCCGGCGACAATCAATCCCTGGCCACCCAGCTCACCAATCTGGCTTCGGCCTTCGCCACCGCGTCCCAGGCGCCGACTTCCAGCGCCGGCCGCACCGGGGTGATGAATGCTTTGAACAGCCTGGCTCAGACATTCTCCAATGTCTCGGGCACCATCACCTCCCTGCGCAATCAAGTCGATCAGCAGGCCGTCAATTCCATTTCCTCGACCAATACGCTGATCAAGCAGGTCTATGACCTGAACACCCAGATCAGAGCCGCCGCCGCGGGCGGCAACGGCCAGCCGACCGCGCTGATCGACCAGCGCGATGTGGTGCTGGGCGATCTGGCCAAGGTGATGGGGATCAAGACCAGCGCCAATGCCGATGGCAGCGTCAACGTTTCCACCACCGACGGCGTCAATCTTGTTTCCAATACCTATGCCCAGCTGTCCTATTCGGGCACTGCCCAGAACGGCTCCTACAACACCATCACCATCCAGGACATCAATCCGGCCAACGGCCAAACGATCGGTTCGGCCTTCGCGCTGGACCCGCATCTGGATGGCGGTTCGCTGAAGGGCCTGATCGATATGCGCGATCAGGTTTTGGGCGGTCTGTCGCAAACCCTGGGCAATCTGGCGCAGCACACCGCCTTGGCCTTCAACGCCCAGTCCAATGCCAATGCCGCCTATCCCCCGCCGACCTCCTTGGCCGGGCGCAATACCGGCCTGTTGTCCAGCGACGGTTTGAATTTCACGGGCAAGACCACCATCGCGGTCGCCACTTCCAGCGGCAATCTTGTGTCGCGCATCGATGTGGATTTTGGCGCCGGTACCCTTCGGGTCGATGGCGGCGCGCCGGTCAGTATCGGAACCACCGTCGGCAGCTTCACCACCGCGCTCAATACCGCGCTGGGCGCGAACGGCACAGCAAGTTTCAGCAATGGTCAACTTTCCATCGCCGCGACGGGCAGCAACGGCATTCTGGTTCAGGATGACGCCACCACGCCCTCGCAGCGCGGCAATACCGGCTTTTCGCAATTCTTCGGTTTGAACGATCTTTTCAAGTCCCAGGTGCCTTCGATCACCGCGACCGGGATTGGCGCCGGCGATGCCAGCGGCATCGCGGCGGGCGGCGTCATCACCATGTCGCTGAAGGGACCGGACGGCGATATCGCCAAGACCATCAGCATCACCACCACCGCCGGTCAGACGATGGGCAATATCGTCACCGCCTTGAATGTCGCCATGGGCGGCGCCGCGACCTTCACCCTGAATCCCGACGGTTCGATGTCCACCGCCACCAGCGGGCTCTATCCGGGCTATTCACTGAACGTGACCGGCGATACCACCCAGCGTGGCGGCACGGGCATGAGCTTTACCCAGATTTTCGGCATGGGCGCCAATGCCCAGGCCTCGCAGGCGGTCGGCTTCTCGCTCACCTCCGCCGTCAGCGCCAATCCGGCGCGTGTGGGCTTTGCCAGCCCCGCCATCACCCCCACCAGCGTGGCGGGCAATACCATCGTATCGGCGGGCGACAATTCCGGCGCCATCGCGCTGCAAAATGTGATCACCAAGACCCAGGCTTTCCAAGCCGCCGGCGGCATTGCCGGCCTGACCGCATCGCTTTCGGACTACGCGGCGAGCTTCTATCAGAACGTGTCCACCCAATCGAATGCGGTCACCGCCAACCAGACCACCCAGGACGACCGCTTGAACGAAGCGCAGGCGCGCATCGCGTCTGATTCCGGCGTCAATCTGGATGAAGAGCTGACCGCGCTGACCTCATACCAGCAGGCCTATGCCGCGGGCGCGCGCCTGCTGACCGTTGTCAACCAGATGTACCAAGATTTGCTGGACATTCGCTAAGGACCGATGAGCCATGAGCATTGATCGCGTTTCCACCGCCGCCCAGACGGCCTTCTTCCTCGCCCAGATCCAGAATGCCGGCAAGGCGCTGGACACGGTTCAAGAGCAAATCGCCTCGGGCAAGAATGCCAACACCTATGCAGGCTTCGGCGACAAGGCCCAGGTCTTGACCGCGACCATCGCCGCCAATGCGCGCAACTCCGCCTATACCGGTGCCACCAAATTCGCCGTCACTCAGACCGATCTGCAGGACACACAGCTTGCCAGCCTGTCCAGCCTGGCGCTGTCCTTGAAGAAAGCGGTCAGCGACGCGGTTGCCAACAACGACGCCACCACTTTGATGACCCAGGCGCAAAGCATCTTCGATCAGGCCAGCGCCATCCTGAATTCCAAGGACGCCAATGGCGACTATATCTATAGCGGCGGCAAGACCGATGTTGCCCCGGTGTCGGTGGGCACCTTGGCCGGCCTGGTGCCGCTGGCCGGCGCCGCCCAGGCCTTCACCAATGGCGACCTCAAGAAATCGGTGCAGGTGGCCGACGGTGTGAGCGTCAGCTACGGCATGACCGCGTCCGACGTCGCCACCGGCTTGATGCAGGCGTTGAAGGACATCGCCGATTTCGATGCCGGCGGCGGCGGAAATTTCAATGGGGCCGCCACCCTCAGCTCGGCACAGAACACCTTCCTGACCAACACGATTGCGCAAGTCACCACGGCCAACACCGCGCTGAACGCGACCGCGGCCTCCAATGGTTATGTCTCCAATCGCCTGACCGACGCCCAAAGTCAGCAGGATTCGTTGAACACGGTCTATAAGAAGTTCACGTCCGACATCCAGGACACCAATATGGCGGAAGCCGCCACCCGGCTGTCGCTGAACCAGACCCAGCTCCAGGCGGCGTTGCAGGTCACGGCGGGGCTGCACCAGCTTTCGCTGCTGAATTACCTGCCGATCCAGGGGTGAGCCGCGGCGCACAATAGCGCGTGAGCAGGTCCAGTGGACCTGCGAAAGTGGCGAACGCCGCAGCGGCGCGCGGCCAAGCGCGCCGCGAGGCCGGGACAAAACCTTTATTTCTTGCGATTCCCAAGGGCCGGTCCTATAGGACCGGCCAAGATGGACCAGTCCTTAAAGCCCGGAAGCCGGATTGTCGCCGCCATGTCAGGTGGAGTGGATTCCTCCGTCACCGCGGCGCTGCTCAAGCGCCAGGGTTTCGACGTGGTGGGCATCACTTTGCAACTCTATCCTGAAGACAAGACACCGGCGCGCAAGGGCGCCTGCTGCGCCGGCGCCGACATCTATGACGCCAAGCGCGTGGCCCAGAGCATCGGCATTCCCCATTATGTCCTCGATTACGAGAGCCGCTTCCGCAAGAATGTGATCGAGGACTTCGCCGAGAGCTATGCCAAGGGCGAAACACCGATCCCCTGCGTGCGCTGTAACGAACGGGTGAAGTTCGCCGATCTCCTGGACACCGCGCGCGAATTGGGTGCCGAGGCGTTGGCCACCGGTCATTATGTGCGGCGCGTCGAAAGCGCGGGCGGCGCGGAACTTCATGCCGCCGCCGATGCCACGCGCGATCAAAGCTATTTTCTTTTCGCCACCACCCAGGCGCAGCTCGACTATCTGCGCTTTCCTCTGGGCGACATGGACAAGACCAACGTACGCGCCATCGCGGCCGAGTTGGGATTGGTCAATGCCGACAAGCCCGACAGCCAGGATATCTGCTTTGTGCCGGAGGGACGCTATACTGCCATCGTCAATCGCCTGCGCCCCGATGCGGCGCGGCCTGGTGATATTGTCGATCAGTCCGGAACGGTGCTGGGCCACCATGACGGCATCACCAATTTCACCGTGGGTCAGCGCAAGGGCCTTAATCTTTCCGGCAATGCGGAAGCCTTGTTTGTGCTCAAGCTCGATCCGGTCAATGCCAGGGTGGTGGTGGGGCCGCGTTCGGCGCTGGGGTCGTCGACCATCACCTTGCGCCAGGTCAATTGGCTGGCGGCGCATGACGCGCCGTTCCGGGCCCGGGTCAAAGTGCGGTCCATGCGTCCGCCGGTGGCGGCCATGGTGACGCCGCTGGCCGGGGGCGGGGCGCGGGTGGAACTGGCGGCGCCGGAAGACGCCATCGCGCCGGGACAGGCCTGCGTGTTTTACGATCCCGACGGCAGCCGCGTGCTGGGCGGCGGCTGGATCACGACGTCAAAAGAGGCCCAGGCCGCGGCCTGATCGGGCCAAACTTGACAGGTCCTGGCCCACAACCCTACATCCCCGCCTCCGCGGCCCCAGCCTTAACGGGCCGTCCGGTCTGGCACCGTAGCTCAGCGGTAGAGCAGGGGAATCATAATCCCTTGGTCGGCGGTTCAAATCCGTCCGGTGCTACCATTTTTATCCGCGCGTACCGCGCGGATAAAAATGGCAAGCCCGCCCGCCGCGACAGCGGAAAGAGGGCGGGCGCGGCAGGCGAAAACACAGGCCCCGACGCACAGACGGAATGTCGAGAACAGGCGCGTACCGCGCGGATAAAAATGGCAAGCCCGCCCGCCGCGACAGCGGAAAGAGGGCGGGCGCGGCAGGCGAGAACACCGGCCTTACACGCACAAGCATTTGTGCGTAAAAACCTCAACCGCAGCGCGATTTCAAAAGTTAACCAAAGGTAAATTTTTTCTTTGCATGGCCGCCAATGCGCGTCACGATAGGGCCATGCGGAACATCCTTCCCAAAAGCGTGGCGCAGCTCACCGGTGTTTTGGTGACGGCCATTGTTGCCTTCGGCGCAGACATCGATGTCTATTATGCCATGCCGCTGGGCGTGTTCGCCGGCGCAACGGCAATCTTCTTTGTTTCGCTATCGGAAATGAAGCGCCCAGTGGGCGTCAGATCGCGCGCCAAGTAGCGCGCTCTATCAGGCGGTATCCGGCGGAATATTGTTGAGCGCGGCTTCCAGCTCCTGGAAGCTGGGCTGATATTCGGACGGCACGCTGCCGCGGCCGATTTCCACCGACACTTGCGCGGCATTGCCGTGCAGATGCGCCACCAGAATATCGCGGATCACGTGATAGAACAGTGCATCCTCGTCGACGACCGCCTTGAGGCGGGTGCCCAGCGGGCCGACAATACCGTAAGCCAGGAACACGCCCAGGAAGGTGCCGACCAGCGCCGAGCCGATCATTTCGCCCAGCACTTCGGGCGGCTCGCTGATCGCGCTCATGGTTTTGATAACGCCCAACACGGCGGCGACGATGCCCAGCGCCGGCAGGCCGTCGGCCATGGCCTGAAGCGCATTGGCGCCCACCAGGGCTTCGTGATGGTGTTTTTCCAGCTGTTTTTCCATGGCGGTTTCGACCTGATGCGGGTCTTCCAGGCTCATGGTCATCATGCGCAGTGTGTCGCAAATGAAATCCAGCGCGAAATGGTCTTTGCAGATCTTGGGATAGCGCTTGAAGATCGAGGATTCGTCGGGCTTTTCGATATGGGCTTCCAGGGCGATCAAGCCCTTGGACTTCATCGTCTTGGTCAGCAGGAAAAGCAGGCAGAGCAGGTCGTTATAATCCTTGGGCTTCCATTGCGGGCCGGAAATCACCTTGCCCAGCGAGCCGGCGATTTTCTTCATATTGTACATGGAGCCGGCGATCAGCATGGCGGCGATGGCGGCGCCGAAAATGGTCAGCATTTCGTGCGGCGCGGCATGTATCACCACGCCCAGCGAACCGCCGGTCATCAGGTAACCGCCAAACACGCAGGCGAAGAGAACGACGATGCCGCCAATCTGAAGCATGAAAAAGCCCGCAAAATCCTGGGCGGCAGTATTAACGCCAGGGCTTAAAGAGGCGTGAATTGCCCCTGTTTGGCGCGGGTTTAAAACCTTAACGCTTGGTGACCGCCAAGGACTTAGTGGGTTTCCGCCAGCCGCCGGGCCACCAGGGCCGCCAGTTCCGCCGCGACCTTTTCCCCCATCCGCACATCATCGTCCTCGGCGCGGGCGGCACGGGCGATGGCCGAGGCATGCAGCGCCACGATGGTGGCATCCAGCGGCTTTTCGGCCCGTTCCATATCGTCCATGTAGCGGCAGAGGATTTCGGCGATCCGTCCGGTTGTGATCATGCCGGCGGTTTCCGCGAAACCGCGAATCTCATGCACGATCGCAAAAAGCTTTTTCATGTCATGCGCGGCAGTTTCCATCTCTTCGACATAGCCGAGAATGGCGGCGCGCATCGGCGGGACGGCGGCTTCCATGGCCATCTGCGCTTTGGCGGCGGTCTCGGCGGAGCGCAAGGCCAGCAGGGCGCGGGCCGTTGCCGGCTTGCTGAGCATTTGCGGATAGGCATCGGGCTCGATGAATTGCGCGCTGCTGGGCTGCCGGCGTTTTTTTGACATCAGCGCACCTCCGCGTCTTGAAGGTCGTCGGCACGGCGCCAGGGGCCGGTATGCATGTCGGCCTCCTGATGGCGCCGGCGATCAGGCCCGAAATAGCTGTCGCAGCGTACAAAGGCGCGCGGCCGCTCCAATATTTCGGTGATGCGTGCGAACAGATTGTGGGCGGTGACCGGCTTGGCCAGAATCTCGGTGACGCCGGCGTCGCGTGCCGCCTCCACCCGGTACTTTTCCGTGTGACCGGTGATCATGATGATCGGCACAAAGGGATTGGGGCTGTTTGTGTCATTGCGTAGATGGCGGGTCAGTTCCAATCCGTCCATCGGCCCCATGGCAAGGTCGGTCAGCACCAGGTCGATTTTGCGTTCGCGCAGCACGTCCAGGGCGGCCTGGCCGTGGATCGCTTCGCCGACGTCCTTGATGCCCAGCGTGTTCAGCAAGGCGCGCAGCAAGGAGCGCATATGCGTATTGTCTTCGACAATAAGCGCCTTGAGGCTTTCGAGTCCGGCCGCCATTCGCCCTTCCGTTACCAGCGGCCGCAGGCCGCCGAAATCCAGCAATTGTCTGTAACTGTGGGGTATTTCTCCAAAATCTATAACGCGGAAGTTATGGAAGGGTTACGAAAAAGTTTCCGGCATCGGATAGTGGATGGTTTCTTAGGCTTGCCTTTTGCGCCCTTGACCGCTAGCGAAAATCTGATGAACGCACCGCCTAAGAATTTGACCGGCAAGGAACCGGGCACCGTCTGGCAAGTCCGCCTGGAAACGCCGGCGGATGAGGCGCAGGTCGAGGCGCTGAACGCCGAAGGTTTCGGCCCCGGCCGTTTTGCCAAATCCGCCTATCGCTTGCGCGAGGGCGTGGCGCCGGTCGCCGCTCTGTCTTTTGTCGCCATGGAGAAAATGCCGGGCGGCGGCGAAGTCCTGCGCGGCTCGGTGCGATTCTGGCCGATCCGGGTCGGAGGACATGAGGAATTGTTGCTGGGCCCGCTGGCGGTTCAAACAGATCAACGCGGCCGCGGCATCGGCATCGCCCTGATGCAGGCCGGTATCGCGGCGGCGGGGCAAGGGTCCTGGCGCGCTATCCTGCTGGTGGGCGATGAGCCCTATTACACCAAGGTCGGCTTTTCGCGCCTGCCGCCCGGACGGGTGAAGTTCCCCGGACCGGTGGATCAGAACCGCATTCTCGGCCTGTCGCTCAAGGCGGGTGAACTTCTTACGCTGTCGGGTGAGGTGCGCCGTGCCCAGATCGATGAGCCGGTGTGTGCCAATGGCGCGGGAGTAGGATGACGCATGCTGGTCCTCCGTGTCCTGTTTTTGGTGCTGCTGGCGACGCAAACAGGATGGGCCCAGGCGCAATCGCCGGTTCGAGGAATGGATCATATCCCTGTCGTGGTGCGCGATCTGGAAAAGGCGGAAGCCGATTTCAAGCGTCTGGGGTTTGCGATCAAGCCAGGCCGGCCTCACGCCAACGGCATCCGCAATGTTCACGTCAAATTTCCCGATGGAACCGAGATTGAGCTGATCACGTCACCACAGGCGGTAGACCGTTTGAGCTCGGAATATCGCGCCAAAATGGAAAGCGGTGAGGGGCCGGTCTATTTCGGCCTCTATGCGCCGGATAAGGACAGACTTAACGGTCCGCTGCAGGAGGCTGGCGCCGTGCGTGAGGACGAGGCGCTGGCATTTCCGGCCAAGCATCCGCTGCATCCTCTGTTCTTCGGTTCGCGCAACAAGTCACCCACCGACCGGCCCGAACACTTCGCCCACCCCAACGGCGCCTTGCGTCTTTCCGGCCTATGGGTGCGGGACTTGGCGGGCGAACGCGCTTTGCTGGCAAATCTGGGCGTGACATCGGCCTCGGCCAAGGGCTGCGGGCCGCTTCAAGGCGGGGCAACTATTGCGCGCCTGCCGGAAGGCGATCTGTATCTCGTGTCACCGCAATCGGGCACCGGCACGGTGGCGGCGGCGCAAGTCGAAGTTCGCAGCCTGACCGGCCTGGAACAGCATCTCGTCCGCAATGGAATAAAGACGAACACCTATCCCGCCTGTGAACAGCGATCCGTTTGGGTGCCGCCAACAACTGCGCATGGCATCTGGCTACAATTCGTCGAGGCGCGTTAGCGGCCCTCGAGGCGCCACGCCAGCAGCAGCGCGCCGACGATCAACAGCAGCGCCAGCCATTGCGGCAGCAGCTTTTCCTGTTCCAGGGCGGTAACGCGATAGGCGCCATTGCTGCGCAGTCCGATCCAGTTGGAACCGCTGGCGGTGTCATCGGCGCCGACCCGCCGGACTTCAGGCACGCCATCTTCCAGCCAATGCACGCTGCCGCCGCTGGCTTCGGCATCGGCTTTCAAGACCTCATCGGTGGCGCGCATGTCGGCCACTTCCTTGGGATTGAGCGGGCCGGCCGCTGTGACGGTGGAAAGAATGCCGTCGGTGGCGCGGTAAAGGCCCAACTCTCCGCCCTTGGTTTCGGCGCGCCAGATGCCGGGCTCTATGCGGGTCAGGGGCAGATCCACCACCTTGCCCGACGGCATGGTCAGTTTCACCGCCGGGGTTTGCTTGGCCATGGTGCGGCGGGTGATGCGGACGGTGTCGCCGACAATCGCCGCCGACAAAGCTTCCGCTTCCAGTTCCGGCTCCTTCATCAGCCAATGGGCCAGGCGGCGCAGCAGCTCCGCCTGCGGTCCGCCGCCTTCAAAGCCACGCGCCCACAGCCAGGCCTGATCCGACATCAATTCCGCCACCCGGCCTTTGCCCACCCGGTCCAGCACCAACAGCGGCCGGTTTCCACTGCCCGACATCACGGTCTGGCCCGCCACCTTGTTGGCGCCCAGAATGCGGAACCAGCGGCCCCAAGTCGGCGGCGTTTTTTCCTGGTTGCGTCCGGCAAGCTCGCGGGTCACCGGATGCGCCAGGCCGTCTTCCGTCAACACCGGCTTGAAGGGCTGGGTGATGACTTCGCCGGTGGGCTGAACCGGCAGCACCTGACTGAGCGGTGTGCGGTAGATGCTTTCGATCCCGGCGAATTCCGGGCCCGAGGAGATCAGCAGCGCGCCGCCTTCCGAAACATAGGAGGCCAGGTTGAGGAAATAGGCCAGAGGCAGCACGCCGCGCTCGCTATAGCGGTCGAACACCACCAGATCGAAGGAGCCCAGCTTTTCCTGAAACAGCTCGCGCGAAGGAAAAGCGATCAAGGACAATTCGTTGATCGGGGTGGAATCCTGCTTGTCCGGCGGACGCAGGATGGTGAAATGCACCAGATCGACGGACGGGTCGGCTTTCAGCAGATTGCGCCATACCCGCTCGCCGGCATGGGGTTCGCCGGACACCAGCAACACCCGCAAACGGTCGCGCACGCCGGAAATGGTCACCACCGCGTGATTGTTTTGCGCCGTCAGTTCGGCCGGACCCGGACCGGCCGACAGTTCGACCAGGTTCTCGCCTTCATGCGATACCGGCACGCGCACATCGGTATCCTTGCCCACCGGCACGGTGCGCGAACCGAATTGCTTGCCGTCAATGCGGATGTCCAGCATGGCGCTGGTTTCGCCGTCGCCGCCCAGATCGTCCACCCGCAGCCGCAAGGTCGCCCATTGTCCGACAATGGCGAAACGCGCGGCATTCAGCACGGTGAGCTTGCGGTCGCGTTCGCCGCGCGATCCCGCCACCAGAACCTGCAGCGGCGCCTTCAAGGACATGGCTTCGGGTGTTGGCGCGTCATGCACCTGGCCGTCGGTGATCAGGATGGCGCCGGCCACCCGTCCTTGCGGAACATCAGCCAGGGCCGCGTTCAAAGCGGCGAAAGCCTGGGTGCCGTTATTCTCGCCGGTGGCGGTGGTGGTGATGCTGGTCTCGCGCAAAACCAGGCCGGGCTGCTGCGCCAGTATCTTTTTGATCTGCGCCCGCGCCGCCTCGGCTTGGGACGCGCGCTTGCCCAGCGCCATGCTCTGCGAACGGTCGGTGACGATCACCGCCACATCGTTCAAAGGCGCGCGTTGTTCCTTCACCAGCATGGGCCCCGCCAGCGCGAACAACAGCACTGTAAAGGCCAGGCCGCGCGCCCAGGCGCCCCGGGCGCGCACCGCAAAACCGTAAAGCGTGATCAGCAGCGCCAGCGCGATCAGCACCGCCAGGGCGGAAAGCGGAATGACCGGGGCAAAGGCCAACCTGGTCATTGCGGCACCCGCTCATTGCCCAGCCGCTGCAACAGAGCGGGGGCATGCACCACATCGGCTTTGTAATTGCCCGTCAGGGCATACATCACCAGATTGATGCCGAAGCGGAATGCCATCTCGCGCTGCAATTCCCCGCCCGGCGAAGGCGTGGACATGAAACGGCCATTGGAATCTACCGCCCAGGCGCTGGCCCAGTCATTACCGCCGACAATCACCGGCGACACGCCATCGCCGCCGCGCGCGGGCGGCGCGCCGTTCTTAGGCGGCGGCGGCAAGGCCTCGACCCACAATTTGCCGCCGCTCCAGCGCCCCGGAAAATCGCGCAGGATGTAAAAAGTCTTGGTCAACACATGATCGGCCGGCACCGGTTCCAGCGGCGGCAGATCCAGCGCCGCTGTCAGCCGTCTCAAAGTCTGTTCGCCCGGCGAGGCGGGACCGCGCACCGCGCCCAGCGTGAAGTCGCGTGTATCGAACAGGATGGTGCCGCCGTTGCGCATATAATCGGCGACGCGCGACAGGGCTTTGGGCGAAAGGCTTTTGGCGCGCGGATCCATAGGCCAATAGAGCAGCGGATAAAGCGAAAGATCGTCGCGCTCCGGATCCACGCCCATGGGGTCCGGCGGCTCATAAGAGGTGCGGGCCCTGAGCATATAGCTGAGACCGGTCAGCCCTGCCTGGCTGACCGAATCCACATCGGCCAAGCCCGTCTTCACATAGGCCAGATGGGTGTCCAGCGCGGCCTTCTCGCTTGTCGGTCCTTGCGCCCGCGCATGGGGAACGAAAAGCACAAAGGTCAGAATAGCGGCGGACGCCCATCTCAGTTTGCGCGGAGTGAAGCCGCGCAGCAGCAGCGAGATCAAGGCATCGAGCAAAAGCAACGCCATGGCGGCGGCCAACAGATAGGGCTCCAGCGCCCGGGCGTGGGTGTTGCCGTAGGACTGCAAGCCGCTGTCGGGCAGCGGTGAAAGCCGGTCCTCGGCGCGCACCACATTCAGGGCGCTTTCCACTTCATGCGCGCCATAAAGACCCGGCGGATGCCGCGGCGAAACCCGCTCTCGCGAAAATCCCTTGGCCGGAATTGGCGTGACATCGGCCGGCGGCGCCATGGCGTGGCCGAAGCCGTCCAATAGCGAGACCGGCGGCAGGCTGGTCAGTCCGGCCAGTTCGCGCGCCGGCGTGCCCGCCGACAGTGCCAAAAGCCGCTTGAGCATATCGACATAGAGTCCCGACAGCGGCAGGGTCGACCAACCCGGACTGGCGGAGGTGTGGAACATCACAATCCAGCCCGAGCCCATCGCCTGGGCGGTGATCAACGGCGTGCCGTCGGCCAATTGCGCCCAGGTGCGGTTTTGCGCCTCGGCCGAAGGCTCGGCCAGCACCTGGCGCGTCACCGTCACTTCGGCGGGCGTTTCCAGCCCATTGAAGGGACTGGTGGCAGTGAATGGCGCCAGCCGCTGTGCCGTGGACCAGGCCATGGCGCTGCCCAGATAGCGCCCGCCCACCCGCAGCTTGACCGGCACCAGATCATCGGTGCCGTTGGTGGTGCGCTCGCCCGCGAAGCGGATCAGCACGCCGCCCTTGCTGACGAAATCCTTCACCCTGTCCCTGTCGGCGCCATTGATCTTGGCGACATCGGCCAGCAGCAGCACCGAGACACGCTTGTCCAGAAGTTGTGCGATGCCGCCTTTGGCGATTTCGGCATAGGGCGAGAGCGCGCGCTCCAGATAATAGACATCGGACAATATGGGCTGGGCTTCGCTGCTGGCATTTTCCGAAACAATGCCGGCGCTGCGCTGGGCGGCGCCGCGATCCAGCAATTGCACCGCGCCGGCGCTTTCCTCGCCCGTAATGGCCAGGCGGGTGGTGGCGTTGCGCACTTCCATGGGAAGCGCGATATGGCCTTGGACGCGGGTTTCGCCGCGTTTGAAATGCAGCTTGGTGGCGGCCAGGGTTTCGCCGCGGACACCCAGCGCACCGGCTTCAATGTCTTGCGGCATCCCGGCATTGGCCCGGATGGCCGTGATCGAAAAGCCGCTGGCGTCACGAGTCACCGGCAACAGGCCCAGCGGGCTGTGGCCGGGCGCGAACAGGCTGGCGCCGCCATAGCGTTTGAAGGCGGCGCGCAAAGCCTTGCTGCCGGCATCATCGATCCCGTCGGTGAGCCAATAGAGCGCGGGCGGGGCGGCGAAGTTGAAGCGGCCCAGTGCGGCGGCAGCGGCGGCACGGTCCCCCGGCCAGGGCATCGGTTTCAGTTCCCGGGCGAGACGCGCGGCTTCGCCTTCATTGAGCAATCCCGTGGGGATCGAACCGGCGGTGGGAATGATCGCCACGGCGCGTCCTTTCGCGCTGCGCAATAGATCGGTGATCAATTCCTGCCGGGATTCCCAATCCCGGGCCGCCGTCCAGCCATTGTCCACCACCAGCACCAAGGGACCTGTGGTCATCAGTTTGGGGCTGCGGCCGAGCAAGGGATCGGCCAGGGCCAGGATCAGCAAGGCCGCCGCCAACAGGCGCAGCAAAAGCAGCCACCAGGGCGTTTTGGCGGGTGTCTGTTCTTCGTCTTGCAGGCCGCGCAACAGGCGCAAAGGCGGAAACAAGGTTCGGCGCGGCAAAGGCGGCGTAACCCGGAGCAGCCACCACAGCACCGGCAAGGCAAGCAGCGCCGTCAGGATGAGGGGCGTTCCGAAGCTCAGCGGAAATCCAAACACGGTTTATGTACCGCCGATGGCGGCATGCAGCGCGATCAGCGAGGCTTGCGGCGCGTGATCGGTGCGATGAACGGTGCAGGTCCAGCCTAGCTTGGCGGCGGCTTGCGCAATCCTTTCGCCATGAGCGGTGAAACGGGTGCGATAAGAGGCCCGCACCCGCTCGGCGCGGCCGAAGATCTCGTCTTCACCGCCGCGCGGCGATTCAAAGCGGGTGCGCCCGGAATAGGGAAAATCCTCCTCCGCCGGATCAATGATGCGCACCAGATGGCCTTCGACGCCGCGCTGCGACAGCATCTTCATCTCGTCAAAGACATCTTCTTCCAGAAAATCGCTGAACCAGACCAGCTGATTGCCGCGCGAAAACGGCATCAGCGGCGGCAAGGCGCTGCGTCCGGAAGCGAACATGGCGCGGCCCATACGGGTCAAGGCCAGGCGCGAGGCGGCGGGCGCCCCTTCCATGCCGGTAAATCCCACCCGTTCGCCGCCGCGCACCAGCAGCGAGGCCAGCGCCAGCAGCAGCAAATCGGCGCGGGCGCGCTTGGTCACCTTGCCCGACTTGAAACTCATATTGGCGGACGCGTCGCGCCAGAACCACACGGTCTGGGCGGCTTCCCATTCCCGCTCGCGCACAAAGATGTGCTGCGATTTTGCCGATTGCCGCCAGTCGATGGCGGAAGCGGAATCGGGACTGGCATAGCGGCGGAATTGCCAGAAGCTTTCGCCGATGCCGGCGCGCCGCCTGCCATGCACGCCCAGACTCACCGACGCCGCCAGATGATCGGCTTCCACCATCAGCGGCGGAAGGCCGGCCGACAGGCCATCGGCTTCATGCTGAAGCGCGGAAAACTGGGTCAAGACAGGCCTATATCAAAAGTGACTCTTCAAAAGAGACTTTGGCAAAGCCGCGCGATCACCTGCGCGGTGGTGACCCCTTCGGCGCGGGCGGAGAAATTCAACGCCATGCGATGGCGCAGCACCGGTCCGGCCAGCGCCACCACATCGTCGGTGGAGGGCGCAAAACGGCCGTCCAGCAGGGCGCGGGCGCGCACCGCCAGCATCAAGGCCTGGCTGGCGCGAGGCCCCGGACCCCAGGCGATCTGTCCGCCATTGGCCTGATCGGCATCGGGGCGCGCGGCGCGCACCAGGGACAGAATGGCTTCCATCACCTGTTCGCCCACCGGAATGCGGCGCACCAGATTTTGCGCTTCTTGCAGATCTTCGGGCCCGCAGACGCGCGACGCGGCTTTTTCATCGCCCATGGTGGTGGCCAGCAGCATCCGGCGTTCTGCATCCAGGTCGGGATAACCGACATCGATCTGCAGCAGGAAGCGGTCGAGCTGGGCTTCGGGCAGGGGATAGGTGCCTTCCTGTTCCAGCGGGTTCTGAGTCGCCAGGACATGGAACAACCGCGGCAAGTCGTGGCGGGCGCCCGCCACCGTGACATGCTTTTCCTGCATCGCCTGCAACAGCGCCGACTGGGTGCGCGGGCTGGCGCGGTTGATTTCATCGGCCATCAGCAATTGGGTGAAGACCGGGCCATGGATGAAGCGGAAGGCGCGCTGGCCGCTGCTGCTTTCTTCCATCACTTCCGAACCGGTGATGTCGCCGGGCATCAGGTCGGGGGTGAACTGTACGCGCCGCGTGTCCAGTCCCATCACCACGCCCAGCGTGTCCACCAGTTTGGTCTTGGCCAGACCCGGCACGCCAATCAAAAGGCCGTGGCCGCCGGCCAACAGGGTGACCAGACTTTGTTCCACCACCTCATCCTGGCCGAAGATCACGGCATTCAATCCGGCCCGCACCTTGGCAAAGGTCTCGGCCGAGGCCGCCAGCCGCTTGCCGGCTTCGCGCTCTTCTGGGATGTCCACTTTGTTCATGCGGGGTCCTGAAAGCTTGCCGGGGTTTGGCGTTATGTTGCACCGTTGGGCGTGAAGGGTGCAACCCCGGATATGGCTTTAAATTTCAACAGAAAAGCGCCAATTGTGGCCTCATGACGGCATTGAGCAACATCGATAACGCGGGGCGTGCGTGAAAGTCGCGCCCGAGCAATTGCGAAGCCTTCTGGCGCAGCAACTGCCGGATCTGACCGGGCATGACGACTATGTTGGCATGCCGCTCGGGGCCGGCGCAGTCAAGGCGGCGGTGCTGTTGCCGGTGATCCTGCGCGGTGAGCCCAGCCTGATGTTCACCCGCCGCACCGAAAGTCTGGCGCGGCACAGCGGCCAGGTAAGCTTCCCTGGCGGCCGCAGCGAGGCCGGCGACCTTTCGCCGGTGGAAACCGCGCTGCGCGAAACCTTCGAGGAGACCGGCATCGCCGCCTCTTTTGTCACCGTGGCGGGCTATCTCGACCGCTATCTCACCGGCACCGGCTTCGACATTCAGCCGGTGGTGGGCCTCTTGGCCGACGGCTTTGGCCTGACACCCGATCCGCGCGAAGTGGCCGAGATTTTCGAGGTGCCGCTGGCCTTCCTTTGCGATCCCGCCAACCGGCGGCGCGAAAGCCGCGAGATCGGCGGGCACAAGCGCAATTTCTACGCCTTCACCTACCGGGATCATGAAATCTGGGGCGCCACCGCCGCCATCGTGGTCAATCTGGCCGAGCGCCTCCGTGCTATAAGCGAATCGTGAGGATCGATCCTGCGCAACATGGATGGATGACTGCACCGGAGACGGTGGCAGTCATGGCTGCCCTCGGTGAGGCTCGCTTTGTGGGCGGCGCCGTGCGCAACACGCTCTTGGGCGTTCCGGTGGCGGATGTCGATATTGCGGTGCCCATGCCGCCCGAAGAAGCGCTGGCGCGATTAAGGGCCAAAAATATCAAAGTGGTGGAGACGGGCTTGGATCACGGCACCGTCACGGCCGTCGCCGGCACCCACGCCTTTGAAGTCACATCCTTGCGCCGCGATGTACAAACCGATGGCCGCCACGCCCTGGTCGCCTTCACCGACGATTGGGCCGAGGATGCGGCGCGGCGCGATTTCACCATCAATGCGCTTTATGCCACCGCCGATGGCGAGATTTTCGATTATGCCACCGGGGTCGAGGATCTGATCGCCGGCAGGGTGCGGTTCATGGGCGATGCGCGCGCCCGCATCGCCGAGGATTATTTGCGGGTGCTGCGGCTGTTCCGCTTTCACGCCTGGTACGGCAAAGGCGAGATCGATGCCGAGGGGCTGCGCGCCGCCGCCCTGGCCAAGGAAAAGCTCAAGACTCTGTCGGCGGAACGGATCGCCAAGGAATTGCTGCGGCTGCTCGAAGCCGCCCATCCCGTGCCGGTGCTGCGGGTGATGGCGGCGACTGGAATCCTGTCCTTGCTCTTGCCGGGGGCATTGCAATTGGCGCGTCTGGAAAAACTGGCGCAGCTGGAAGCGGAAAATCTTTTTCCGGGCGATGCGGTGCTGCGTTTGGCGGCCTTGCTGCCGGACGGGGCATCTGCCGCCAATGGCGCGGCCGATGCCTTGCGCTTGTCCAACGCCATGCGCGACCGGCTGGGGAATGCGCTGGGTGGCGAGAAGGTCGGGGCGCAAATCTCCGCAGCCGAAGCGCGGCGGCGGCTCTACCGGATCGGCGCGGCGAGCTTCAAGGACAAGGTGATGCTGCAATGGGCCGGCGCGCCGCAAAATGCGGCGGGCGCCTGGCGGATGCTGCTGGAGATGGCGGACAATTGGCAGCGGCCGCGCTTTGTCCTGACCGGGCGCGATGTGATGCAGGCGGGCATACCGCAAGGCCCCGATGTCGGACGCATTCTGGCCCAGGTGGAAGACTGGTGGGTGGAAGGCGATTTCGCCGCCAGCGAAGGCGCTTTGCGGGACCGGCTTAAAATGGCGGTCGATCAGGCCCGCGCATGAGTTTGGACGTGGCGGCCTCGTTGTCATTGTCCGGCGATCCCGCCAAGGCCAATGAAGACGCTTTCGGCCATGGCGAGAGTGCGGCGGTGGTGATCGACGGCGCCACGCCTTTGGGCGACAGCCTGATGCCGGGACCCAGCGACGCCGCCTGGATCGCACAGTTCGGGGCGCGCCGGCTGATGGCGCATTTGCGGGAGGGCGACGGCCCGCGCAAGGCTTTGCGCGCCACTTTGGCCGATGCGCAAAAGAGCTTTGAGGCCCTGCGCCGCCATCCGCCGGAAGAAATGTGGCAGACGCCCTGCGCGTCCATGATGCTGGCGGTGGCGGATGAGGGCAGCGTGGAATTTCTTTGGTATGGCGATTGTGCCGCGCTGGTGAAGCAAGACGATGCGCCGGTGGCGGTGATCGGCGAGAGTTTCGACAAGCGCGCCGACGAAGCGCGCAGGGCACAGACTCTCGCGAAGGAAAAAAAGCTGTCGCCCGCTTTGGGCCTCAACCGCCCGGAATTCATCGGCAGCCTGCGCAGCAGCCGCAACCGCATCAACAGCGGCAGTTACTGGCTGTTCAGCCCGGATGTGAAAGCGGCCGCGCATGTCTCGCGCCGGGTGATGAAGATAAAGCCGGGATGCGAAATCCTGCTGCTTACCGACGGGTTCCTGGCGTTGGCCAGCGACTATGGTGCCTACAGTGTCGATGGTCTGATGGATAGCGCACGCTCAAAAGGCTTGGCGGCGCTGGGCGAGGAGCTGCGCGCCATCGAAACGGCCGACAGCGGCGGCGACAAATTTCCGCGCTTCAAGAAGAGTGATGATGCTACGGCGCTCTTGTTCCGCCTGATCTAGCAGCGAGCGGCTGTCACAGGATTTTCGCGACTTCTTCCCAGCCGTGATAGATCATCATAAGCGCGACATACACGACGATCGCCAAGCCGGCATAGCCAATCCAGCGATAGCGCTCGAGCAGCTTGGCGATGTAGGTGGCCGCCGCGCCCATCAAGGCCACCGACATCAAAAGGCCGATGATCAGGACATCGAGATGGTCGCGGGCGGCGCCCGCCACCGCCAACACATTGTCCAGCGACATGGAAATGTCGGCCACCAGAATTTGGATGATGGCGCGCTTGGCGGAAGCACCGGCTTCGATCTCGGGCGCAATATGGTGCTTGTCGCCTGCAAGATCCCGCCACATGCGCCAGCACACCCATAACAGCAGGATGCCGCCGGCCAGGGTCAGGCCGATAATGGCCAGCAGCTTCACCGCCACCGCCGCCATGGCGACGCGCAACACCACCGCCGCGACCAAGCCCCAGAAAATGACCTTCTTGCGCAGCTTCACCGGCACGCGCGCCGCCGCCAGGCCGATCACCACGGCATTGTCGCCGGCCAGCACCACATCGATCATCAGGACTTGCAGCAGGGCTACCAAGCCGCCGGGCTGAAATAAGGTCAGTTCCACAGTTATTCCTTTGGAAATAGAGACGTCTGGCGCAAGGCTTCACCCAGCACCATCGCGGCGGCCTGCGCCACATTCAAGGACCGCAGACCCGAGCGCAAGGGAATCACCAGTCTTGCATCCACAGCGTCATGCACCTCTTGGGGGACGCCGGCGCTTTCCCGTCCCACCAAAAGGATATCGTCCGGGGCGAAGGCGAAATCGGCATAGGCCAGGTTCCCTTTGGTGGTCAGCAGCACCAGCCGGGACGTTGGATGTGCATTCCAGCGGAATTGGGCCCAGGATTCATGGCGCCGGATATCGGCGCTCTGCAGATAATCCATTCCCGCCCGGCGGAAATTGCGGTCCGACAGCAGAAATCCACAGGGCTCGATAATGTCGATTCCCACCCCCAGGCAGGCACCCAGCCGCATCAGGCTGCCGGCATTTTGGGGGATATCGGGCTCATACAGCGCCAGGCGCACCCCAAACCTCCAATTTTCACCCCTTTGTGGATTAAGTCGCGGCAGGACAAGGCATTTTCTGCGTCATCGTGCCGCAAGACCCTCGAAAATCGACTCTCTATTTTACCGGCCGAACGAACAAGCGGGGCGGGCCCAAAGCGCGTCACCGCGTCAGTACTGCATCCCGGCTTGTTTGTGGCAGAAGTTCGCAGGTTATTTCCAAGTTTTTCCGATCTCAAAGTTCTAAAGGTGAACCCAGTGGCAGCTACGACGAGTGACGCGGGCACGCGACGCGATTTCCTTTATGTGGCGGCGGGCTCGGTTGGGGCCGTCGGTGTCGTGGCGGCGGCTTGGCCGTTCATCGACCAGATGAACCCTTCGGCTGCCGCACTGGCCCTGGGCTCGACCGAGATCGATCTGGCCGCCATCCAGCCCGGTCAGCAGATTGTCTACAAATGGCGCGGCCAGCCCTTGTTCGTGCGCCGCCGCACCCCCGCCGAAATCGCCTCCGCCAAGGCGGTGGATGTGAATTCGCTGCCCGATCCCTTGGCGCGCAACGCCAACCTGCCGGACAACGCCCTGGCCAATGACGCGGACCGCGCCACCAAGCCGGAATGGCTGATCGTCAAGGGCGTCTGCACCCATCTGGGCTGCACCCCCACCGTTTCCACGCCGCAGATTCCGGAAGGCGAGTATGGCGGCTGGCTGTGCCACTGCCATGGTTCGGAGTACGACACGTCGGGACGCATCCGCAAAGGTCCGGCGCCGGAGAATCTGGCCGTGCCGCCTTACACGTTTATGACTGATACCCGCGTCAAGGTCGGTTGAGGAGAACAACAACAATGTCTGGCCCTTCGACCTACAATCCCAAGTCCGGCCTTGAGCGCTGGATCGACGCCCGCCTGCCGCTGCCGCGTTTGCTGCACGACACGGTTCACACCTTCCCCACGCCGCGGAACCTGAACATCTGGTACACCTTCGGCGGCATCCTGGCTTTCTGCCTGGGCGTTCAGATCGTCACCGGCATCACGCTGGCGATGCATTATGTCGCCAATGCGAACCTGGCCTTCAACAGCGTCGAAGCCATCATGCGCGACGTCAATTACGGCTGGCTGATCCGCTATATCCACGCCAATGGCGCATCGATGTTCTTCCTGGCGGTCTATATCCATATGTTCCGCGGCCTTTATTACGGCTCCTACAAGGCGCCGCGCGAGCTGATCTGGATCATCGGCGTGCTGATCTATCTCCTGATGATGGCCACCGCCTTCTTCGGCTATGTGCTGCCCTGGGGCCAGATGTCCTTCTGGGGTGCCACCGTCATCACCAATCTGTTCAGCGCCATCCCGGTGGTGGGCAATCATATCGCCACCTGGCTGTGGGGCGACTTCGCGGTGGGTGACGCCACCCTGAACCGCTTTTTCTCGCTGCACTATCTCTTGCCCTTCATCATCGCCGGTGTGGTGGTGTTGCACATCTGGGCGCTGCATGTGCCGGGCAACAACAACCCGCTGGGCATCGATGTGAAGAGCCCGCAGGACACGGTGCCCTTCCATCCCTATTACACGGTCAAGGACGCCTTCTATCTGGTCCTGTTCGTGATCCTCTTCGCGGCCTTTGTCTTCTATTCGCCGGACTTCTTCGGCAATCCCGACAATTACCAGCCGGCCAATCCGCTGGTGACGCCGCCGGATATCGTGCCGGAATGGTATCTGCTGCCCTTCTACGCCATGCTGCGTTCCATCCCGAACAAGCTGCTCGGCGTGATCGTGATGGGCGGTGCCATCGTCACCCTGGTCTTCCTGCCCTGGCTGGACACCAGCCGGGTGCGCTCCTGCCGCTTCCGTCCGTTGATGAAGCAGTTCTTCTGGGGCTTTGTGGTGGCCTGCGTGTTACTGGGCTATTGCGGTTCCCAGACCGTGGACGCGGTGAAGTTCGGCATCCCGATGGTCTGGGTCGCCCGTGTCGCCTCGCTCTACTATTACGTCTTCTTCTGGCTGATCCTGCCTATCGTCGGCCTGATCGAGACGCCCAAGAAGCTTCCCGCATCCATCGCGCAATCCGTGCTCGGCGATAAAGCCGGCGCACCCGCCGAGTGAGAACCAACATGCGTCTGACCCATCTTTCTCTCGGCGTCGCCTTCGGGCTCCTGACCTCGGTTTCCGCTTTTGCGGCGGAGGGCGCCATCAGCACCAAGCGCCTGCATCCAAAAGCGGCTGAGTTCGAATTCGAAGGGCCTTTCGGCACTTATGACCGGGGCGCGCTGCAGCGCGGCTATCAGGTCTATAAGGAAGTCTGTGCCGCCTGCCATTCCGCCAATCTTTTGGCGTTCCGCAATCTGGCCGAACCGGGCGGCCCGGAATTCACCGAGGCCCAGGCCCGGGCCCTGGCCACGGCGGCCAAGATTCCGGCCGAGCCCAATGACAAGGGCGAGACCACCGACGACAAGGGCGCACCGCTGATGCGGTCCGCCACCCTGGCCGATCGTCTTCCTTCGCCTTTCCCCAACGAAGCCGCTGCCCGCGCCAACAATGGCGGCGCCTTGCCGCCCGATCTGTCGCTGATCGTCAAGGCGCGCGAAGGCGAAGCGCATTACGTCTATTCGATCCTCACCGGCTTCCATGAAAAGGCGCCAGCGGGCTTCAAGGTGACGGAAGGCAAGTATTTCAATCCTTATTTCGAGGGCTGGAATATCGGCATGCCGCCGCCCCTGACCAACAAGGGCGTGACCTATTCCGACGGCACCGAAGCGACCATCGAACAGCAGGCCCATGACGTGGTGACCTTCCTGGCTTGGGCGTCCGAGCCCAAGATGGAAGAGCGCAAGAGGATGGGCTTTGGCGTGATGGTGTTCCTGATCGTGCTGGCCGGGTTGTTGTTTGCCGCATATCGCAAAGTCTGGAAAGATCAGCACTGATCTTCGGCGCGGGTCTTTTGCGTCGTGAGTTCGTCGCGCGTGCTCACGTGCGTTAAGCACGCTCCGCGCGACGCTCCTGCTCACGCCGCAAAATCCCTCGCGCTTAGAAGGTGGCATTGAAGGGCGTGGTGTCAGCCGCGCCCTTTTTCTTTGCGGCTGCTACTGCGGACAATCGCTCGGTTGCTTGCACGGGGTGGACACGATCGGGCCCACCCCAACCTCGAACAGCACACCAGGTTCATCCTTGGCGCCGTCGAAATGCGCCTTGCCGGCATAATGGGTGACGAAGGTCCCCGCCCGCATGGGATAGGTCTTGGCCGGATCATAGGTGCCCGAGGAACCCACCCACCAGGTGCCCGAGGCGATATAAAAATGGCGGGTGGTGGAATGATAATGCGGCCGGCTCATATTGCCCGGCAGCCATTTCGCCAGCCGGATATAGGGCCCCGGCTTGGAGGGATCGCCGATCAGATTGACGTGCTGTTGGCCGCCTTCGCCTTCCCATTTCATCGTCTCCGGCGCCACAAAGGTGACATGGCTGGGATCGGGCAGGGCGTAGGCATCCTGGGCGGAGCCGCGCAGATTAAGCAAGGCCAGCCACACAAGGCTGAGACAAAAGGATTTTCCCAGATGGTTCATCATCATTCTCCCCTGTTGTGGGCGGATGCTACGCCCGGCGCGGGGCGTGGGACAGGTCCGTCTTGCCCGTCACACTTAGTGTGCTAAAAGGCCCGGCAATCCGCATTTTCCGGGCTTTTCATGAGCAAGACGGTTCTGGGCATCATCGGCGGTTCCGGCGTCTACCAGATTGAAGGTCTGGAAAACGCCAAATGGCAGACGGTCAAAAGCCCCTGGGGTGAGCCGTCGGACCAGCTTCTCACCGGAACCTATGCCGGGGTGGATCTGGTGTTCCTGCCGCGCCATGGCCGCGGCCATATCCAGACCCCGACCTCAATCAATTACCGCGCCAATATCGATGCCTTGAAACGCATCGGCGTCACCGATGTGATTTCGGTGTCGGCCTGTGGTTCGCTGAAGGAGGAATTGCCGCCCGGTACCTTTGTGATGGCCGATCAGTTCATCGACCGCACCTTCGCCCGCGAAAAGAGCTTTTTCGGTCCCGGCTTTGTCGCCCATGTGCCCATGGCCCATCCGGTCTGTCCGCGCCTGTCCGGCGCGCTGACCCTGGCGGCGCGGGAACAGAAGATCGATCATAGCGAAGGCGGAACTTACATCTGCATGGAAGGGCCGCAATTCTCCACCCGGGCGGAAAGCTTTCTCTATCGCAGCTGGGATTGTTCGGTGATCGGCATGACCGCGATGCCGGAAGCCAAACTGGCGCGCGAGGCCGAGCTGCCCTACGCCATTGTCGGCATGGTGACCGACTATGACTGCTGGCATGACGATCACGACTCCGTGACCGTGGACGCGGTGATCAAGGTGATGCTGCAGAACGGTTCCAATGCGCGCAAGCTGATCATGGCGGTGGCGCCCAAGCTGGGGCCCCAGCGTCAGCCTTGTCCGCTGGGGGTCGAAACCATGCTGGACATGGCGCTGATCACCGCGCCGGACAAGCGCGACCCGGCTTTGATGGCGAAACTGGATGCGGTAGCCGGCCGCGTTCTGCGAAAGGCTTGAGACCATGAACATCAAAGACGCGATCCGCACCATTCCGGACTATCCCAAAAAGGGGATCATGTTCCGCGACATCACCACCTTGCTCGGCAATGCGCGCGCCTTCCGCCGCGCCGTGGACGAGATGGTGCAGCCCTATGCCGGGATGAAGATCGACAAGGTCGCCGGCCTGGAAGCGCGCGGCTTTATCCTGGGCGGCGCGGTGGCGCATCAGCTGTCGGTGGGATTCATCCCGGTGCGCAAGAAGGGCAAGCTGCCCCATACCGTGATCGGCGAGGATTATGACCTGGAATATGGCAAGGACCGCGTCGAGATCCATATCGACGCCTTGGAAAAGGGCGAGCGGGTTTTGCTGGTGGACGATCTGATCGCCACCGGCGGCACCGCCTATGCCGGCATCAAGCTTTTGGAGCGCGCCGGGGCCAATGTGGTGGGCTGTTCCTTTGTCATCGACCTGCCCGAGCTGGGCGGCGCCGACAAGCTGCGCGCCATCGGCAAGCCGGTGACGGCGCTTGTCGCCTTTGAGGGCCACTGATGAAGCTTTATTCCCATCCCGCGTCACCCTTTGCGCGCAAGTGCCGCATTATCGCGCAGGAGTTGGGGCTGAAGCTTGAAGTCATCGATGTCGTGGCCCGCAATGACGAGAGCCTGCGCCGCCTCAATCCCCTGAAACAGATTCCCATCCTGGTGCTGGACGACGGTTCGACTTTGTTCGATTCCCCCGTCATTTGTGAATATTTGAACCAGGCGGGTGGCGGAAAATTCTTCCCCATGGATACGATCTGGAAAGCCGCCACCGGGCGCTGGAAGGCGTTGGGGCTGCAAGCGCTGGGCGACGGCGTTGCCGACGCGGCGGTGGCTTGGCGTTACGAGTTGACCGAACCTGAGGAGCGCCGCAATCCCGACCGTATTGCCCGTTGCAAGGCCACCATCCTTGCCGGAATCGACGCGCTGGAGCGGGTGAAATTCGCCAAGGACGTCACAATCGGCGAAATCTCGGTGGGTTGTGCCCTGGGTTACATCGATTTCCGCCTGACGGATCTTGATTGGAAAAGTTCCCATCCCAATTTGTCAGCCTGGTATGCGCGCTTCAGCGAATACCCGTCGATGAAGGCCACAGCACCGGCATGAAAATTCAAGGCAAGCATTACCGCTCCGTCTGGCCCATCGGCGAGGATGCTTTCGGCATCATCGACCAGACCAAGCTGCCGCATGAATTCGTGACCATGACTCTGCGCTCGGCGGATGACGCGGCGCGGGTGATCAAGAACATGAACACGCGTGGCGCGCCGCTGATCGGCGTTGTCGGGGCCTATGGACTGGCGCTGGCGATGCGCGACGACGCATCCGACGAGCATATCCAACAGATGGTGGAGATGCTGGCCGAGACCCGCCCCACCGCCATCAATCTCAAATGGGCGCTGTGGCGGATGCGCGGGGCGTTGCTGAACCAGCCGCGCGACAAGCGCGCCGCCCTGGCCTGGAAGGAAGCCGCCCTGATCGCCGACGAAGATGTGGCGATGAGCGAAGCGATCGGCAAAAACGGCCTGGCCATTATTCGCGATATCGCCGCCAAAAAGCCGGGGAAGACGGTCAATATCCTTACCCACTGCAATGCCGGCTGGCTGGCAACGGTGGATTATGGCACCGCCCTGGCGCCGATCTATCTGGCGCACGACCAGGGCATTCCCTTGCATGTCTGGGTGGATGAAACCCGCCCCCGCAATCAGGGCGCCTCGCTGACCGCGTTCGAGTTGGGCAGCCATGGCGTGGATCACACCATCCTAGCCGACAATGCTGGCGGTCATTACATGCAGGCCGGGCAGGTGGACATGGTGATCGTGGGTACCGACCGGGTCACCGCCAATGGCGATGTCGCCAACAAGATCGGCACCTATCTGAAGGCGCTGGCGGCCAAGGATAGCAATGTTCCCTTTTATGTCGCCCTGCCCAGTTCCACCATCGACTGGACCCTGGACAGTGGCGCCGACATTCCGATCGAGGAACGCTCCTCGGACGAGGTGCTGAAAATGGCCGGGCGGCTTCCTGACGGTTCCGTGACGGTGGTGGAAATCGCCGCTCCCGGCTCCGGCGCCGCCAATCCCGGCTTTGACGTCACCCCGGCGCGGCTGGTCACGGGCTTTATCACCGAACGCGGCACTTGCGCCGCCACCCCCGAAGGCTTACGGAGCCTTTTTCCCAAGTAAGTCCGGCCTCAAGTAGCGAAGCGGTAGGCCATAGGAGAAGTGCCGATGCAGAGCGGTTGGTCTGACAAAGACGCACAGGAATTCATCGCACGTTACGCCCCCAAAGGCGTCAACGCCGATCTGGCGGTGCGTACCTACACCACCCGTCTGTTGGGCAGCGATCCCAAGATGGTGCTGCATGGCGGCGGCAACACGTCGGTCAAGACGGTCGTGAAGGATCAGTTGGGCGAAGATGTGGACGTCATCTGCATCAAGGGCTCGGGCTGGGACATGGGCGTGATCGAGCCTGCCGGTCTTCCGGCGGTGCGGCTGGAACCGCTGCGCAAGTTGCGCAAGCTGGACAAATTGTCCGACGAGGACATGGTCAACTACCAGCGCATCAATCTGCTGGATTCCACCGCGCCCAATCCGTCGGTGGAGACTTTGCTGCATGCTTTCCTGCCGCACAAATTCATCGACCATGTTCATTCCACCGCCGTGTTGGCCCTGACGGACCAGCCGGACAACAAGGCGCTGGTGCAGGAAGTCTATGGCGACCGCGTCGCCTATGTGCCCTACACCATTCCCGGTTTTGCCCTGGCCAAAGCGGTGGCGGAGGTGTTCGACAAGCATCCCAAAGCCGAAGGCCTGATCCTGCTGCAGCATGGCATCTTCACCATGGGCGACACGGCGCAGCAGGCCTATGGCCGGATGATCGAATTCGTCACCATGGCGGAAGAACGGCTGACCCGTCAGCGCAAGTCGCTGGCACAGGCCAAGCTGCCTGCCAATCTGGCGAGCGTGCCGGAAATCGCGCCCATCCTGCGCGGTGCCGTGGCGATCGAGAAGAATGCCATGGCCGGCACCGCCAAGCGCCAGTTGCTGGATTTCCGCACCAATGCGCAAATCTTGAATTATGTGAATGGCGCGGAACTGGCGCGCTACAGCCAGGTCGGCGTTGTCACCCCCGATCACACCATCCGCACCAAGAACTGGCCGGTGATCGTGCCGGCGCCGGAAGCCGGCAAGCTGGAACAGTGGGCCAAGGATGTGCAAGAGGCGGTCGCCGCCTATGTGGCTCGCTACCATCGTTATTTCCAGGACAATAACGCCAAGAGCGCAGTGAAGAAAAAGGAACTCGATCCTTTGCCGCGCGTGATCCTGGTGCCTGGGGTTGGCATGTTCGGGGTGGGCGGCAGCGCCAAGGACGCTGCCATCGCCGCCGACATCGCCGAGAATGCCGTCGCGGTGATCACCGATGCCGAGGCGATGGGCGAATATCGCAGCATCAGCGACTTCGACATGTTCGAAGTGGAATACTGGTCGCTGGAACAGGCCAAGCTGGGCAAGTCCAATGAGAAGTCATTGGCCCGCCAGGTGGCGGCGATCACCGGCGGCGGCTCCGGCATCGGCGCGGCGACGGCGCGCGCCATGGCCAAGGAAGGCGCGGAAGTCGCCATCCTCGACCGCGATTTGGAAGCCGCCAAGGCGGTGGCGAAAAAGATCGGCGGCAAGGCGCTGGCGGTGGAATGCGACGTCACCAATCCGCAAAGCGTGCGCAAGGCTTTCGATGCGGTGGTGTCGGCCTTTGGCGGCGTCGATATCGTGGTGTCGAATGCAGGCGCGGCCTGGCAGGGCACCATCGGCAAGGTGGATGATGAGACCCTGCGCAAAAGCTTTGAGCTGAATTTCTGGGCGCATCAGGCCGTGTCGCAGCAGGCCACCCGCATCATGCAGGCGCAGGGCACCTTCGGTTGCCTGCTGTTCAACACCTCCAAACAGGCGGTCAATCCGGGCAAGGATTTCGGCCCCTACGGCTTGCCCAAGGCGGCGACCCTGTTCCTGGTCAAGCAGTATGCCCTGGATCATGGCAAGGACGGCATCCGCGCCAATGCGGTCAATGCCGACCGTATCCGCTCGGGTCTGCTCACCGACGATATGGTGGCGGCCCGTTCCAAGGCGCGCGGCGTGTCGGAAGCCGATTATATGGCGGGCAATCTGCTTAAGCGGGAAGTGACGGCGGAAGACGTGGCCGATGCGTTCGTCTATCTGGCGACCGCCACCAAAACCACGGCGGCGGTTGTTACTGTCGATGGCGGGAATATCGAAGCGTCGCTGCGCTAAGCAACCCTATATCATGATCCTAGACTGAAAAAGGATCTCGGGTTTTCCACCGTGATGGTGTGAATGCTTTGATCGGACACTCCAATCCGCTTGAGTGACGGAACCAGCTGCCGGGTGTTGAACAGCAGTCCTTCCGGAGGATCGATCGTTTCCCGCCATTGCCTTATGTTTTCCGGCAGCAGTGAGCCGCCGAACTCCGAATCCTGCGAGAGAAAGATTTTCCCCGCAAAGCCCGCATCGGCAAGCAGTTTGATGCATTCCGCGCGCCGTTCAAAAGGTGGCTTGAAATTCGGGCTCATCCCGCGATGCACATGATCCATGCCCAGCGAATAGCCGCGCCTCACCAGACCCAGGAAGTAATCCATATCGCCGCTATCATCACTGTGATCAAAGCACACCCTGGCAGGGCTCATGCCTTCATCCTCCAGGACGGCTGCCTGGCTCTCGCCCCCGCGCCGGGCGGCAGCGGTATGGGTGCGAATGGGCGCGCCGGTCGCCTTGCTGGCGCGCGCCGCCGCCCGCAAACCTATTTCCTCAAGAGCGGTGATGTCTTTGGCTATGATGCCGATCTTGATCACGCCCGCTTTGATGCCGGTGCCGTCAATGCCCTTCTCGATTTCATTTTGGAAGTATTCGGTGAGACCCGCGACCGTGTGGGCGGGCATGGTTACAGACGGGTCTTGCGGTGGGAAAAAACGTTGACCGGTGCTTGCGATCATGGTGAGCCCGGACTTGCGTGACACTTCCTCGAGAAAGTGGATGTCACGCCCAACGTCATAGGTGGTCAGGTCGACGATGGTTTTGACACCAGCGGCTTTGACAGTTTTGAGTGCATCGACCGCTTTCGCGACCAATTCGGGTCTGCCGCCCCATGCCTTCGGCCATCTGTCCAAGACGTGCGGCGCATCGGCAATATGCTCGTGAGGGAGCGTGAAACCGAGCTTCGACGCATCGAGCGGGCCCAGGACAGTTTGCGCGATGCGGGGGCCCGGCGGCCCGTTTGCACCCGCGGCTGGCGAGGCCGGCCGGAATACTGCCGCCGCGATGCCCGCCGCGGCCGTTTGCTTCAAAAATTCCCGCCGGTTTGCCATATCCATGGGACTGCTTCGCTTGCGCCCCGGCTTGTTTAGCGAAATCCGGGCGGGCTCACCACCGGCCATGACAAGTTGGGTTTGGGACGTTAGGCTCCTGCCAAGGCCGCAAAGACCGGCCAAAAAGGGGAGGGCATATGCGTTTGCATCATGCTGTTTGGGCTTTGTGTGTGATGGCGGTCAGCGCCTGCGCGGGCGGTGTGCCGCCGGTGGCCATGCCGCCGCCGCATGATCCCAACGACTATCCCAATCCCTATCATGTCGAGGAAGGCTGGGCGAAGCTGGGCCGCAAGTTCGGCGGCATATCCGCCATCGACATGGACCCCAATGGCAAGAATGTCTGGGTGTTCGAACGCTGCGGCTTGGCGGATGACGGCTGCGCCAAGGACAAGACGCTTGATCCGGTGCTGGAGTTCGATCCCAGCGGCAAGCTGGTGCGCAGCTGGGGCAAGGGCGAGATTCTCTATCCCCACGGCATTTTCGTCAGCCGCGACCGGCATATCTGGCTGGTAGAAGGCATCTCGCAAAGCAATGTGATTTCCAACGTCATCCATGAGTATGACGCCAACGGAAAATTGCTGCGTACCATGGGCACGCGCGGCACCTCGGGTGCGACCAACGAATTGTATAACGGCGTTTCGGACGTTTTGGTGGCGCCTGACGGCAGCATTTTTGTCGCCGACGGTCACAGCGACAAGACCAACAACCGGATGCTGAAGTATGACCGCAACGGCAAGTTCCTGCTGAGCTGGGGCCGCTATGGAAAAGGGCCGGGCGAATTCAATTCCCCGCATGGTCTGGCGATGGACGCCCATGGGCGGCTTTATGTCGCCGATCGCTCCAACAACCGCATCCAGATTTTCGACCAGCAGGGCAATTTCCTGGCGGAATGGCGGCAGTTCGGCCGGCCCAGCGGCGTCTTCATCAAGGGTGACATGATCTATGTCGCGGATTCGCTGTCCAGCGCGACGAACAATCCCGGCTTCAAGAACGGCATCCGCTGGGGCCATATCAGCGACGGCAAGGTGATCGGCTTTATCCCTTGGGGCGAATACAACGCCATCGAGGCGGTGACGGTGGACGATGCGGGCAATATATATGCCGGCTTCACCAATGTTCCGAATTTCCGGAAGTTCGCGCGGAATTGATTTTCTTGTCATTCCCGCGAAAGCGGGAATCCGTTTGCTGCGACGCGCCGAAGGCGAGTGAGCAGGTCCAGTGGACCTGCGAAAGCAGCGAACGCCGCGAGCTTGAGCGAGCGGCCGCGGCCCGCTTCGCGGGCGTTCGACCGGGCAAAAGCCCCACTGGGGCTTTTGCTATTCCGATCTCACGGATGCCCGCGTGCGCGGGCATGACAAAAAGGCTTAGTTGTTAAACCGGAAATGCATCACGTCGCCGTCGGCGACGACATAATCTTTGCCTTCCAGCCGGAACTTGCCCGCCTCACGCGCGCCCGCTTCGCCCTTGCCGGCGACATAGTCGGGATAGGCGATGGTTTCGGCGCGGATATAGCCTTGCTCGAAATCGGTATGGATGACACCGGCGGCCTGCGGGCCTTTTGAGCCCTTGGTCACGGTCCAGGCACGCGCTTCCTTGGGACCAACGGTGAAAAAAGTCAGCAAACCCAACAGATCGTAACCGGCGCGGATCAGGCGATTGAGGCCCGGCTCTTCCAGGCCCAGCGAGTCCAGAAAGTCGGCACGGTCCTCAGCCGGCATTTGCGCGATCTCTTCCTCGATCTTGGCCGAGATCACCACGCTTTTGGCGCCTTGCGATTTGGCCATGGCTTCGGCTTTGGCGGAAATCGCATTGCCGCTGGCGGCCGAAGCTTCCTCGACATTGCAGACATAGAGAACCGGCTTGGCGGTCATCAGTCCGAGTTGGCTGTAGGGCGCACGTTCTTCCGGTGTCAGCTCCGCCACCCGCGCCGGCTTGCCGTCGCGCAAAAGCGTGATGGCCTTCATCATCAAGGCCAGGGCTTCCTTGGCTTCCTTCTCGCCGCCCTTGGCTTTCTTTTCCAGCGGCGTCAGGCGTTTTTCCAGGCTTTCCAGATCGGCCAGCATCAATTCGGTTTCCACCGTCTCGGCGTCGGAAATCGGATCGATCTTGCCCTCGACATGGGTGATGTCGTCGTCTTCAAAGCAGCGCAACACATGCACCACCGCATCGACTTCGCGGATATTGGCCAGGAACTGATTGCCCAGCCCCTCGCCTTTCGAGGCGCCGCGCACAAGGCCGGCAATGTCGACAAAGGTGATGCGGGTGGGAATGATCTCGGCGGAGCCGGCGATCTTGGCCAAGGTTTCCAGGCGCGGGTCCGGCACCGCCACATCGCCGACATTGGGCTCGATGGTGCAGAAGGGGTAGTTGGCGGCTTGCGCCGCCGCCGTCTGGGTGAGGGCGTTGAACAAAGTGGACTTGCCGACATTGGGCAGGCCCACGATTCCGCATTTGAAACCCATTACTCGCTGTCTTTCTTCTTTGGTGTTGGCGGCGGCTTGAGCAGCAGCGCCACTTTGCTCATGAAACCGGAATCATCGTCCTTGGCCAGCAAGGGCGCGGCATCCACCATGGCCATCACCAGCGGTTTCAGCCAGAGGATGTCGTCCTTGCTGAAATTGTCCAGCACATGTCCGCTGACCCGGTGCTTCTCGCCGGGATGACCGATGCCCAGCCGCACCCGGCGATAATCCGGCCCCAAAGTGGCAGTGATGGAACGCAGGCCATTTTGTCCGGCATCGCCGCCGCCGGTCTTCACTTTCAGCTTGCCCGCCGCCAGATCGATCTCGTCATGCACCACCACCAGCGCTTCCAGCGGCAGCTTGAAAAAGCGCAAAGCAGGGCCGACGCAGTCGCCGCTGAGATTCATGAAGGTCTGGGGTTTCAAGAGATAGGTCTTGCGGCCGTCCAGCGTGCCTTCCGACAACAGGCCCTCGAACTTGGCCTTCCAGGGACCGAACTTGTAGTGAGCGTGCAACTCGTCCACGACAATGAAGCCGGCATTGTGCCGGTTCTTCGCATATTGCGAGCCAGGGTTTCCCAACCCAGCGATAAGAAGCGGCGTCTCCATGCCGCCCCCTTCGGCGCTGGATTACTTCTTGGCCGGAGCGGCGGCCGGCTTGGCACCAGCGGCAGGCGCGGCGGCACCGGCGGCGGGCGCGGCACCGGGAGCACCGGCGGCCGGGGCAGCACCTTCGACGGGCGCGGCTTCGACAACGGGCGCGGCGGCGGCGGCGGCGGCGGCCTTCTGCTCTTCGATCACGCTGGTCGGCGCGACGATGGAGCAGACGGTGAAGTCGCGGCCACGGATCACGGGCTTGACGCCATTGGGCAGGGTCAGCGCGTTGATGTGGATGGACTCATTGATGTCCAGCGCCGACACATCGACTTCGATGGTGTGGGGAATCTTGTCGGCCGGGCAGATCAGGCCGATGGAGTGACGCACGATGTTGAGCACGCCGCCCTTCTTGAGGCCGGGCGAAACATCGCCGCCGTTGAAATGCACCGGAATTTCCAGACGCACGGTGGCGCCTTCGGCGAGGCGCATGAAATCGACATGCACGGGGCGGTCGCTGACGGGGTCGAGCTGAACTTCGCGCGGGATAGCGCGGGTCTTCTTGCCGCCCACATCCAGCATGATCAGGGTGGTGAGGAAATGGCCCTGCTCGATCTGGCGCTCCAGGGTGCGGCCGTCCACGGCCACATTCTCGGGCTTGCCGCTGCCGCCATAGACCACGGCGGGGATCAGACCCTTTTGGCGAGCCTGGAAGGCCGGGCCCTTGCCCGTGCCGCCACGCGCTTCCACCTTAAGTTCTTGAATCTGCGCCATTTTCTTAATCCTTCGGTACCCGGCAAAAGGCCTTTGGCCCCCGGAAAGCCGAGGCTTGTAACCGAAGGGCGGCGAACGCGCAACCGGGGAGGCAGCCAAGCCTTTGCGGGCCCAAAAGCCATGCTAGCCTGCGGCAAAACAGGTCGGGAGAACGGCATGGGCAGAGCGATCATTGCAATCCTGGCGGCGGGCTTGGCCGGCTGGATCTTCGGTGCCGTCTGGTACACCGCCCTGGGCAAGCCCTGGCAGCGCGCCCTGGGCCTGAACCCCGACGACTGCAAAGACAAGAAGATGCCCATGGCCCCCATGGTCACCGCTTTTCTGGTGGCCGTGGTGATGTCGGCGGTGCTCTATCAGCTGCTGACCAATCTGGGGGTTCTCGGATTGATGGACTCGGTGATCGCGGGCGCCACTTTGGGTGTGGGACTGATGCTGACCTCCACCCTGGTCAACAACATGTTCCAGCAGCGCAGCTTTACCCTCACCCTGATTGATGGCGGTCATTGGGCGCTGGCGCTGGTGATCGAATCCGCAGTGATCGCGCTCTTGGCGTAGCCGTCAGGGAATAAAGGAAACAGTGACGGAGCCTATTTCGTCATTGCCAGTCTGGCCGCGGAATTCGGTGCCGCGCAGCGTGTAGCCGGCCGTCACCCGGATATGAGGGAAAAGCAACGCCGCGCCGGTGTTGAAATCACCCACCAATGTTTTTTTGGAAATACTGGGGCCACTGTGAAAGCTGTTGCCGTCCAGGAACAGATTGCGCGCCACCGCCCGCACTTCGCCGCCGGCATAGGCATACCAGGCAAAGCGATCGACATCCTGAAAGTCCGAACCCTGCTGGGCGGGAGCGATGCGCGGCGGGCCCCAATCGGCTTCAAGATTGCGGCCAAAGCGAAAGGTCACACCTGCTCCGGCATAATCATAGACATTGCCGACAGAGATATTGGCTTCCGGAAGCGCTTCCAGCCGCAGCGATCCATCCGTCATCGGCACGCGCCAGATACGCTGCTCGCTCAACACCAATCCCGGTTCGTCGCGTAGCTGGGCGTGCCAGCCATTGATCTTCTGGGCGCTGGGAATGAAAGCGGCATGCCAGAATTTCTGCACATCGCCGCTCAGCGACATGGGGCCGACCACGCCAAGAGTTGCTTCGATCCGGTCCAGCCGGTCGCCCGAATCGCGATAAAGCCGCGTGCCGGCGAACAGCCATCCGGCATAGGGTCGGTCGTTGGCGGGTGGCGTGAAAGACGTGAGATTCTGCGGGGTGAAGATCGCCTGGCCCAGAAAATAGCCATGGCGCCATTCGGCTTGCCCGGTGGCCGGCAGCATCAAATAGCGCGCGAAATTTTTGTTGTCTGGATAAGCGTCGGAGGTCCAGGAGAAGTAGGCGCCATTGGTGTAATGGCGGTCGCCCGCGATCGTGACATAGGAGTCGTTTTCCGACACCAGATTGAAAGTTCCGGCCGCCTGGGCGGTGGCGGGCACAAGCCAGAAAAACGCGCAGAGCGAAGCGGCTTTCAAACCGTCAATCGAACAGACTGGAAACCGATGCTTCATTGTTGATCCGGCGCATCGCCTCACCCAGCAGGGGCGCGATGGTGATGGTGCGGATATTGGGACAGGCCTGCTGGGCTTGTGTTGGCGCAATCGAGTCCGTCACCACCATGGATTTAAGGCTGGAATTCTGAATTCGTTCCACCGCCTTGCCCGACAGCACGCCATGGGTGCAATAGGCATAGACTTCGGTGGCGCCGTTCTTGATCAGCGCATCGGCGGCGTTGCAGAGGGTGCCGCCGCTGTCGACGATGTCGTCGATCAGGATGCAGGCCCGCCCCTCGACATCGCCGATGATGTTCATCACTTCCGACTGGCCGGCCTTTTCGCGGCGCTTGTCGACAATGGCCAGATCGGTGTTGAGGCGGCGCGCCAGGCTGCGGGCGCGCACCACGCCGCCCACGTCGGGCGATACCACCATCGGGGATTTGCTGCCCAAATGGTCCTGAATGTCTTTCACGATCACCGGCTGGGCAAAAAGATTGTCGGTGGGAATGTCGAAAAAGCCCTGAATTTGGCCGGCATGCAGGTCGACCGTCAGCACGCGATTGGCCCCGGCCTCGGTGATCAGATTGGCCACCAGCTTGGCCGAAATCGGCGTGCGCGGGCCGACTTTGCGGTCCTGGCGGGCATAGCCGAAATAGGGGATCACGGCAGTGATGCGCCTGGCCGAAGCGCGGCGCAGCGCATCGATCATGATCAGCAATTCCATCAGATTGTCGTTGGCCGGTGCGCTGGTGGACTGGATCAGAAACATGTCCTCGCCGCGGACATTTTCATGGACTTCGACGAAGATTTCGTCGTCGGAGAAGCGGCGGACATCCGCCTTGACCGGCGTCAGCCCCAGATAAGAGCCGATGGCATCGACCAGGGGTTTGTTGGAATTGCCGGTGATGAGGCGCATGCCTCGCGATCCGTTCAGATCCGTCATCGCCCGCCCTCAGCTACCCCGTGACACTTGGATGACGGGCTTTTAGCGGTTGAGGCTTGTTACCGCAACCCGTGCGTTTTTCCCCATGGTTACCGGGTCAGCATGATGGCCGAAACCTGCCGTCCATAGTCGGATTCGCCGGCATGGGTGGTGCGGCGGAAGCTGAAAAAGCCGTTTTCGGGCGGATAGGTGCAAATCCCCAAATTCTCCACTTGGGTCACGCCGGCCGCCGTCAGACGGTGCACGGCATAGGCCGGGAGATCGAAGCGGTAATGGCCTTCCTTGTCGGATGGTACGAAAAAGCGGCGGTGCCGAAGTCCCAATTCCAGAAACCGGTCGCGGAATTCCCAATTCACTTCGTAATTGTCCTGGGAAATACAGGGACCGATGGCGGCGGCAATGCGTGTCCGCGACGCGCCCAATTTTTCCATGGCCTCCAAAGCCGCTTCCAAAACACCACCCAGCGCGCCTTTCCATCCGGCATGGGCGGCGCCGATCACCTTGGCGTCGTGATCGGCCAAAAGCACGGGCGCGCAATCGGCGGTGAGAATGCCTAGCGCCAGGCCCGGGGATGCGGTCACCATGGCATCGCCTTCGGGGCGCTGTGCCGGGGCCTGGCTCAGCGTATGGACGATGGGGCTGTGAATTTGCGAAAGGCTGACCAGGGCACTTTGCGGCCCCAGGGCGGCCGAAACCAGACGGCGATTTTCCGCCACCGCTTCGGGCGCGTCTCTGGAGCCGGGGCCGCAATTGAGGGATTCATAGAGCCCGGTGGACACGCCGCCTTGGCGTCCGAAAAATCCGTGCGCCAAGCCCGGCGCGTTCAGCTTTTCAACAGTCAGTCTTTTCATGGCGCAAATCCCGCGACACCGCCGATAGAGGGAGGGGCAAAGGCCAGCGCCTTGAACAGGGTGCCCATCTGGTCATTGCCGATCAGTCTTTCGGTGGCGGTCAAGAGGTCCTGGGCGCTGGCGGGGTTGGTCTTCATCAATTGCTCGGCGCGCTCGGTGATACCGATATGGGCCAGGAACAAGCCCTGGTTTATGGGCCCGAACACGGCGGCGCCGCCGCGTTTGCCCGCTTGCGCCAGGGCCGCGAAATCGACATGGGCGGAAATATCATCCTCGCCCGGCTGCGCCAGCGCATCGGCGAAACGGTGACCGCTGACCGCCTGCAAGGTTTCCGAAAATCCGCTCGTCTCGCCATAACCATAATCGATGATCAGCGCCGCGCCGCCCTTATTGGCGACGATTCGGGCAATGTCCTCGGCCAGCGCGGCAGCGGCGGGCGAGGTTTCATAGACCCCGCCATCGGGCGCCTGCTCCCTGCCGGCGGGAATGGCGGCGCGCGGCACCGGTACCGGCGCCAGGGCAAAGACCAGCTCGTCATTCAAGGCGGTGACCATGCGTTCGCACCAGCCTCTTTCGGTTTTGACATATTGGCGCACCGGCAGGGCATCGAAGAACTCGTTTGCCACCAGGAACAGCGGCCTGTCGCCCACACTGTCGTCGAATTGGGCCTGCCAGGAAATATCGGCACCGCTGCCGCGCAGCTTGTCTGCCTGCACTTGCTGCAGGGCCGGGCTGGCCTCGATCAGAACCACCTCCAGATCGGCGAGAAATTCCGGCGCCACAGCCGCGGTGCGCAGAATATCCGCCATCAAAGTGCCGCGCCCGGGGCCCAGTTCCACCAGACGCGGATTTTTGGGGCAGCCTTGATCGGCCCAGGCCTGCACCAGCCACAATCCGATCATCTCGCCGAACATCTGGCTGATTTCCGGGGCGGTGGTGAAATCTCCGCTCGCGCCCAGCGGATCGCGGGTGGCGTAATAACCCTCTTGAGGATCCAGCAGGCTGATGGTCATGAATTGGGCCACCGACATCGGGCCCTGGGCCTCGATCAGGGCGGCGATGCGCGCTTTCAGGCTCATGCGGCTTTCGGCTTGCGGTAAGCGGCCCAGAACAAGGCCGCTGCCGCCAGCCAGACCGGAATGGAAAGCGCCATGCCCATGCTGATGGGACCGATGAACTGGGTGTCGGGCTCGCGATAAAATTCGCAGATGAAGCGGAAAGTGCCGTAGCCGGCGAAGAACAGCGCCGAAAGCAGGCCGGGCTTTTCATGGGCGCGAAACAGGCGCAGGGCGATCTGCATCAGGACAAACAGCAGCAGGCCCTCCAGCGCCGCTTCATAAAGCTGGCTGGGATGGCGCGGTGTGTCTCCGCCGTGGGGAAAAATCATCGCCCAGGGCACATTCGCCGCGCGGCCCCAAAGTTCCCCATTGATGAAATTGGCCAGCCGGCCGAAGAACAGGCCGATGGGGGCAAAGGCGCAGGCCAGGTCCGAGACCGATAAAAGCGATAATTTTCGCCGGCGGCAGAACAGCCACACCGCCAGCCCCGTGCCCAGCAATCCGCCATGAAAGGACATGCCGCCTTCCCAGGCGGCGATGATGCGAATGGGATCGGTGAGGAACCCCATCGGCAGGCCGTCGCAGAAGGGGGCATAGGCCGGCGTGACGCTGCACAACACGGTGCCATAGATCAGCACCCAGCCCAGCCGTCCGCCCAGAATGATGCTCAAAGTGGCCCACACCACCAGATCGCCGATTTCGTCCTCGGTGGCCGGGGGGCGGCCCTTGAAGGGCGGATAGGCCCAAAGGGTCTTGTTGCGCAGCGCCCGGGCGATACCCCACCAGGCCAGCACAATCCCGGCGATATAGGCCAGGGCGTACCAGCGAATCTCGAACGGGCCGCCCAAATGCAGCAGTACCGGATCGATATGGGGATAGGGTAGCAGGGCCTTGACCATGGGGGCGTAGACGCCGGTGCTTCGCTGCTTGTGTCAAGTTACACGGGCCGCCATATAGACAGGAGCGACCGGCGACCCGAGCGTAGCGAGGGGTGATTTTTATTTGGCCGCGTCCGCGGCCGGGCGGCGCGACCAGCATTAAGGGTTAAAGTGGAGGCTTCGATGGCGCAGACCGACAATCCGTTCCTGGACGGCGTGGCGAAGGCCTTCACCGATGCCGCCGGCATGGCGCAGAGCGTACGGACCGAGATCGACACATTTGTTCGCCAAAGGCTGGAGCGGCTGGTGGCCGACATGGATTTTGTGCCGCGCGAGGAATTTGAGGCGGTCAAGGCGATGGCCGCCAAGGCGCGCGCCGAGAATGAGGCGCTGGCGGCCCGGATCGCGGCTTTGGAATCCAAATCAAACACTTAGGGACGATGTTGGGAGTCTTTTCGACTCTGCGTCGCCGAATCTGTGAACTGATTCAAAGCTGTGGAATCTTTTCCGCGGGCGGGGATCAGGACTCGCAGACTCTTGTTTTATCTAAATCTTGTGCCAGTTTGGATCGCAACTGCTTCGTTTTGTGGCTGGAGTTGCGCCGATGACCATAACTCACCTGGACGACGAGCCGCTGGACACCCTGCATCCGCTGGACATGCTGGAGCGGGCGGTGGAAGCCAATGGCTGGGCGTTCGAGCGGGCGGGGCGGGATGAGCTCAACCTGTCGGTGGCGGGCAAATGGGCCGATCACCATTTCAACTTCTCCTGGCGCGAGGACCTGCAGTCGCTGCATCTGTCCAGCGCCTTCGACATGCGGATCAGCGAAGGCATCCGGCGCCAGAATATCGCCGACCTGCTGATGCATGTGAACGCCAAGCTGTGGATCGGCCATTTCGACCTTTGGCCGCAGGACGGCACCGTCATTTTCCGCCATGCCATGATTTTTCCCGACGCGGAAACCAGCGCCGCCCAATGCGAGGCGCTGCTGAATCTGGCCCTGGAAGCTTGCGAGCATTATTACCCGGCCTTCCAATTCGTGCTGTGGGGCGGCAAGACGGCGGAAGACGCCATGGCGGCGGCGGTGCTGGAGTGCGCCGGCCAGGCGTGATCCCGTGAGTATTCTTCTCATCGGCGCGGGACGTATGGGGTCGGCCCTGCTCAAGGGCTGGTTGGATCGTCGTGTCAAATCCATCACGGTGGTCGAACCCAAGCCGTCGGCCCAGCTGCGCCAATGGGCCAAGGCCAAGAAAATCGCTTTGTTCGATGCGCCGTCCGCGGTCAAGCGCAAGCCCGCGGTCTGTGTGGTCGCCATCAAGCCGCAAGTGCTGAAAGGCGAGGCCGCGACCCTGGCGGGGTTCGCGCAAAGCGGCGCGCTGATGATCTCCATCGCGGCGGGCACGTCGATCAAGGCTTTGACCCAGGCCTGGGGCAAAAAAGCGCGCATCATCCGTGCCATGCCCAACACGCCGGGTGCCATCGGCCAGGGCATCACCGGCATTTATGCCGCCAAGGGCGTTTCGGCGGCGGACAAAAAACGCGCCGCTTCCTTGCTGGCGGCCTTGGGTGAAACGCTTTGGGTCAGCAAGGAAGCGCTGATCGACAGCGTCACGGCGGTGTCGGGCTCAGGTCCCGCCTATTTGTTCCTGATGGCCGAAGCCCTGACCGAGGCGGGGGTGGCGGAAGGCCTGCCGCGCGCCCAGGCGGAGAAATTCGCCCGCGCCACAGTATCGGGGGCCGGCGCCTTGCTAGCGGCGGACAAATCTCCTGCCTCGGCGCTGCGCGAAGCCGTCACCAGTCCGGGCGGCACTACCGCGGCGGCGCTGTATGTGCTGATGGCGGAAGACGGGCTGATGGGTTTGATGAAACGCGCGGTGCGCGCGGCGCGCAAGCGGGCGGAAGAGCTGGCCTAGGAGCGTCCGCGAGAGCGGGAGCGACCAAAAAATCAGACCGGCAGTCTCACAGTCGCCTTCAGGCCGCCCATCGCGCTTTGATCGAGCAAGATATCTCCCCCATGGGCGCGGGCGATGTCGCGGGCGATGGCCAGCCCCAGGCCGGAACCGCCGCTTTGCAGATTGCGTCCTTCATCCAGGCGGTGAAAGGGCCGGAAGGCTTCTTCGCGTTGCGGCTCCGGAATGCCGGGACCGTCGTCCTCCACCGCGATTTCCACCAGATGTTCGTCCTGGCGCAGGCCGACGGCCACTTTGGCGCCGTGCTTGAGGGCATTGTCGATCAGATTGGCCAGCACGCGCCTGAGGCCTGCGCGCCGGACACTGACCAACACATGATCGGGAACGGCGATGTTGATCTGCGCCTTCTTATGCGCCCGCTCCGCCGCCGCGGCCACTTCGCGTACCAATTCGCCCAGATCGGTGAGGCTGGCATCCTCGCCGCCTTCACCCCGGGCGAAGGCGAGATAGTCGTCCAGCATATGCTCCATCTCGGCAATGTCGGTGCGCATGGAACTTACGTCGGCATCTTCCGGCATCATGGCCAAGGTCAATTTCAGCCGCGTCAGTGGCGTTTTCAGGTCGTGGCTGACCCCCGCCAGCATCTCGGTGCGCTGGCTGACATGGCGCTCGATACGTTCGCGCATGGTGATAAAGGCCTGGGCGGCGCGGCGCACTTCGGTGGCGCCATAGGGCTTGAAATCGGGCACCGCCCGGCCCTTGCCGAAACTGTCGGCGGCCCGCGCCAGCCGCTCGATGGGCCTGACCTGGTTCTTCAGGAAGATAATGGCGATGCCCACCAGGATCAGCGCCGATCCCACCATCCAGAGAATGAAAATGTCGGGCTTGGAAACGGTGACCCGGTCGCGTGGCACCAGCACCGACAGAACGCCGTCATGCACATCCACCCGAATCTCGAAATCATTGTCGATGCGTTCGGTGCGAAAATCGCGGTCGGCGCCGATCCGCTGCTCCAATATGTCGTCCAGCGCCACGTCTATGGTGCTGACGGGCTGTCCATGAAAGCGCGGCAGGTTTTGGCCCGGCAGGAAGCGGATGCGATAGGCAAGCTGGCGCTCCGACAAGGTCCGCAAAGCCAAACGCTGCTCGCCTTGATGTTCATCCTCCAGCGCCACCAGCAAAGCAATGTCGGCAGCGACGTCGCGGGCCAGGCGCCTGGTGGTTGTGTCCAGATCGCGCTCGAAAAACACATAGGCGATGATCGCCTGCAACAACACGATCGGCGCGACGATGATGATCAGGGCGCGGCCGAACAGTCCGCGCGGCAAAAAGCGTTTGAGGGAAAAACCCTCAACCACGATCAGGTACCAGCATGTAACCGACCCCGCGCACGGTTTGCAGGTACAAGGGCAGCTTGGGGTCTTCCTCGATCTTGCGGCGCAGGCGCGTCACCTGCACGTCGATGGAGCGTTCCAGCGCCACATTCAGCCGTTTGCACAATTCCGTGCGGCTGAACGGGCGCCCGGCATGGGTGGCGAAAAGCTGGAGCAGCGCCGCTTCCGCGCCGGTCAGTTTCACGGGACGCCCGGCGCGGGTCAGGCGCGAGGTACCGGGATCGAACATGGCGTCGCCCATGCGCACCGGTCCCAAAGCGGGCATCTCGGGCGGCGCGATACGGCGCAGCAGCGAATTGACCCGCAGCAGAAGCTCGCGGGGTTCGAACGGTTTGGCCAGATAGTCGTCGGCGCCCAGTTCCAGGCCTTCGATACGGTCGGCGGGATCGCCGCGCGCCGTCAGCATCAGGATGGGCACGGCCGATTCCTGGCGCACGCTGCGGGTCAAGTCGAAACCGGATTCCCCCGGCATCATCACATCCAGGATTAACAGATCGAAAGCCATGCCCTTCATCAGGGCGCGCGCCTCGGCGGCGCCGGGCGCGGCGCTGACCCGGTAGCCATTGGCGGACAGATAGCGCTGCAGCAGGGCGCGCAGCCGCTCGTCATCATCCACCACCAACAGATGTGGTTCGTCAGGCCCCGGCACATTCGGACCGGCCAAACTCATGGCTGCCATGCCTGGAGCAGGGGCGAAAATGCCCTTGCGACCCTTGCGGTTTTCGCGTCGGCCATGCTGCAATACATGCGAGAAAAACTAGGCCCTCGCAGCAGGGGGGGCAAGCCCATCGAAATGGCGGGCTTTCGAGGAAAAAGACGATGGCAGATGTGATCCCTTTCGACCAGCGCGACGGCTCGCTTTGGTATGACGGCAAACTGGTGCCCTGGAAAGACGCCAAGACCCATGTGCTGACTCATGGTCTGCATTATGGCTCCTGTGTGTTCGAGGGCCAGCGCATCTATAACGGCAAGATCTACAAGCTGAAGGAACATACCGCGCGGCTGTTCTTCTCCGCCGAAACCCTGGGCATGAAAATTCCCTTCACCCAGGACCAGATCAACCAGGCTTGTATCGACGCCGCGGCGGCGCAGAACATCAAGGACGGTTACCTGCGCCCGGTGGCGTTTCGCGGCAGCGAGATGATGGCGGTGTCGGCGCAGAACACCACCATCCATGTCGCCATCGCCTGCTGGCCCTGGCCGTCCTATTTCAGTCCGGCGGAAAAGCTCAAAGGCATCCGGTTGGATATTTCGCGCTGGAAGCGCCCTTCGGCGGAAACCGAACCGGTGCATGCCAAGGCGGCGGGGCTCTACATGATCTGCACCATCTCCAAGCATGAAGCCGAAGCCAAAGGCTATGCCGATGCACTGATGTTCGACTATCGCGGCTATGTCGCGGAAGCCACGGGCGCCAATGTCTTCTTTGTGAAGGATGGCGAGTTGCACACCCCGACGCCGGACTGTTTCCTCAATGGTCTTACGCGTCAGTCGGTGATTGCCATCGCCAAAGCGCGCCAGATCAAAGTGGTGGAGCGTCATATCAAGCCCGAGGAGCTGGATGATTTCAGCGAATGTTTCCTCACCGGTTCGGCGGCGGAAGTGACGCCGGTGTCGGAGATCGGTTCCTGGCGTTTCAAGCCGGGTCAGCTGACCGAGACCCTGATGAACGCGTATGCGGACGAGGTTCGCGGCGTGGCAACGGTTTCGGCTTAAGCCCTAGGATTCCGCCCACACTATAAAAACCGCGCCTGCGAGAAGCAGAGCGATGCCGCTTGCCTCGCGCAGGCTGGTCTTCTGGCGGAACAGGAAGTGCGTCACGCCTTGGGCGAAGAGTATTTCCACCAGCGCCAAGGTGCGCACACTGGCGGCGCTGGCCAGGGCAAAAGCCAGGAACCAGCATTGCGAGGCCGCCGCGCCGCTGAAACCCGCCATCAGACTGGGCCGCCATAACCGCATCAGCGGCGCCAGTATCTGGCGCTTGAAGACCAGCAGCCAGGCCAGCAGCAACAGGGTTTGCAGGCTCAGTCCCACCGCCAGCGAGAAGGTCGCGCCCAGCACAAAACTGGACTGATGCAGGGCCAAAATTGCGCCGCGATAACCGATGGCCGAGGCGGCGAACAAAGCGGCAGACGACAGGCCAAGCAATGCAGGCCCCTTAAAAATAGAAAAGCGGCCGCCGGTGAGGGCCTCGGGCTTGACCGAAATCAGCGCCACACCAGCCATGGCGGTCAGAATCGCCAAGCCCATGGCCACGGTCAGCGGATCGCCCAGGAACATCAGTCCCATCAGTGCCACCAGCACCGGTTCGGTTTTCAGATAGGCGATGGTGACCACAAAGGAGCGTTGCTCCATGGTCATCAGCATCAGGGCTGTGGCGCCGATCTGGGTCAGGGCGCCCAGCAAAATCCAAAGCACAAAGTCACGGTTGATCGCCGGCAAGGCGCTTCGTGTCCAAGCCAGCACGCACCCCAGAAACAGCAAGGCAAAGGGAAAGCCGAACAGAAATCGCACCAGGGTGGCGCCCAGCGCGCCCAGGCTGGGCGTCAGTTCGCGCTGCATGGCATTGCGGGCGGTTTGGCCCACCGCGCCCAGCAAGGTGAATGCCACCCACAAATAACTCACGTCAGGTGGTTTCGCGCAGCCGCGCCGAAGTTTCGCGCGCCTCGGGCGTCGGACCGGGCCGCAGATGCGCCATGCCGCTGCGGAAATAGATCACGCCGGTATAGACGGTCAGCGCCGCCGCCACCCACAAGAGCAGATAAGCGATGGCGGCATAGGTGATGGAAGGAATGCCCGGGGCGAAAACATCGGCCAGGGGCGTGAGGATCATGGCGCCGATGGCGATCATCTGCACCGCGGTCTTGAACTTGGCGACATTGGTGACTGGCACGCTGACCCGGGTGCCGGCCAGGAATTCGCGCAGGCCCGAGACCAAAATCTCGCGCGCCAGGATGATCAGCGCCGGCACCAGCTTGAGCAGGCTGAGCATGCCGTTGGGTTTGACCTGGGTGAAGGTGCCTTCGGCCACCAGCATCATCAGCGCCACCGCCACCAGCACCTTGTCGGCGATGGGGTCCAGCATGCGGCCGAAATCAGATCCGGCTTTCAGTTTGCGCGCGGCGAAGCCGTCCAGCCAGTCGCTGACCCCGGCGATCACGAAAATGCCGAACGCCACCAGCCGCGCCACTTCGCCGGGCATCACAAAGGCGATGGCGAAGATCGGCACCAGCACGACGCGCAAGATGGTCAGGGCATTGGGCAGGGCAAACATTGGGGGAAGTTTAGAACCCCTCCAGCCACAGGTCACCCGCCAGGATGGAAAAAATCGAAGATTTTCTTGGCCAGTGTCTCACTGACACCGGAAACCGAGGACAGGTCGGCCAGGCTGGCCCCCGCCACGGCGCGGGCGGAACCGAAATGCTGCAACAGGGCCCGTTTGCGGCCCGCCCCCACGCCGGTGATCTCGTCCAGTGGATTGGCACCGATGGCGGCGCTGCGCTTTTTGCGATGGCCGCCGATCACAAAGCGATGGGCTTCGTCGCGCAACCGTTGCAAATAGTACAAAACCGGATTCTTGGGATCCAGCCGGAACGGCTCCTTGCCCGGCATGTAGAAATGCTCGCGCCCGGCGTCGCGGTCGGGACCCTTGGAAATGGACGCCAAGGCCACGTCCTCCACCCCCAGATCGGCGAAGACCTGGCAGGCGACCGATAATTGTCCCGGCCCGCCATCGATCAGCACCAGATCGGGGCGTTTCCATTTGGCATTGTCAGGCTGCTCCGCTTCTTCTTTCACCATGCGGGCAAAGCGGCGGGTCAGCACCTCGCGCATCATGGCGTAATCGTCACCGGGCGCCAGGTCTTCGGTCTTGATATTGAACTTGCGATACTGCGCTTTCTCAAATCCTTCCGGTCCGGCGACAATGAAGGCGCCCAGGGCGTGGGCGCCCTGGATATGGGAATTGTCATAGACCTCGATTCGGCGCGGTGGTTGATCCAATCCAAACAGATCGGCCACGCCTTCCAGCAATTGAGTCTGGGCGCTGTTCTCGGCCAGGCGGCGGCCCAATTGCTCGCGGGCATTGGTCAAAGCGCGGTCCATGATTTCGCGTTTTTCGCCGCGCTGGGGTTTTGAGATTTCCACCTTTTGTTCGGCGCGGCTCCCCAGCGCTTCGGCCAGCAGGGCGCGGCCCGGCAAGTCTTCCGATGTCAGGATCAATTTGGGCGCGGTGCGCTCGTCATAAAATTGGCCGACAAAACTTTCCAGCACTTCGGCCAAAGGCAGGTCGCGGTCATGGCGCGGGAAATAGGGACGGTTGCCCCAATTCTGTCCGGCGCGGAAGAAGAAGACCTGGATGCAGGTCTGGCCGCCTTCGCTGTGAGCCGCGAACAGATCGGCTTCCTCAAAGGTCGAAGGATTGACGCCCTGGGACGACTGGATATGGCTCATGGCCTTGAGGCGGTCGCGCAGCTTGGCGGCGGCCTCGAAATCCATCGTGTCCGAAGCCTTGGTCATCTCGGCCTTCAGCTGGTTCTGCACCGTCCGGCTTTTGCCTTGCAGAAAGGCTTCGGCTTCCTCCACCAATTCGTGATAACCGCCCAGATCGATGCGGTTCACACAAGGTGCGCTGCAACGCTTGATCTGAAACAACAGGCAGGGCCGGGTTCGCGAGTCGAACACCGAATCCGAACAGGAACGCAGCAGAAAGGCGCGTTGCAAGGTGTTGAGGGTGCGGTTGACCGCACCGGCGCTGGCGAAGGGCCCGAAATAAATGCCTTTGGTGGTCTTGGCGCCGCGATGCTTCAAGAGCTGCGGAAAGGGATGGTCTTCGCGCAGCAGGATGTTGGGAAAGCTTTTGTCGTCACGATAAGAGACGTTGTAACGCGGCTTCAGCCGCTTGATCAGATTGGATTCCAGCAGTAGCGCTTCGGTCTCGCTGGCGGTGGTGACAAACAGCATCTCTGCCGTCTCGGCCACCATGCGGGTGAGGCGGTCGCTATGCACCCCGCCGCGGGCATAGGAACTGACCCGCTTCTTGAGGCTCTTGGCCTTGCCGACATAGAGCACATCGCCCGCAGCATTCAGCATGCGGTAGACGCCCGGCGCGTCCGGCAGGGTCTTGAGATAGGCGTTGATACGGTCCGCGCCGGTCAGGGGCGCATCGGGGGAACTCATGCCGCCAATATATTAGCGAGTCCGCTCAATTTCGATGCCCACACTCTCGGCATGTGTCAGGGCCGCCAATTTTTCCACCCGGACCCGCACGGTGCGCACCCTTTGGTCCTCGAAACAGGCCGCGGCGATGCGCTCGGCCAGGGTTTCCGCCAGCCGAACATGGCCCTCGGCGATGATGGCGCGGATGCGCTTTTCGATCACATGATAGTCGACCACATTTTCCAGCATGTCCTGGGCGTCGGCGATATCGTCGGTGGCCAGGTCGACATTGATCCGCACCGGCTGGGTGCGGCCCTCCTCCTGGCGGTAGACGCCGATATGGGCGGGCAGTTCCAGATTGCGGATGAAAACATGGCGGATGCCGCTGACGGCGCTGGCAAAGCGCGGGGTTTCGATCTTGCTCATTCGCCCACCGTCACGTCCGGGGTCTGCCAGATCAGATGCTGGCCGCCGTCCACCGCCAGCATCTGGCCGGTGACGGCTTCGGCCTCCAGCAGATAGCGCACCGCGGCGCAGATATCGGCGGGATCGGCGCCGCGCTGAAGGATCGTGGCGTCGCGCTGGCGATTGAAATCGGTATCGGACTGGCGCGGATTTTTCAAAGTGGGGCCGGGGCCCACGGCATTGACCCGGATGCGCGGCCCCATGCCCTGCGCCAGGGTGGTGGTCAGCCAATAAAGCCCCGCCTTGCTGACACTGTAGGACAGAAACTGCGGCGTGGGTTTCAGCACCCGCTGATCGATAATGTTGATGATGTTGCCCTTGACGTTCTCAGGGAGTTGTTTGGCGAAAAGCTGTGATAACAGCAACGGTGCGCGCAGATTGGTCTCGATATGATCGTCCCAGCTCTTGCGGCTGGCGCTTTGCCAATCGTCATTCTCGAACAGCGAGGCGGAATTGATCAGCGCTGTCAGCGGGCCCAATTCCCGCACCGCGCGGTCCACCAGTTTGGCGGTTTCGGCTTCCTTGGACAGATCGCACTTCAAAGTCGCCGCTTCGCCGCCGAAAGCGCGCACAGCTTGCGCCGCGCTGTCGGCATCGTCCTCCGAACTGTTGTAATGGATGGCGATATTCCAGCCTTGCGCCGCCAGGTCCAGGGCGATGGCTCGCCCCAGCCGTTTGGCCGCGCCGGTGACAAGTACGTTCTTCAACATAAGCTAATGGTATCCGGTATCGGCCCGCACCTTGCCCCGGAACACCCAATAAGACCAGCCGGTATAGACCAGGATCACCGGCAGCAGGAACAAGGTGCCCACACCCAGGAATATCTGGGTGTCCGGCGAGGACGCCGCCTGCCACAGGTCATAATGATGCGGCACGATCATGGGGAACAGGCTGATGGCGATCCCCAGATAGGACAGGGTGAACAGCAGCACGGCATAGATAAATGGGCTGAGTTCCGACTTGCGATCAGCAATCGCCCGCCATTCCAGGATACCGAACAAAGCGGTCAGCACCGGCACCGGGCTCAAGAAAGCAATATTGGGCCAGGAAAACCAGCGATGGGCGATGCCGCTATCCACCAGCGGCGTCCAAAGGCTGACAATGCCGACCGCCGCCAAGGTGCCCAGAAAACAGAAGCGCGCTTGATTGCGCGCCTGTGTCTGCAAATCGCCTTCGGTCTTGAGGATCAGCCAGCCCGCGCCCAAAAGGCTATAGCCGAACAGCAACGCGATACCCACGAACAGCGAGAAGGGCGTGATGCAATCAAAACTGCCGCCGGTGAAATGCCGCCCCTCGACCTCAAAGCCTTGGATAAAGGCGCCCAGCACCACGCCTTGGGCGAAGGTGGCCAGCGCGGAACCATAACCGAAGGCATGATCCCAGAAGGTGCGATGCTCGGCATCGCGGAAGCGGAATTCGAAGGCCACGCCGCGGAAGACCAGGGCCAGCAGCATCACCAGAATCGGAAAATACACCGCGGGCAGGATGATGGCGAAGGCCAGCGGAAAAGCCGCCAGCAAGCCAATGCCGCCCAGAACCAGCCAGGTCTCATTGCCGTCCCAGATCGGCGCGATGGAGTTCATCAAGAGATTGCGCGCCGCGGTGTTGGGCGCGAAATTGTAGAGAATGCCGACACCCAAATCGAAACCGTCCAGCAGCACATAGAAGAAAACCGCCAATCCCAGGATCAAGGTCCAAAGCGGAACAAAATCAAAGATCATGGTCCGCTCCCCGGTACGGGTTTGACGGGCGCGGCGGGACGGCCGGCTTCCACCGGCGCATGCGCCTCCTTGACCACGCCGGCCCGCACAATACGCATCACCATCCACAGGCCGGCGGGAAACATGATGCAATAGGCCAGCATGTAACCGATCAGGGAAAGCAGCACGTCGCTGCCGGTCAGCGAAGGTGTCACCGAATGGGCGGTGCGCATCACGCCATAGACGGTCCAAGGTTGGCGTCCGACTTCCGTAGTGGTCCATCCCGCCAAGACGGCGATGAAGCCCAGCGGCATGCTCCATATCAGGGCGCGCTGGAACCAGCCGGTGTCATAAAGCCTGCCGCGCATCCGCAGCCACAGTCCCACCACAACCAGGCCCAGCATTGCCAATCCGGCGCCGACCATGATGCGGAAGGCAAAGAAGGGAATGATGGCCGGGGCGCGGTCTTCCGGCGGAAAATCCTTGAGGCCAGGCACCACGCCATTGACGTCATGGGTGAGGATCAGGCTGCCCAGCAGCGGCACCTCGATGGAATAATGATTGGTTTCCGCCTTTTGATCGGGAATGGCGAACAGGGTGAGCGGCGCACGCGCTTGGCTTTCCCAATTGGCTTCGATGGCGGCCAGCTTGGCGGGCTGGTGGTGGAAGGTGTTGAGGCCGTGCAGGTCGCCCAGGAATATCTGCAAGGGCACCAGCAAAGTGAGTAGCCACATGGTCACCGATAGCATGTGCTTGGCTTCGTCACGGGATTTGCCGGCGCTCAGCAAATAGGCCGCCACGCCCATCACCACAAAGCCGGTGGTGACATAAAAGGCGGTCACCGTATGCATGAAGCGATAGGGGAAAGAGGCGCTGAAAATAATCTCCATCCAGCTGGTGGGATAGAAGATGCCGTCGACCAGCTCGTAGCCGCCTGGTGTCTGCATCCAGCTGTTGGTCACCAAAATCCAGAAGGTCGAGAACAAGGTGCCCGCCGCCACCAGCACTGCCGAAGCGAAATGGGCCCAGCGCGGCACCAGATTGCGCCCGAACAGCAGCACGCCCAGGAAACCGGCCTCCAGGGTGAAGGCGGTGAGGCCTTCATAGGCCAGCATGGGCGAGATGATATTGGCGGTGGCGTCGGAGAAGCGGCTCCAATTGGTGCCGAACTGGAACGGCATCACCACGCCCGAGACCACGCCCATGCCGAAACAGACGGCGAAGATGCGGGTCCAGAATCCCGAGATGCGGAAATAGATTTCCTTGCCGGTGGTGAAATAAATGCCTTCCAGCAGGGCAATATAAGAGGCCAGCCCGATGGTCACGGCCGGCAGAAGAATGTGCCAGGCCACAACCCAGGCGAACTGCAAACGCGACAGGACAAGCGGGTCCAATGTCATGAACCCATCCTACGCCTGTTTTGGCGGGAAGGTACGCGGCAAACCCGCCCGACAGAAATGCTAGGAGATGAAGCCGATCCGCTTCTTGACCTCGTCCATCACCGGGGTGGCGATGGCGCGGGCGCGTGTGGCGCCGTCCTTCAGGGTGCGGTCGATCTCGGCGGGATCGGCCAAAAGACGGCGCATTTCCCGGGCGATAGGCTCCAACTTGGCCACCGTCAAGTCGGCCAAAGCGGACTTGAAGCCGGAGAATTGTTGACCGGCGAACTGGGCGATCACCGCGTCGCGGTCTTGGTCGGCCAGGGCGGCATAGATGTTGAGCAGGTTTTCGGCCTCGGGCCGGTCTTTCAATTCGTCCTTGCCGGCGGGCAAGGGGTGGGGATCGGTCTTGGCCCGCTTGATCTTGTTGGCGATGGCATCGGCATCGTCGGTCAGATTGATGCGGCTCATGTCGCTTTCATCTGACTTGGACATTTTCTTGGTGCCGTCGCGCAGCGACATAACCCGGGTCGCTGTGCCCGTGATCACCGGTTCGGGCTGGGGAAAGAAATCCGGCACGCCGAAATCATTGTTGAACTTCTGGGCGATGTCGCGCGCCAGCTCCAGATGCTGCTTCTGGTCTTCGCCCACCGGCACATGGGTGGCCTTGTAGACTAGAATGTCGGCGGCCATCAGCACGGGATAGGTGTAAAGCCCGACCGAGGCGCGCTCCTTATGTTTGCCCGATTTTTCCTTGAACTGGGTCATGCGATCCAGCCAGCCCAGCCGCGCCACGCAATTGAGGATCCAGGCCAGTTCGCCATGTTCGGGCACCTGGCCCTGATTGAAGATCGGCGTGCGCTTGGGATCGACCCCAGCGGCGATATAGGCAGCCGTGACCTCGCGCGTCGCCTGGGTCAGTTCCGCCGCATGGGCATAGCCGACATCCTGGGTGATGGCATGCATGTCCACCACACAGAACAGGCAAGGCATCTCCTCCTGCATGCGCACCCAATTTTTGAGCGCGCCCAGGTAATTGCCCAGATGCAGGGTGTTGGTGGGCTGCATGCCCGACAGGACGAGAGGCTTATGTGTCATGGGCTGGGGTTATGCCTTGGCAGGCGCGGGCGTATCAAGAGGCGCTAAGGCGGCCTTGAGCCGTCTTTCGACTGCATCCAGCCGCGCCGGATGCACGATCTTGTGGCCGAAGCCGTCGCGCACATAAAAGACGTCCACGGCGCGCTCGCCATAGGTCGCCACCATGGAGGTGGAGATCGACAGGCCGGCTTCGAAGATCGCCTGGGTAATGTCGTAAAGCAGGCCGGGTCGGTCCAGGCATTCCACTTCGATCACGGTGGCGATGCGCGAGGCTTCATTGTCGAACAGGATCTTGGGTTTGATGCTGAAGGCGCTGGCCTTGGTGCGCTGGACTTTGCGCTGCGCCAATTCGCGGCGGGGGCGGACTTCGCCGCGCAAGGTTTTTTCAATCGACTTGCGCAAACGCTCCAGCCGCTCGGCATCGCCAAAGGCCTTGCCTTCGGCGTCCTGCACCGAAAACACATCCAGGGCGAAACCGTCCGAGGTGGTGAAGGCCTTGGCATCGACGATGGAGCCGCCCGCCATGGCGATAGCGCCGGCGATTTGCGAGAACAGGCCGGCATTGTCCGGCGTGTAGAGGATGATCTCGCTGACGGCGCGGAAGGCGTTGGTGGTGGAATCCAAAGTCAGCAATTGGCCCGTGGCGTCGGCCTTGGTGGTGAGACGGGCATGGCGCTCCAGCTCATCCTCGTCAAAGGCCAGCCAGTAATTGTCGTAATGGCGGTCCAGCGCCTGATCGTGCTGTTCTTTTGTCAGATCACCGATGCGCGCTTCCAGCCCGGCCTTGGCGGCGGCCACACGGTTGGTGCGCGACGGCGCCTGGTCGCCGCCGGTCATCATATTCTCGGCGGCATAATACAGTTCGCGGAGCAACTGGCCCTTCCAGCCGTTCCACACCCCAGGTCCGACGGCGCGGATATCGGCGACGGTGAGGATCACCAGCAGGCGCAGCATTTCCGGGGTCTGCACCAGCTCGACGAAATCGCGCACCGTCTTGGGATCGGACAGATCGCGGCGCTGGGCGGTGTCGCTCATCACCAGATGGTTCTTCACCAGCCAGGCGACCGAGGCGGTTTCATTGGCCGACAGGCCGAGGCGCGGACACAGGCTGCGGGCGATTTCCGCGCCCACATCGCTGTGATCGCCGGGCAAGCCCTTGGCCATGTCGTGCAGCAAAATCGCGCAATACAGAACATTGCGCGACTGGATGCGCTTGATGATGTCGCTGGTGAGGGGATTGTCCTCCTTATGGGTGCCGCGCTCGATGGCCGCGACATTGCCCACGGCGCGGATCAGATGTTCGTCCACCGTGTAATGGTGATACATGTTGAACTGCATCAATCCCACGGCATGGCCGAATTCGGGAATGAAACGGCCCAGCACGCCGGCTTCGTTCATCAGCCTGAGCGCGCGTTCCGGATCGTGGCGTGAGGTGAGCACTTCCAGGAAAGCCTGATTGGCCACCGGATTTTGCCGCACGGCATCGGTGATCAGATCCAGCGAGCGCGCCACGGTGCGCAGCGCATGGGGATGGATGTCGACGCCTTTTTCGTCGGCGATATGGAACATGCGCAGGATATTTGCGGGATCGTGGCGGAAAATGGCGGGGTTGGCGGTCAACCGGCCGTTCTCGACATAGAAATCGTCGTCGGGACTGCGCGGCTTCAAGAAGCCGGGGAGGATGCGCCGCAAGGACGGGCGCGGTTTCTTGTGCTGCTCCTCCAGCGCGGCGCAGAAGATGCGGGTCAGATCGCCGACATCCTTGGCCACCAGAAAGTAGGCGCGCATGAAGGCTTCCACGGCGCGGCGCGGCTTTTGGGTATCGACATAGCCCAGCACTTCCGCCAGGCCCGGCTGGACGTCGAAGGAGACGCGCTCCTCGGCCCGGTTCAGCAGATAGTGCAGATGCACTCGCACATTCCATTGAAAGGCTTCCGCCTTCTGGAAGACGCGGTATTCCTCGCGGGTGAAGACGCCATGCTCGACCAGATCGGCGGCGTCATCGACGTGATAGAGATATTTGCCGATCCAATAGAGGGTCTGCAGGTCGCGCAGTCCGCCCTTGCCTTCCTTGATATTGGGCTCGACCAGATAGCGGCTCATGCCCTGGCGCTGATGGCGTTCCTTGCGCTCGGCCAGTTTGGCTTCGACAAAATCGCGGCCATTGCCGGTGGCGATCTCGCTCCAGAATTTCTTGCGCAGCTCGTCATACAGGCTGCGGTCGCCCCACAGATAGCGCGCTTCCAGAATGGCGGTGCGGATGGTGACGTCCAGCTTGGCCAGCCGCACGCTTTCGGCCAGCGAGCGCGTGGCATGACCGACTTTCAGCCCCAGATCCCACAGCATGTAGAGAATGAATTCGATGACGCTTTCGCCCCAGGCGGTTTGCTTGAAGGGACGCAGGAACAACAGATCGATGTCGGAACCCGGCGCCAGCTCGCCGCGGCCATAGCCGCCGGTCGCCACCACCGCGATGCGTTCGGCGGTGGAGGGGTTCTGGGCGTAATACACATGCTTGACCGCAAAGTCGTAGATCACCTGGATGATGGCATCCTGCAGCTGCGACAGCGCTCGGGCGGCGGGCAGGCCGGGCAGGCCTTCCTTTTCGACGGCATAGCGCACGCGGTCGCGCCCGGTGTTGAAGGCCTGCTTGATCAGGGCCAGGCCCGACTTGCGCAGGGTGCCGGGGTCGCCGGTCTCCTTGGCCAAAGCGGTCAGATCGCGGCGCAAACCATCCGCGTCGATCAGCTCAGCCAAGGCGAGTGTTTGAGGTTTTTCCAGGCCCATTATGGCGCGGATAATGTCATGGGGGCCAAGCACTTGCCACCTGCCGCGCTTTTTAAGGCTTTTGGGGCGCTTTGGGCTTGAAGACCGGGCGCGGCGCGGGTCCCCGGACGCGGACCACCACGCCGCAGGCGATGCGGTCCCCGGCATTGCCCAGGGGCTGGGCGCGGTAATCGTCGGCCCGCGCATCCAGGATCAGCGCCACCCCGTCGCGGTCGAAGATCGAGCGCTTGCCATTGCCCAGGCTGAAACTGCCGGTCTCGACACTGGCCCGCAACCGGCCGTCGGCCCCGGCAAACTGGTTGGGCAGGTCGCCCGCCAGGGGCCCGTCCTCGGCCAGATAGCCGTGCCGCCTGCCGGGGGTGAGGCTGAGGATCGGGCCGGCGGCGGTAAAGCCGGTCTTGGCATTGCAGTTGCCGGAGGTGTGCAGATGAATGCCGTGCGGCCCGGGCGGCAGATCGAACAGGTCGAAGGTGATCAGCACGCCCCGGTTCAGCGCCTCGAAGGTGGCGGTGCCGCGCGGCTTGCCGTCCAGCCCGGCCAGCTTGGCGACGGCCTTGGCCTTCAAGGCTGCCTGTGCCGGGACGCAAAGCAGCAATAGCAAGGCGGCCGGTAACCAGCTGGAAAGACGGGTCATGCTAGCCAGCCTGCCATAGGTTCCAAAAGCAGGGAACTCCGGCGCGGGTTGTACGCTTTAAAGCGGTCGGGGCAGCAGGAGGATCGGCCCAGCGAAGCGTTAGGCCGGCCGACCAAAAAGACGTTGGGAGAGTTTGTATGCGCCTGTTCCTGATGACCGCGACCGCGGCCGGTTTCGCCCTTGCCAGCGTCGCCATGAACGAGGCGATGGCGGTGCAGGACACCCCCACCAACATCAACGGCGTCGAGACGGTTTGCACCGGCGTCGGTTCGGCCAAGGACGATCCGCGCTGGAGCGCCTATCCGGTCAAGATCGTGCTGGCCACCACTGGCGGCGCCAATCTGGCCAATGCCCATGTCAGCCTGTCCAAGGGCGGCAAGGAAGTGGCGGGTCTGGATTGCGATGCGCCCTGGATCCTGTTCAAGCCGTCCGCCGGAAGCTACACCGCCACCGCGAGTTTGATCGGCGGCAGCGGCCAATCGCACAGCGCCAACTTCACCACCGCTGGCAGCGGCGCGCAAAAAGAAGTGACAATCATGTTTGCCGCAGCGCCTGAGACGCGCGCCGGGCAATAGCGAAATCCAAAATAATCTCGAGCGAGGCATTCCGCCGAGCGACCATCAGCATGAACCAGATTTCTCCCCCCCGCGAGCGGAGCGACGAGCGGGGGGAGATGTCGCAACGAGGTGTTTGCGTCTTCGCAAACCCGAGTTGCGACAGAGGGGGGTAGAAATAAAAAAGGCCGGCGGAGAAATCCGCCGGCCTTTTTCTAAAGCAACCGTGGTTTAGACGGGCTTGAGGTTTGCCGCCTTGGCGCCGCGCGCGTCGGGCACGATGTCGAACGAGACCTTCTGGCCTTCGCTCAGCGAACGCATGCCGGCAGCTTCCACGGCCGTGGCGTGCACGAACACGTCCTTGCCGCCGCCTTCCGGCGCGATGAAGCCAAAGCCCTTGGAGGTGTTGAAGAATTTCACGGTTCCGATAGTCATGTAAAAGTTCCTGCGTAATTGCCGTGTGGCGAAATGCCGGTACGGACGGGCCTTTACACTTGTCGCAGGGAAGGAAGTTCAACCGTCGTCCAGGCGCACTCTAAAAGTGGGCAGGATAAGTCTAGGTGCGCTTCTCTGTGACGGGGCGTAACTCCACGTGGCCGCGACAATACGCGCATGGACCTGCCTTGGCAACAGAGCCCGGCCGGGGCCGCAACTGTATGCAGTTGACGCCGGTTCCGCTTCGCGGGCGCACACGGAGCGCAACAGGGCTTGCGCGCGTTGGTTGTCCGCACCACATTTAGGGGATCAAGCGCCGCGCGACGGCCGACAATTGGTCAGGCTTAACGCGGGTTTGCATTGTCACCTTGATCCGCGTTTCGCCGCCTGCGGCGAGTGGATGGTTAAATCGGGAGATTCCTGATGGCCCCAGACGCGACACAACCCTCGACCCAGCGGCCGAATTTCGAGCAGGTGTTCAACGCCATGCCGGGCCTTTGTCTTGTGCTCGATCCCGCCTTCATCATCGTGGCGCAGAATGAAGAGCATGCGCGCGAAACCCAGACCGAGGGCGGCCGGATCTTGGGCCAGCATGTCTTCGCCGCCTTTCCCGACAATCCCGATCATTCCGGCGCCACTGGCGTGTCGCGCATTCGCGACTCTTTGCTGAAGGTGATGAAGACGCGCGCGCCCGATCATCTGGGGATGCTGCGCTATGACGTGAAGCCGGCCAAGGGACCGTTCCAGACGCGCTATTGGTCGGTGACCAATGTGCCGCTGCTGGGCGCCGACGGTTATGTGGAATGGATTCTGATCCGGGCGGAAGACCGCACCGAATTGGCGCAGCAGCGCCGCCAGGTGGGACTGTCGCCGGAAGGCAAGGTGGCGTCGTTTTGATTGTTGTGACAGAGTGAGCCGCGGCCGCCGAAGGCGGACAAAACGGTCCAGTGGACCGTTTTGCGCGGCGAACGCCGCGAGCTTGAGCGAGCGGCCGCGGCACCAAGCGAGAATGTTTAGTCCATGACGGTCACAATCTACCACAACCCCAATTGTTCGAATTCCCGCAAGGCACTGGAAATAATTCGCGCGCACGGAATCGAACCCAAGATCGTCGAATATCTAAAGACGCCGCTGACCCCGCAGAAGCTTCGCCACCTCATCAAGGAGACTTTGAAAGTCCCAGTGCGCGATGTGATGCGCACCAAGGAAGCGGCTTACACTGACATGAAATTGGAAGAGGCGGATGATGATACCTTGATGGCCGCCATTGCGGCGCATCCGATCCTTCTCAACCGGCCCATTGTGGTGACGGACAAGGGCGCCAAGCTCTGCCGCCCCGGCGAAACCGTCCAAGAACTGCTCTAGATTTTTGTCATTCCCGCGTAACCCTACTTGTCATTCCCGCGAATGCGGGAATCCATGTCTAAGCCCCGCGCGGACGGTTGGATGGATGCCCGCGTTCGCGGGCATGACAAAACGGGTTTTACCGCCCCTGATCCGTCTGCATCGGGTTGCCCGGACCGCCTTGCGCCGACGGCTGGCCGTCATTGCGGGCGCCGACCAGGAACAGAGCGAGCAACACGGCGGCGAGAAGAACCCCCGCCCAAACGATCACGCTGGTATTGCGTTGCTGGCTGACAGGAACCGCCATGGGAACCTCTCACTGGAATTACCAGGAGGTAAGGCGGGAACAGCGAGGATGGTTCCGATGGAACCTCAGAGTGTGGTTCAAGACTCAATCGAAATGATTTCGATTTCACCGAGAGGCTCTGCGGCTTCCACGATGTCGCCACGCACAAAGCCAAGAATGCTGTTCGCAAGCGGACTGCGGAAGCTGATCAGGCCGTTGGAGGCATCGGCTTCATCTACGCCGACAATGCGGAAGGTTTGGGTGCGGCCTTTGCGACTGATGGTGACGGTCGAGCCGAATGACACGGTGTCAGTTGCCGGAGGCGGCGCGACTTCGGCGGTGGATTTGCGGATTTCCCAATAGCGCAGGTCGCGGGCCAGGGTCTCACGCAGCAGCACATTGGTTTCGGTTTTCATTGCAGCTTCTATACGAACGACGTGAGCCTCAATCTGAGCAAGCCCTTCGAGCGTGACCAGATTTGGCCCTTCATCAACCATTCGCTCAGGTGGCGCGGCTGACTCTGCCGTCTCTTTTACAAACGCCCGAGACATAATGCCTCCTGCGTACGCGGATAGGCCGGTCCGGCGCCTCGCTTGTGCTCCGCGCGCTCGTCACTTTCGCAGGTCCACTGGACCTGCTCACGCGCTACGCGCGCCGCTCCTCGCCCTTCCGGCGTGACCAGGTTGGGGCCGTCATCGACCATCCGTTCGGGCGGGGCGGCGGACTCTGCGGTTTCCTTGACGAAGGCGCGGGACATGGCGGGAGCTTAGCACAAGATGGAGCTGGTTGCCGTCCCGGCCTCGCGGCGCGCTTGAATGCGCGCCGCTGCGGCGTTCGTCGCTTTCGCAGGTCCACTGGACCTGCTCATGCGCTTCGCGCACCGCTCCTTACCCCCTCACATCGCTACCGCGATGCTCGGCCGGGGATGACAGTGGAGCTTAATGCGCAGAGAGAGGGATACCCTCAAGCCGCCGTGTTGCAGGCCTGCTCATACCGTTCGGTGAGATAGTCGTCGATATCGCCTATCGTCCGGTGGAGGTCGCCGCCGCTGATGCCCAGCACCCGGGCGTCGCTGGTCATGCCGGCTGCCAGCCGGTTCACTTCCCCGGAGATACTGGAAAGACCTTTGATGCTCCGCACATTGAGCGTCACCCAGTCTGTAACGAAACTCTGAATTTCAGTCGTGGGGAGCATGGCGTTCAATCAGCCACGATGCGGCGGACGGCGCGTTTCTTGGCGGGCGCGGGCGGCGGCGGATTGGCGGCGGCCTCGGCTGCGTCCTGTTTTTCTTTTTCCAGGCGCAGCGCTTTCAGGCGCGCGGTCTTGGCGTCGTTGGCGGCGCTTTCGGCGTCGGTCTGCTTCTTCACCAGCGCGGTGCGTTTTTCCCAGACCTCTTGCACGCTGTTGGTGGTGCGGGCACCGCCTCGCGAACCGACTGTTTTGGTCATGGGCTTCTCCTAAAAATGCCGGGCGGCGCGATCAAGTCGCGCCGCCCGATTTCACTTAAGCAGCCGAAAGATTGGCGGCCTTGGCGCCACGCGCATCCGGCTGGATGTCGAAGTTCACCTTCTGGCCTTCATTCAGGGTGCGCATGCCGGCCGCTTCGACGGCGGAGATGTGCACAAACACATCCTTGCCGCCGCCTTCGGGCGAGATGAAACCAAAGCCTTTGGCGGAATTGAAAAACTTCACGGTACCGATGGTCATGATTGTTCCTTTAAATCATCGGGTTCCGCTCACGCACCATGCGGGAACGGCCGTGGAAACAAGAGATCAGGTCGGTGGAAGTTTTTCGGTTCGTCCGGCGCGCCTTCTAAAAAGAAGGGCGTATCAGAAAGACAGAAGCGCTTCGTCTGACTTAGGACACAAGAACCACGTGACACCTGATATAGTTGTTATGGGCGCAATATACAATGTTCCGCCTTTTATCCCATGCAAACAGCGGCTTACCTTACACAGCCAGCGACACCAGCCAGGCGATGGTGGCGGCGGTGAAGGCAAAGGCCAGCAGGGCCCATAAGCCATCGCGCGCGGTGATCGCCAGGGAAAAAGCCACCACCGCCGCATTGGGCGGAATGCCGCCCAGCGGCACCAGTTCCAGCACCGGTGTCACCAAGCCGATCAGCAGGCACATTGCGGCGATGACGTAGAAGAAAGGCCCGCCCGTCAGCCAGGGCAGGCGTGGGCGCAGCAAATGATCGACAAAGCGCGCCACCGGGCGGAACTTGTCCAGGCCCGTTTCCATCTTGCGCGCATCCATGGAGCGGTGCTGCAGCCAGGCGGGCAGCCAGAAATGCTGATGATGCAAAAGGATCTGGGCGGCGATCAGCACAATCACCGCCGAAGTGATGGCGGGCAGGCCGGGAATGGCGCCCACCGGCGACACCGCGATCAGGCTCGGTACCAGCAGCAGCGGGCCGAAGGAGCGTTCGCCGATCGCGTCCATCAGGTCGGCGACCGAGACCCGCCCGCCCGACGCCGCGCCATTGCGATGGGCCAGGGTGATGATGTGGTCGATCACATCCTCCAGGTCGTGATGGGCGGCCGGAGGGGTGGGCGTTTGGCTCAACGCGCCCTGCTGCCAAATGTTTTGGGGCGGTTCGGGCGCGACAGGCGTTTGCCTTTACCGCCTTTTGACGGGATCGGCTTGGAGGGGCTGTCCTCGCTGGAATAGCTGATCTCGGCATCCAGATTGGCGCGGGCGACATCGGACTGGCGCGCGAAAGGATCGTCGGCAATCGCCAAGGCAGTGGACTGCAGCCGCTTGAGTTCGTCGCGCAACCGCGCGGCTTCCTCGAATTCCAGGTCGGCGGCGGCGGCGCGCATCTTCTTTTCGATCTCCGCGATCACCACCTTGATATTGTGGCCGACAAAGGTGCGCTCTTCGTCCGACATGCCGGCATCGACCGTGACATGGTCCTTCTCATACATCGAACCCATGATGTCGGCGATGCTGCGCTTGACCGAGGCGGGCGTGATGCCGTGTTCCTTGTTATAGGCTTCCTGCTTGGCGCGGCGGCGGTTGGTTTCCGCCATCGCCCGCTCCATCGAGCCGGTGATCTTGTCGGCATACAGGATCACCTTGCCGTCGACATTGCGCGCGGCGCGGCCGATGGTCTGAATCAACGAGGTTTCGCTGCGCAGGAAACCTTCCTTGTCGGCGTCCAGAATGGCGACCAAGCCGCATTCGGGAATGTCCAAGCCTTCGCGCAAAAGGTTGATGCCGATCAGCACGTCAAAAGCGCCCAGGCGCAGATCGCGGATGATCTCGATCCGCTCCAATGTTTCCACGTCGCTATGCATGTAGCGCACGCGGATGCCCTGATCGTGCATATATTCGGTAAGGTCTTCCGCCATCTTCTTGGTCAGGGTGGTGACCAAAGCGCGATAGCCGCGCTTGGCAATCAGGTGGCATTCGGCGATCAGGTCATCGACCTGGGTTTCGACGGCACGAATCTCGACCGGCGGATCGATCAAGCCCGTGGGCCTAATCACCTGTTCAGTGAAGATGCCGCCGGTGCGCTCCATCTCCCAATTGCCCGGCGTGGCGCTGACATACATGGATTGCGGCCGCATCGCGTCCCATTCCTCGAACTTCAGCGGGCGGTTATCGATACAGCTGGGCAGGCGGAAGCCATATTCGGCCAAAGTGAATTTGCGGCGATAGTCGCCTTTGTACATGGCGCCGATCTGCGGCACGCTGACATGACTTTCGTCGGCAAAGACCAGGGCATTGTCGGGCAAATATTCGAACAGGGTCGGCGGCGGCTCGCCGGGTTTGCGGCCCGTCAGCCAGCGGGAATAATTCTCGATACCGGCGCAGGACCCGGTGGCCTCGATCATTTCCAGGTCGAAATTGGTGCGCTGTTCCAACCGCTGGGCTTCCAGCAATTTGCCGTTGGCGCGGAATTCCGCCAGCCGTTGGATCAGCTCGGCTTTGATGCCTTTCATCGCCTGCTGCAGGGTGGGGCGCGGCGTCACATAGTGCGAATTGGCATAGACCTTGATCGCATCCAGCGCACCGGCCTTATGGCCCGTAAGCGGATCGAATTCGGTGATCGAATCCACCACATCGCCGAACAATTCCACCCGCCAGGCGCGATCTTCGTAGTGAGCCGGAAAAATATCGATGGTGTCGCCGCGCACCCGGAAGGCGCCGCGCGCGAAATTGTCGTCATTGCGGCGGTATTGCAGGGCCACCAGATTCTGGATTGCCGCCTGGCGGTCTATTCTGTCGCCGCGCTGGATGCCGACGGCGGTGCCCGAATAGGTCTCCACCGAGCCGATACCGTAAATGCAGGACACGGAAGCCACGATGATCACATCGTCGCGCTCCAAAATCGCCCGCGTCGCCGAATGGCGCATGCGGTCGATCTCTTCATTCACCGACGAATCTTTTTCAATATAGGTGTCGGTGCGCGGGATATAGGCTTCCGGCTGGTAGTAATCGTAATAGCTGACGAAATATTCGACCGCGTTTTCCGGGAAGAAGGTCTTGAACTCGCTGTAAAGCTGCGCTGCCAGGGTTTTGTTGGGCGCCAGGATCAAGGCGGGCCGCTGGGTCGCCTCGATCACCTTGGCCATGGTGAAGGTCTTGCCCGAGCCGGTGACGCCCAAGAGAACCTGGTCGCGCTCATTGGCATTGACCCCCGCTACCAGTTCCGGAATCGCGGTGCGCTGGTCGCCGGCGGGTACATACTCGCTGACCAGCTTGAACTTCTTGCCGCCTTCGGATTTTTCCGGCCGCGCCGGGCGATGGGGCACGAATTCGCTGATCGGTACGGTCTGATAGGCCGGGTCGATAGCCGGATCGGCCTCCGGGATCAGCGCGACCGCCTCCACCGCCGCCTGGAATTTGGCGGCGTTGTCCGACATGCCTTTCGGGGCACGCGGTTTGTTACGCGTTTTTGGGGCGCGGGGAACCATGCCGTTATTGTGGGCCATGGGGCCAATATAGGACGTCCCGCACGGTTTTTGCAGGGCGGATTTTACGGCAATTTTGCCGTCAGACGCTGTCCCACCAGGTCTCGATCCGCTTGCGCATGGCGGCATCGGGCATCCGGCCGCGCCCGGCATTGAGATTGTCCAACATGTATTGCGGCTTGTCGGTGCCGGGGATCACGGCGGTCACCGCCGGATGGGAGAGATTGTACTTCAGGAACAATTGCGCCCAGCTGGTACAATCGATCTCCTTGGCGAAATCGGGCATCGGCTTGCCCTGCACCCGGCGGAACATGGAATTGCGGCCGAAGGGCAGGTTGGTCAGCACGGCGCAGCCGCTGTCCTGGGCCAGCGGCAGCAGCACCTTTTCCGCGTCGCGGTCGCCCAGGGAATAATTGATCTGGAAGAATTCCGGCTTCTCGCGCCGCACCACCGCCGCCAAGGCTTCATAGGCGCTGTCGAAGCTGGAGGTGATGCCGTAATGCTTGCATTTGCCGGCGGCCTTCCACGCCTTCATCTGGGCGGTGGAGAAATTGGGATTGCTGACATTCCAGGCCTGTTGCAGGTCAATATAGTTTGTGTTCAGCCGTCCCATGGATTGGCGCAGTTCGGTCTCGGCCTCTTCAAAACTGTCGCGGCTGCTGAATTTGGTGGCCAGGAACAATTTGGACCTGAGGCCCGTATCCTTCACAACCAGCCCGACATTCATTTCCGCGCTGCCATAGCCGGCGGCGGTGTCGATCAGGCTGCCGCCGCCCGCCACCAGATTGCGCACCACTTCCTTGCGTTCCTCCAAAGCGGGGGAATTGTCGTCGAATTCGAACACCTGCGAAGTGCCGATGCCGATCACCGGCAGCATGAAGCCGGTCTGCGGCACGCGGCGCTTCATGATCGGCGTGCCGGTCTGCGCCAAAGCGGGCGCCATCAAGCTGGCGGCGGCTGCTGCGGCAAGAAGGGTGCGGCGGGAAAGGTCAGACATGGGGGATGCCTCCTTTAAGGTGATTGGGATTGCAAAAGACGGGCGCGCTTTTCCTGCATGCGGCCCAGGGCAAGGCTGAGTCCTGCCCAGCCCAGCATGACGGGTACGGTTACCGCTGCGATGGCGGGAACGCTCATCATCAGCTTCTTGGAAAGCAGCGCGAAGACCCAGGCCCAGCCGACATCGGCGCCACGGAACAACACGCCGTCGACCACATTCTTGGCTTTGTATTTGTCTTCGCGGTCCGCAACAGTGAACAGGACCTCCCGCGCCGGATTGGAGAAGGCGAAATTGGCGGTGCGCTGCGCCGCCTGGAAGGCCATCACCACCACCAGCACCGGCGCCAGGTACAGGGCGCCATAACCCAGGGCGAAGACCACCGGCAGGAAGGCGGCGGCGATGCCGGTGCCGAAACGCTTGATCAGCCGTCCGGTCAGCGCCAGCTGAAACAGGATCTGCAGCGCGCCGGTCCATTGTTCGATGGTGGCAAAGATGCGGGTGCGCTCCACCGCGTCTGGGGTGGCGGCGCTCACCAGTTCGGCCTGGGACAGATACAGCATGCTGTTGCCCAGCGAGAGCAGGACCACCCACATGGCGATACCCCCCAGATAGGGCGATTTTAAGATCGCGGCAAAACCTTCAAAGGCATTGCCGCCGATGGCGCGCGGATTTTGCGGCGTCTGATTGAAGCCGGCGGCAGCCGGGCCCAGCCGCGCGGCGCACAATATCGACAATTCGATCAGCATCGCCGGCAGCAGCAAGAGGTTCACCGGGCCCAGCGGTTCGACCAGGGAGCGCGTCACGGTGGGTCCCGCCAGCGCGCCCAAGGAACCGCCCGCGGCGATGAAGCCATAGAGCCGCTTACCCTGGTCGCTGCGGTAAAGATCGGCGAGATAGGACCAGAAGACCGGCACCGCGAAGATGGAGAAGACGGTGATCCAGACAAAGAAAATCTGGGAAACTGTTTGCTGCGCGATGCCGAATTTCAACAGCAGCCAGAAGATCAGAATATTGGCCGCGAAGAAATGATAGACCAGCGGGATCAGCGTCTTGCGCGGCAGCCGCGCCACCAGCCAGCCATAGAGCGGGGCGGCGGCCAGCATCACAAAGAAGGTGGCGGTGAACAGCCAGGGCAAAGCGCGGGTGCCGCCGGTGATGCCGGCATTGTCGCGCAACGGCCTGAGCACGTAATAGGCCGACAAAATCAAAAAGAAATAGGCAAAGGACCAGAACAGCGCGCGGCGCTCGCCCGGCTTGACCTCCACCACCAATGCCAGAATTTTGTCCAGCATCTTTCCCCGCCTTCTTGCCCGCCATCTTATTGTTATGAGACCAGCCTAGCCTCGGCGCGGCGCTTGCGAAAGACGGGTGGGCTTGCGAAACTTCGCACGAACGGGCGGGATTCGCCTTAATTATGGCGTTTTTGGACGCGCGAGGGGTCTCATGCATCAACGCAACCTGTTAGAAACAGTGCTGGAACAGACGCTGTTCAAGTCGCGCTGGCTGCTGGCGCCCTTCTATCTGGGCATGGTGGCGTCCCTGGTCATGCTGTTGGCCGCCTTTATCGCCGAGCTGATCCATTACTTCCCGGCCGCGATGGACATCTCGCATGTTGATCCCGAGCAGGTGATCCTGGCGGTGCTGGGGATGATCGATCTTTCGCTGGCGGGTAACTTGGTCGTGATCGTGATTTTCTCCGGCTACGAGAATTTCGTTTCCAAGATCAACACCGAGAATGCTGAGGACCGTCCCAGCTGGATGGGCACCTTGGATTTCTCCGGTCTGAAGATGAAATTGATCGGCAGCATTGTGGCGATCTCGGCCATTTCATTGCTGCGCGCCTTTATGACCCTGACCGAGCATGATGCGGTGCTGGACGAGCCGCGGCTGCGCTGGATGCTGATCCTGCATATGGCCTTTGTGGTCTCGGGTCTGTTGTTCGCGGCGATGGATTGGGTGGGCAACCGCGCCGAAAAACCGAAAGAAGAGCACTAGCTCACGCCGCAAAAACCCTGGCGCCCAAATGAAAAGGCCGCCCCAACGGGGCGGCCTTTTTTCTTTCCCGCACCAGATACCTCCCCCGGGCGCGCGCCTTAGCGCGCTTGCATGGGGGGAGGTGGCCGTAGCATCGCTTGCGATGCGTAGGCCGGAGGGGGATTACTTCGCGCCGGCGATCGCGTCGGCGGTGTCCTTGGCGGCCTTCTGCGCGGCGGCCAGATCGGCATTGCCCACCCCGGCCTTGGCGGAAGCGGCGATGGTGGTCAGCTTGGCCTTCATCGCGGCGTCGGTCGTGTCCACAATCGCGCCGGGACCAGCCTTGGCGCAGGGATTGCCGGCGGCGGCGTCAAAGCCGGTGCCTTCGGGGCCGACCAGGCAATTGACGGCATGTTGCAGATGACGATGCACCATGGCGATGTCGGTCTGGGTCGAAGCCATGCCGGCATGGGTCTGGGCGGTGGAAAGCTCACCGGCCAGATCGGCGAAGGCGGGCGTGGCCAACAGCGCGGCGCTGGCGGCGAGCAGGGCGATCTTCTTCATGGGGGTTCCTTTATGAGAATTGGGGCGTCCGTCCCAAAGGGCCGGCAGACGCCCCAAAGCTTACTCCAATTGCGGGCTGTTGCCAGCCCGGGGGTTACCAGATGCTGGCCAGATTGGTGCGCAGCGCCTGGGCGGCGGGTCCGCTGGCAGGCACGGCATTGGCGTCCTTGTCCTGCTTGATGACGGTTCCGTTGAAGGTCAGGCCGCCATAAGCGCCGGTGCCCGAGGCCCAAACCACGATGTCGCCGCCATGGGCGGTGGTGGCGCCTTCGGCGGCGCTGGACAGGGTGACGACGGTGATGCCCGCGCCGGCGCCCAATTTGACCTCACCCTTTTCGATACCGCGCAGGGCGCGCTTGCTGTTGATGATGAACACCAGTTCGGCCTTTTCCAGACCGATCTGCAGGCCGAAGGAAGCCGAGCCCATGTCATAGAAGCGCGGCGTGCTCCAGCCTTTGCCGGTGCGGTGCAGCAACACGCCTTCGCCGCCCTCGGCGCCGAAGATGAAGCCGCCTTTGACCAGATGCGGCACGATGTATACAGCCTCGGCGCCCTGCAGCATGGTGCGGGCGGTGCCGAAGGCCGGATCGCTGCGCAGATGGTTCACCACCCGGTTGGCATCGCGCAGCAGTTCATTCTGGTCATCGGCGTCCGCCTGGGCGGGCATTACAAAACAGACAGAGGCCAGGGCCGCGGCCGAAGCCAGCTTTATCAAGGATTTAAACATGGGGGCGTCCTTCCAAATTCGGATGCCCCATTAACGCACTTCGGAACCGAAAGTTCCATGGCCCTTAGCGGCGAAAGGCGCGCGCCAAGAACAACCCGGCCACAAATCCGACCAGGGCGGCGATGGCGGCCAGCTTGGCCACCATGCCGATGACTTTGAGTATGACGAACAGGATCGCGGCCAGAAGCAGTGCGGCGATGATTTCAAAGCTTTTCAAGCAAGCCTCCGCGAGGAAGGCAGCTTGCTCTATGCGGCGGTGGTGTCAATCACCGCCGGCTTCTTGATCACGGAAGCTTCGCCCTTGATCTTTTCGCCAAAGCCGCTGGAGAAATCCTGGAAGATGGCGGCCAGTTCTTCGCTGTCGATGTGAGGCGAGGCGCCGGGGCCGAAGCGATAGCGCCAGAAACTGACAATGTGCGAAATGGCGCCCAGCTTTTCGCCCAGCTCCAGGAACATGTAGGGCGCGCTGAGCAAAAAGTCGCGGAAGGCTTTCGGTGTCTGGTTGTGGACCAGCTCACCGAAAGAGGAATCGTAGATCGCCAGCGCCTTGTTCACATGGCTGCCATTGTCGCGCACCATTTCGATGATGCTGCGGCGGGCATTGGCGAGGAACACTTTCTGCTCCGGCGTCTGTCCGCCGAAGGGTTGGATCCTGTTGATCTCGCGCAGCACGCCGATCACGTCGGGCCAGAATTTGCCCATCGACCATTTGTAATAGAGAAAGCCGCGCCAGGAAAAAACGCCTTCGCGGAAATCGTTGCCGGTCAGGCCCAAAGTGACGCGCAGCGGCTCCAGCTTTTCGTCGATCTGGTTGGACAGCATGGCCGAGACCAGCCGGTTGCTGGAATCGCCGCCGCCGCCCGCCAGAATCACCAGCTGCGACATTTCCTGGGTGACGAAGGCGTGCATGCGCTCCTGGTCGCCGTCGGAGATGGTGAAGTAGCTGGGTGCGACTTCGATCTTGTTGTTGCGCAGATGTTCGCGCAGCAGGAACGGATCCAGCGAGGGCACGGCGTTGAGCAGGCGTAAAACCGAGATGTCGCGCTCCAAAGTTTCGGTGCTGTAGCTGCCCGCCTCGCGCAGGATCTCGGCATAGCCGCGCTGATCCACAAACAGAGAGCGGCCGCCGGCACGCAAGTCTGTGGGATCGAAGGGGATGATGATCTTGGTCGCCACCGAACGGGGGCTGGCAAAGAGATAGGCATCATCCGCGCGGGTGCGGTGCTTGAGCAAAAAGGACCGATTGATGGCGGGCGAAACGAAAAGCGGCTTTTCGCCATGTTCGACATTGTCGGCATTGTCGGCCGCGATCCGGGCGAGATTGAGCACCCGGCTGGTGGAGGCGCCTCCCAAAGCGCTCAGGAAGCGAACGGAACGGTCATTTGCCACGGTTTTCCCTTTATGGTGGTCGCGCCGCGAGGCCCTACGCAGTTGCTCCGCAACTGCTTCGGGTTCGCGGTCGCTCCAGGCGCCGAAACGCGCCAAACCTAGGGATAGATTGGGGGATTTCCCCTTAAGATTGCTTTACCGTCGGGTTTCCCGGCGCCGGCTGCTTTTGCAGGTTAATGAGGCATGAAGTTCGATCGTTCCTTGGACGTCCCGCCTGGATTGGAGGTGCGGCTGTCACCCCTGGTGTCGCGCGTGTTGGCGCCCAATCCCGGCCCTTTCACCTTCAGGGGAACCGGCGTCTATATCGTCGGGGCGGGGCCGCGCGTTGCTGTGATCGATCCGGGCCCGGCACTTCCCGGTCATATTGACAATTTGAAACGCGTATTGGGTGCGCGAGAGCTCAGCCATATCCTGGTCACCCATACCCATCGCGATCATTCGCCGGCGGCGGCGTTTTTGAAAAGCTGGAGCGGCGCGGCGATTTATGGCTTGCCGCTTCAAACACCGGCTTCAGCCCATTCGGACGAGGGCATGGTGGATGAGGCGCATGACCACGATTTTGCGCCGGACATCTTGGTGCATGACGGAATGCGGATCGAAGGCGACGGCTTTATTCTGGAATGTGTCGCGACACCCGGTCATACCGCCAATCATATCTGTTATGGCCTGACACAGGAGCGAGCGCTGTTCAGCGGCGATCATGTGATGGGCTGGTCGACCAGTGTGATTGCGCGACCCGACGGCGACATGGGGGCCTATCTTGCCAGTCTGGAAAAGCTCAAGGCGCGGAATGAAGGGATTTTGTATCCCACACATGGTTCGCCGATTGCCGAGCCTCAGGAATGGCTCGGCCAGTTGATCGCTCACCGCCGGATGCGCGAAAGCCAGATTGTGGCCGCTTTGGCGGACGGTGCGCTGGCCATCCGACAATTGGCGGAAAGGCTTTATCCCGATATCGCGCCGGCGCTGCGTCCGGCCGCCGCCCAGCAGATCGCGGCACATTTGGAACATCTGCGCGTCCGCGGGCGGGCGGCGCCGGAGGATGGCCGCTGGCGGCTTAAAATCTGAAGTTGTTGAAAAAGTGCTTTAGGCGATCCGCGTTGCGCCCATGGTCCAGCTCGCCGTCGCGGCTTTCGGCGCGCACATCGATCCTGCTGCCGATCGATCCCGCCGGCCGCACTCGGATCACGATGTCGCTGATGCGCCCGAACCACAGGCTTTTGTCGGTGGCTTCGATGCGCAAATCCTTTTCGCTGGCCTCGACAATGGCCCAGCCCAGCCTCTTGACCACTTCATAGCTGCGCCAGAAGGTTTTTTTCGGCGAAACCAAAAGCGCGGCATGGGGCTTGGTGAGGACCGGATATTCCTCATGCATGGCATAGGCCACCGAAACCTCCTCGCCTTTATAGGTAATCTTGCGCGCGCCATCGAAGGTCCGGTCGTTGGCGGGATGAATCCTGGCCAGGGCGACGAATTGCGGCGGGTCTTCGGGATCGGTGGTGATGTCGTGAATGGGCAGCAATTTGTAGCCATAATAGACATAGGAGACCGGGGGATAGAGAAAGACCAGCGAACCCAGAAGAGCTATCAGCCCGATACGCTTGCCTTCACCCGCATTGCGGGCCAGCGCCGACCGCAGCCACAACAGGGCCATGACCAGCGCCGCCAGGCCAAGCCCCGTCGCGGGGATCATCGCGGTGCTGCCGGCCTTGTCCGTCAGCAGCCCCAGCCGGACGCTGGCGACCGCGCCCGCGCCCGCCAGGACGGCAAGCAACAAGGCGGCGAACGCCGTCCGCGCGGCGAATAGCTGAAAACGCATGGGTGCAATCCGGGATTGGCCGTTTTATTCCGCGTACCATAGGATAGATTTTCCCGCACCGCGATAGTGAGAGCCAAAATGCCCCCGGTCTCGAATTCCACCACCAGTGATTTGTCCGAATTGCGGGCGCGCGATATGGCGAGCCTGCTGCATCCCTTCACCAATCTCACCACCTTGCGCCAGACCGGCCCCTTGGTGATCGACCGCGGCAAGGGCGTGTTTGTCTATGGCGCCGACGGCAAGGATTATGTCGAGGCGATGGGCGGCTTGTGGTGCACGGCGCTGGGTTGGGGCGAGGAAGAGCTGGTCGAGACCGCCGCCGAACAGATGCGCAAGCTTTCCTTCTCCCACATTTTCGGCGGCAAGAGTCATGAACCGGCAATCGCCTTGTCCGAAAAGCTGAAGGAGATGGCGCCGTTCCCCGTGGGCAAGGTGTTCTTCGCCAATTCCGGCTCCGAGGCCAATGACAGCCAGATCAAGCTGATGTGGTACGCCGCCAATGCGCGCGGCCAAAAACAGCGCAAGAAGATCATCGCCCGCAATCGCGCCTATCACGGCGTGACGCTTGCCAGCGCCAGCCTGACGGGTCTGGATGCTTTCCACAAAAGCTTCGACTTGCCTTTCGATTTCACCGTGCGGGTGGAATGCCCGCATTATTACCGCGGCGCCCAGCCGGGCGAGAGCGAGGAGCAATATTCGGCTCGGCTGGCGGCCAATCTCGAAGCCACGATCCAGCGCGAAGGGCCCGACACGATCGCAGCCATGTTCGTGGAAGCGGTGATGGGCGCGGGCGGCGCGATGGTGCCGCCGCGCGGCTATTTCGATGCGATCACGCCGGTGCTGAAAAAATACGGCATCTTTCTGGTGGACGATGAAGTGATTTGCGGCTTCGGCCGCACCGGCAACGCCTTCGGCTGTCAGACCTACAATTTCCAGCCGGACTCCATGTCCATCGCCAAGGCGCTGTCCTCGGCCTATCTGCCGATCTCGGCGGTGTTGCTGTCGCCGGAGCTGGTGGAAATCATCGAGGAAGAGGCGGTGCGGATCGGCGGGCTGTGGCATGCCTTCACCTACAGCGCCCATCCGGTGTCGGCCGCGGTGGCGGTCAAGACGCTGGAGATATACGAGAAGCGCGATACGTTCGGCCATGTCCGCAAGGTGGCGCCGCATTTCCAGGCGCGGCTCAAGGCCTTGGGGGCGCATCCGCTGGTGGGCGAAGCGGATGGCGTCGGCCTGATCGGCGCCATCGAGATGGTGGCCGACAAGGCCAGCAGGCGCAATTTCGAAGCCGCCAAGGGTGTGGGCACCCGCTGCGCACAATTCTGCCAGGACGAAGGCATCATCGTGCGGGCGTTGATCAATGACCGTATCGCGCTGTGTCCGCCCTTGGTGATAACCGAGGCGGAAATAAACGAGATGTTCGACCGCCTCGAGCGCGGCTTGAACCGGACCTTGGATTGGGCGCGGCGCGAAGGAATCTTTTAGTCGCGCCGGGTTTCCGGTCGCTCCGTTCTAGCCGGCCCGCATGATCTGCGATTCCGGGGCGGGCCGCGAATAGATCAAGGATTGGCCACTCCACACTTCCAGCGCCTTGACGCTGGGCGATTTCATGGCATGGGCCAAGATCTTGGCGCGCTGATCGTCGTCGCAGTCGGCGGAGAATTTGTAGGTGAGGGCGCCACCCTCATCGAGATAGCAGATTTCATATGCAGGCATGGTCGGCTCCGAAAAGCTATCGTATCTACCCGGCCCGCTTGTTGCCCTTTTGCGCGACTGCCTCGCGAATGTCGAATGACATTTGGGTTACAGTGATCACAAAATGTTGGGTGCGTCCGCGAAATAATTCCGCAAAATTTTATTTGCCACGGTTGCGGGGAGCTTTTTGACGCCCATATGCGTTAACGGGAAACCGCCATACTATCATCAGGAGTTGCCATGTCCGTCCCCTTCAAGCTTGCGCCTTTGCCCTGGGACGAAGACGCCCTCGCGCCCACAATTTCCGCGAACACGATTTCTTTCCACTACCACAAGCATCACCAGACCTATGTGGACACGCTAAACAAATTGGTGGCGGGCACGCCTTACGCCGACATGAAATTGGAACAGATCGTGCAAAAGACGGCGGGCACGAGCGATAGCAAGGAAAAACAGATATTCAACAATGCCGGCCAGGTGTGGAATCACGATTTCTATTGGCGCAGCTTGACCCCGTCCAAAACCCAGCCCAGCGCGCCGCTGGACAGCGCCATCGCGGCGGCGTTTGGCGGTAAGGACGAACTGATTGCCCAATTGGCGGAAGCCGGCAAAACCCAGTTCGGCTCGGGTTGGGCTTGGCTGGTCAGCAAAGGCGGCAAACTTGCGATTGAAAAGACCCCCAATGCCGAAAATCCCATGGCCAAGGGCGTGAATTGCCTTCTCACCGTGGATGTGTGGGAACATGCTTATTATCTGGATTATCAGAATGCGCGGCCCAAATATCTCGAGGCTGTGCTGGGCAAGTTGCTGAATTGGGATTTCGCGTCGCAAAACCTGACCAAGGAAGATCAGGCTGTAAGGGCGGCAGCGGAATAGCGTTGCCAATCTCTTAACGGCTCAACTTTACCCGGCATAAAGCCGGGTGGAGCTATTTTTGCGGCGTGGATCGGCCGCGGGAATAATTTGTCCGTCAGCAGAACATTCGGAAAAAGGGCCGCGCCCGCGCGTCCCGCGCGCGCCGAACCGCAAGCAGCCAAACCCGAGGTTGTGGCGCCACCGGGTTTCGCCGTGCGCCTTGCCGCCCGCATTCCCTGGTTCACCCTCACCCTGAGCGGGGTGCTGGTGACGCGCTTTTTGACCGAGCTGCGCTCGGCGACCGATTATATCGCGCCCTATTCGCCGGGGCATTTCACCTTGCTGGCGGCGGGCGCGTCCGGCGGCGTCCAGGTGATGCAGCATGGCGAATGGTGGCGGCTGTTCACCGCCGCGGTGTTGCACGGATCGCCGGCGCATCTGATCGGCAATGTCGTGACCTTCCTGGTGGTGGGATTTTTGCTGGAGCCGATGATCGGCATCGGCTGGTTTTCGGCGATCTATTTCACCGGCGGCTTTACCGGCGCCATGTTGTCGATGCTGCTGAACGACCCCGAGGTGCTGTCGGTCGGCGCGTCCGGCGCGATCATGGCGACCTTGGCGGCCCTCTTCACTTTGAGCTTTCATGCCGGGGCGCCGCGCCCGAGCCTGATGCGGCGGGTGGCGGGCGGTTCGCTGTTTCCCGCTTTGATTCCAACCGTGGCGCATGGCGGCGCGGTAACCGATATCAACGCCCATCTCGGCGGCTGCCTAGCGGGCGCCGGCGTGGCCTTCAGCATGCTGATTGCCTGGAACGACGAGCAGGATAAGCCGCCGCTGCGCTCGGTCGCGGCGACTATCGCGGGCTTCTGGCTGGCGGTGACGGGTTGGGCCTTCGCGGCCTCGGGTAAGACCTATACCGATTATGCGCGGCCCGGGCTGGATTACATCCCGCCCAGCCAAATGCCGAAGGACCTCGACAATTTGCAGCCCGACAGTATCGTCCTGGTCGACAAATATCCAAAGGATCCCCGCGCCTATCTGTTTCGCGGTCTGTATCTGCTGGAACAGCGCCGGGCGTCGGATGCCGAACCTTATTTCCGCGACGCGGAGCGGCTGGGTGCGGCCAGCCCGGTCATGTCGAGGGAATTATTGGATTGGAATCGGGCCTTGCTGGCATTGACGGTGCGGGCCCAACGTCCCGGCGCGGAATCGCAGGCGATTGTCGCGCCGCTTTGCGCCAACACGTCCGATCTGGATCTGCGGACCCAGCAGACTTTGGAAATCGCCAAACTCTGCCGTTACTGACCTAATCCGCGCGGCAGTCCACCATTGCCGGGATTTTGATCGGGGATCGGCCCGCTGGGGATCACGCCGGGCAGGGCGCCGCCGGTATAACCGGTCGAGCGGCAGGCGCGTATGCCGCGATCCCAGCCGACATGATAGGCGCGATTTTTCTGATACATCTGATCGTCGCGCACGATGGTATCGTCGTTGCGCTTGTTGGCGCCGGGACCGTAGCTGCTGTTGCAGCCGTCCTGATAGCCGGCGCGATAGTCCGGCGATTTGCGCAGGGTGCGGATTTCCTTGCTGGCGAACAGGCCGCAGCCCGCCAACGGCAAAATCAGCAGCAGAATAAGGAATGCGCGCATATCGGTCCAGGCTCGCTCAAGCCCTTCTACCCTGCTTTGCGGACAATGGGCGGATTTTTGCGCGCCTGTTTCGGAAATTTAAGGGCGTCAGCCTAAATCGGCTTGGCGCGGCGGGCGCGGTCCCGCTGATCCTGTTCGATCTGGGCCTTCACATCCGCCAGGCCCGCGGTCAGCTTGGCGGAATTGAGGTGGAACACAGAGAGCAGGCCGAGGCCGCCGGCACATCCTGAACTGCAATCATGGTCTATCCGCGAGAGACCGTTAGCAGCAGACCGGATTGTAGCGGGGGTCAGGTTTGATGTGCCGGCGCCCGGACGTCCCAGGCCAAGATCGGGCTCGTGCGGCATCAACAGCGACACCAGCCCGATCGCAAATAGAGCCCGGAAAATCATACCATGCCCTTCTGTGTTCCACGCGGACAGCATGGCGCCGGGCATGTTCCCGGGCGCTTAGTCGCTTTCATAAAATTGGAACGAGTTGCCGCTTCTCCACGTCAGCGCAAACGCTGTACTGATGCGTTCGTTCCGCTTCGACTTAAACAAGCGGCTTGATTGAGATAGATACGTTTAAAATTTTAATGATCCCCCATCTGTTTGATGACCCCCCTCCGTCGCAGCTCAGGGTGAGGAGCGGCGCGCAAAGCGCGTGAGCAGGTCCAGTGGACCTGCGAGAGCGACGAACGCCGCAGCGGCGCGCGGCCAAGCGCGGCGCGAGGCCGGGCAGGCAGTCTGTTCGGACGGGAACTTGTTAAGAGGCGGTGGGGCCGGCGGCGGCGGGCAGGGTGATGGTGGCCCGGAACCCCTCGCCCAGTTCGCTGTCCAGCTCCAGCCAGCCGCCATGCAATTCGGCGAAAGCCTTGGCCAGGGTCAGACCCAGACCCGCGCCCTGGGCATGCTGAGAGCCTTCATGGTGGCCGGCATGCTCGAACGGCTCCAGGATGCGCGCCAGGTCCTGGCGCGCGACACCGCCGCCGTCATCGGCCACCGTCACGGCAATGCCGCCTTCCGTGGCATTGGCCGTAAGCGTGATCTTGCTGCCGGTGGTGAAGGTGACGGCATTGTCCATCAGGCTGTGAACCATGGCGGTGAAGACGCCTTCGTCGGCGTCGGCCATCAGCCCGACCGGACATTGATCGGCGTCGATTTCGATATTGCGGGCGGCGGCGCGCGACAGGAAAGTGTCCCGCGTCAGCCACAACACGCTGCCGGCATCCACCGGCATGCGGCGAAGGTCATAGCGGCCGGCCGAGATCTTGGTGAGGTCCATGATCTGGTTGATGATCTTGAGCAGGTTGTTGCCGCCCTGATGCACCAGGCCGGCATATTCGCGCACCTGCGCGGGGGTGAGATTGTCCGACAAGGTCGCCATCAAATCGGAAAAGCCCAGAATGGCGTTCAGCGGGGTCTTCAGCTCATGCCCCATGGTGCGCAGCAAGGTGGTCTTGGCGCTTTTCACGCTGGCATTGGCTTCATCCAGCCGCGCCGTCAAATCGGCAAGATAGCTGTTCTGTTCTTCCGCCTGGGCGCGGCTATGGGCCAAAGAGTTTTCCTGTTCGGCCAGCGCGGTTTCGGCGCGCACCTTGTCGGTGATATCGGTGAAGACCATGACGCGTCCGCCATCGTGACCGGCGCGGTCGCGCACCAGATAGGCTTCGCCCGTGTTGGTGCGCAAGGTCACCGCGCCGGCGCTGGAGCGATGGGTGGCAAGGCGGCGCTCCAGCCATTTTTCCGGCGTTTCGTCCAGCACCATGCGGCCGGCATAGGCGACCGTGGCGCAGATTTCGGGAAAAGTGCGGCCGATCAATTCGTCCAGCGTTTTCACGCCGCACAGATTGGCATAAAGGTCGTTGGCCAGGATCAGCCTGTCGTCGGCATCGTAGAAAGCGAAGGCTTCGGCGGACAGCGCCACCGCTTCCTGCAGCCTGGTCATCTGGGCGCGCGCCTGGGTGACATCGCTCCACAACAGGACGGTGTGGCCGTTCTGGCCCCGGCGGGCCTTGATCTCCACCACACGATGGTCGCGCAGCGCCACGTCGCGCGGAGCGAATTCATCGTCGCGCAACTGGGTGAGGCGCTGGGCGATGAAGGATTTGACCCCAACCGACAAGGCGCTGGGCGCGATCTCGCCGCCCTCGATCTCCAGACGGATCAGTTCTTCATAGTGCCGCCCGATCAGGGAATCGTGCGGCGGAAAAGAACGGAAGAGATAATTGAGGTGCGCATTGGCATAAAGCAGGCGCCCTTGCCGGTCGAAAATGGTGATGGCGGTGCGCAGGGAATCCAGCGAGCGCAGCAGCGCCGCCGGATCTTCCCGGCCTTGCGCGCAGTCAACAGGCGCCGGTTTGGCCACGGCCATTCTTGTTGCTCTATGCCTGATTGCGGGCGGGATACTGCGTCAGGTTGCGTTGCGGATTGGTTAGGGAACCGGCAATCACTGTGTAGGGATGACTACGCCCCGTCGCGCCAAGGCCCGAATCGCGCCACGATGCTTGTGGAAAAGTGAACGGAACGGTCCGCGCTTCAGCTTTTGTTAAGCCTGACAGGCGAGATTGACCCATCATGTCCTTGCGTGTGGCGATGACCGTCAAAAGCAGCAGTTTTTCCGACCCAAAAGCGCAACGCCGCCGTTTTGCACAGGTGCAGGCGGGCAAGGCGGGGGTCGGGTTGGTGCTGGGACTGGCCTTTTTCGCCATCATGGGCTCACCCGATACGGCGGAACTTGCGGCCTTCCTGGGATTGCTGGTTCCCGGACTTTTGGCGCTGCTGGCTTTGACCCGGGTTTCCCTGCCCGCCCTGGAACAAGTGGGGCTGGCCAGCTTCGCCGGTTTGATCGCCTATCTCGCGGTTTTGACCGGCGGGGTGGTGTCGCCCTTGCTGGTCTGGTTCGCGCTGGTCCCGGCCGAAGCGGCCCTGACCGGCGGCCGTTCCGCCGTGCTGCGCGCCGGTGTGGCGGCGGGCGCGGCCTTGCTGGCAGTTGCCGCGGTCGAAGCTTTGGGCTTGTTGCCCGCGTCGCGGTTGGTATTTCCCGGCGCCCCGCCTTTATGGCTGGTCTATGGCTGCTCAATGCTGGCGGCCTTGGTGCAGGCGGGTCTGGTCGCCGCCGCCGCCCAGGACCGGCAGCGGGGAAAG